>Ga0209667_1001703_pt1 | contig 15541 bp, 16 predicted proteins | sample SaaInlV_165m_DNA_2_FD_184682 | JGI IMG/M metagenome (GOLD analysis project Ga0209667, IMG submission 184682) | Marine microbial communities from expanding oxygen minimum zones in the Saanich Inlet - Saanich Inlet SI037_S3LV_125m_DNA (SPAdes)... | ecosystem: Environmental > Aquatic > Marine >... | reverse complement strand
ATCATTAGCTATATAATTATTTAAACTAACATCAGTGTATAGCTGTCTCATATCCTGTATCTGCAATTGATCTAAGTATATATTTTTACTTTTATAGAAGGGTATGTCATAAGAATCAAGGGATGCTTGGTCACTTACCATAGCATCTAGCTTAATAATATTTTTAATTTGTAAATTCTTTGATATATCTTTTATATCTTTATCTACTTTATCCATAATTTTTACCAAGTTAGCTTTGATTGCTTTTTCCTGTTGTATCTTTTTTTGTTTGGTAAGCTTCTTAGCTTGAACAACGGGCTTCTTAGTATCATCGCTAGAAGATTTCTCTTCTTTAACTCCTTCTTCTTTTGTTTCTTCATTAGATGCTTCGGTAATTTTAGTAGGCTCTTCCTCAACCACTCCTTCTTCTTCAGTCATCTCTGTAGATTTTTCTTCTGTAAATGTTTCAGACATCATGGTAGATTCTTCCTCTGTTATTTCTTCTTCTTGAAATGTTTCTGTAGTGAAAGTTTCTTCGTTCTCGGCTGATTCCATAAATACGGGTCCATCTTCTGTGACGAATGATTCTTCTGATGAAAATTCCTCTTCTTCAGAAACCATCGGTAAGAATGTTGCAATGATTTCATTGGACTCCTCATATATCTCTTCCACTATCTCTTCGTTTTCAAAAGTAAGCATTGGTCCATCTTCAAATTCCATACCATCATCTTCCATAAAAAATTCTTCATTCATTTCAATAAAAAATTCTTCAATAAATTCTTCTGCAAATGTAAATGTCTCCATCTCCATAGGCATCTCCATTTCAAACTGTGGCTCCTCGTTAAAAGTAAAAGTCTCTTCTTCAAAAGAATTTTCTATTTCTTCCATTACATTTTCACTTACGCCTATTTCTAATTCTTCAAAGATTTCATTTATCTCATCTTGAATAGATTGATCTATAGGTTCTGATTCATATGTAACTGTAAGAGAAGGTTCTTTTAAATCTACTGAGTAGTGACTTGTGCTGTTAGAAGTGTCTGTAAAATCATACCTTACATTAATATCAAAATCTGTTTGAGTATTTCTGGATATAGACAAAGTATCAGATCCAGATTGAAAACTACCACAGTTAATGTAACCACAACCAGTAGAATTATATGTCCGAATTTGCGTTGTTACTTCACCATCTGCTTTAGTTATTGTTACCTTTGAGGTAACTGTAGAATTATAATTATTCCAATGCCAATATTTAAAAGAATGATTTGATGTAAAACCATCTTGTAATTGTGCCTCAGTTAAATTTGCATCGTCTTTTAAACTTACATCATTAGACTTAATATATGTATTATTAACAGCAGCAATTGTACTGTTGCCGTGTCTGCCAGTAGCAGTACCAGACCAACCTGTAGAAAAATCTTGACTAATTAAATTATTTGTTGTGGTTTCTTCTGCTAAAGTTGTGTGGGTTAATATAATCAGCAAACTTATTAACGCTATGTATCGCATACCAACCTCCTATTATTATTGCTAAAATCCAAATCATTTTAATATGAGTTTAAGAATTGATTTCTCACCTAAATAAATTTCGGTCTCTGCCATAGACTTTATGCACTGGTATTGTATGTGTTTTTTAGAATCACGCATTGCAATTCTTTTACCTTTTAAACAATCTGACATAGATTCTTGTATTCTATGTTCTTTTATTTCTCCGTTAATTATCATTAACAACGCTATTACCATTTCTGTCATTAATGTGCTCCGTTACCGTTTGCTCTTACTTTGTCTTTTAAATCTTCTATATCATTTAATGCTTTTTCTAATTGATCTCTTAAAAATTCTATATTAACTTTGTTAGTCATATTCATCTCTTGAGTCTCTTCCATTTTCTCAACAGACTTATAAAGATCTTCCAATAAAAAATGTTGCTCCTGGTCTACAGGTACCTGTTCTGATTTTTTAAGTAAATCATTTGTAAACAATTCACGTGATGTCTCTAACGATACCAACCTTGAAGTCAGCTCGGTATATGCGAAGACGCCCATCGCCACGAGAATTATGAGGCTAGCAACCGTCTTCATCGGCATCTGCACAGCTGCTGATTCCGATATGTTTAATGGTTTATTACTCATCTCTTTTTCCTCATATAATATTTAGATGGTTCATAATCCCATCTTTTACCGTGATGACCTCTTAAGTCTGCATACCACATTCTTAATTTTACTATCCATTTTCTAACTGGCCTAGGCATCTTTTTTCTTTTTTTTCTTACACTGACAACGTGGACCAGATAACATATTAGCAATAGCTTCACAAAAATTATCTACAACCTCACAAAATTTTATAATATATTTATCTATCATTTGTTGTGAATTGGTTCAGCATCTAAAAGTTCTTTATCTAGTTTATCTAATTCTTTTGTCATTTCTTTTTGTGCTTTTAAATCTGCTTTTTCTCTATCTTTTATACGTTTAATATATGTTTTATAATCTGGTCTTTCGTGACCATATCTAGACCACAATGCCATAGCCTCAGCTCCAATTTTTCCATCTATCGGGCAAACGGTTCCAGCCGAAATCATAGATTCAAACACACGTTCATCCTGACATAGTATTGCAACAGCTGCTACCTTCATACCAAAATCATTAAGTATTCTAGCTAGTTTTAATCGTTCACAATTTTTATCTATTGCATGCTTACCACCACTAATACCTATACCAAATGTCTGAACACCTAGAGATACACCTACAGCACAAACATCTTGTGTCATAGAGTTATACGAGGGTGCTGCAGCCGAAGGTGGTGCAGATCTTATATCTGAGTTTGTGGTATTGTTAGTTGTAGATGTAGATTCGGAACCTGATTCATACGTAGTTGTAGTAGTTGATTCATACCCACCATCAATACTTGTGTTTGAACCACTAGTATTCGTTTGTGTAGTATCTGCAAATGCTGATGAAGTAAATAATAATAGTAATAATATTGATAGGTATTTCATGTTAAGTTGTTTCTTGGAGAGTACAAGTAAAGCTTGTGTATAATTTTTTATCTTCGAATTCTTTTACTGAAAAGGCTTTTAATATACTAAGAGACCCTTCATAACCAGCAATACTGCAATCTCTAAAAGAATTATAAAAAGTTTTATTCTGTAGAGGTGGCATACAGCTTCCGTATGTTTGGCTACATAATGCAAGCACTAATATAAACTTCACTGTGCTACTAACACAGCAAATGCTACAAACAATATAACTAATACTCCTGTAAAATAATAGTTCATATTACTCTCCATATTATTTTTTATTATTTTTAAATATTTGTGTACCTTTTATACCATAGATACTCGCCACGACAAGAATCCATAAATTTGTAAACCAGCTCGGCAGCTGTTGGAACTGCTCGAAGAATTCTTTTATCTTTGCAGCTGCACCAGGATCATCACTGAAGACTCCATATGCAATGACTAAAATTGGCAGCGTTAGGACGACCAAAACGAATTCGTCTTTCCAGTCCGATTGCCTAGCCTCAAGCAACTTGCCTTGATACTCTGTTTCCCCACGAGCCATCTTCGCAGCCTGCGTGGCTTGAGCATCAGCCATAAACATCTTAGTTTCTTGTTTCTTTTTATAGATGTGAGTACCAGCATTTAATGCTAATTTAATTGCACCCAACCACATATTAAAATACTATAGCACCTAGAGCAAAACCTATAGCTGCACTGATAACACAGTGGCTATGGTCTGCCCAAAGTTTTTCTACTTTTGCTTTTAATTCTTGTATCATGTTGTCTCCTTGTATTAGTTATTAAAAAAATTATAGACACCACCTACTGCACTTGCAAGTACAATGAGTACCCATATGGCTCCTTTACCTTTGTTAATATCAGCTCTTAAATGTTTAGTTTCACTTCTAAGTTCTTTTATTTCCTTTACTAGGAAATCTATTTTAACTTCTGTGGCTGATTTTCTAGGCATTAATTTGTACCATAATATGTATATTTACGTTTTAATATATCATTTACAATTTTGTCGATACGAGTATTTCCTTGTAAACTTTTAGTTCTTTTTGTAAGTCTGCTTATAAAGTCACTATCCATTAATCCTACCCTGTTAGTAATTTTAGTATCAATTTGTTCTGTTGTTAAACCATACCCTTGTAGTTGGCTATATATCCATAAAGGAACATATCCTTCTTTACCTAAATGTTGTGCACCCGCAGTTATTAAACTATCTGTATTAACCTGTAAGTCACTTTTAATTTTAGTAGTTGTATAAACTAATTTTAGTAATTCTCTTTCTCTTAAAGAATAAGAAGATAAAGTTCTAGCTCTCCAATCAGCAGCTGTTCTAAATAATTCTCCTCTACCCTTTTTAAATACATCTCTTACAGGACCATATTGTGTATATTTATATGCATTTTTATTCTCGCTAGTTAAATCCCACTCTTTCCAATATGCATAAGGTTGTGGTATACCCATATAGTATTTCTCAACAATAGCATGCATTGAAGTAGGCACTGAATCTTGCAAGAACATAACCCAAGCATCTCTTTTTTCAAATGGGCTATCACTTGTAAGTGCTTTTGTTAATGCATTAAATCCTGTAGGTATTACACCTCTACCTTTTGTAATCTGTCTAGGTGTTAAACCCCAATAGTTTAATGAAGGTACACTAATTAAATCTGTTACACTAACTCCTGGTGCGGCTAGCGTAGCTGTTAAGTCAACACCCAATACAGATGAAGGTATACCATATTTTACAAACTCAGGATAATTACTTGTCATAACTGTTTCTGTAATAGATGGTAAAGGTTCTCCTGTAAGTTTTTGAACAATAGGTGATAATTTATTTAATAAATCATCAGCCGTTTTCATACCAATAGTACCGAAGATACCTGCAGCAAATATCATTTGCCCAAGAAATCCTACTAATCCTTCACTACCCTTTCCCTGTTTTGCTTTTGTAGCGTACTCAACTAACTGTGCTAAGTAATTATGTTGGAATGTTTTAAATAAACCAAAAGGTTTACCTGCAGTTCCTAATCCTTTTGCTCCATATATACCAGGTTGTTCTAAGTAAGTATACTCAACCATGTACATATCAGCTAATTTTGCAGCCTGTTGTTGTGCTTGTATTTTACTTTTACCTGCACTTTTAGCAAAGTTATAAAACATTGTAAATGCATTAAGACGACTTGTCTGCTCAACTTTTGCAGCTAAGTTTTGAAATGTAATACCTTTCCAAAGTTTTTCAAAATCAAATACTTTTTTACCCAAGAAAGGTTTATCTAATTCTTTTCTACCAAATAATCCTTCAACTCTAGTCATAGCTTCATTCATAAACTTTGCTTCTATAACTCCTATTCGCATTGCATATTCATGTGCTTCCGCCATTTCTTTACTAGGTAATATTAAATCATATATAGATCTAAGCATTGACATAGTAACTTTACCCTTACTCATACCACTATATTTCATATCAAGTAGTTTAGGAAATATCATGTGATAAGGTTGAATAGCAGAAGCAGTTAAATATCTCATTTGCCCAAATAATAATTTATTTACAAGGGTAATTTTATTCATTGTACCAAATGTATTAGCCATACCAGATTCACCAATCCATTTTTTACCAATTTGACTTACTGCTTGTGATATCTTACCATCTTGCAATTCACCATATATATTTCTTTTTTGTACATCACCATATTTTATAGCATTAGGTGAGTCTTTTTTTAATGTTGTAATTCTTAATGTACCATCTTCTTTAGGTACAACTATTTTTTTATTCTCAAAATCATTTAGCCATTTATTTGTTTTATGTCTTGATGCTGATCTAACTGCACCTGTAATATACAGTGTCATAGCAGCTTCAAAGTCTTTAGCCATTTTAGTATTAATATTTTTTTCTAGTAAATTCTTACCTGATCCACCTAGAAACTTTTTCTTAGTTTGACTAAACCAATAATTTTGTGCTGCAAGTCTGCTTCCTAAGTAACCATCTACATCTACTCTTTTTAAAGTAAATTTACCAAAACCTTTTTCCACTCTGTTTTCCATCATAAACTCTTCAAGTTTTTCTAATAACTCTGGTTGACCTTTTATATTTGGACTTTTAAATAATTCCATAAACGCATCTGCTTCAGTTGCCCCTGCAATATCTTTACTTTTTACAACAGGTTCTGGAAATTTATATAGCGGTACTGTTTTACCTTTTTTAGTTGTAAAAGTTTGCTTACCATACTGATCTATTAAATAATTCCTTGCTGCATCTGCTTGTAGTTTATTACCTACACCTAGTGCTGTAGAGGAATCAGAACCATACTTTCCTGTAACAGGATTATATCTAAGTGCCCATACTCTAAACCCACCAGAGAATACTCTAGGAAAGTGATTAGGAGATTCTTCTACAATTCTACCTTCACCTTCTTTAACATTCTTTAAAACTGATTCATTATATATTCTAACTGCTGCTCTATCTGCATCTCTAAGTTTTAAATAAATTCTAATCTGTGTATCATTTAAACCTTCTGCTTTTAAATCTTTTTCAGTTGCTTCGTATTTAAATTCGTTTTCTACTTTACCTTGTACATTTTCTAACTCACGCATTTTAAAATACATAAGATCATTATATGTTCCTTTACTACCATTAGGTAATATTCTAATATCTACTGTATTTCCATGTATATCTACAGTCTCACCTTCTTTTCTAAGTTTATAAAAATCTACATTATCAAATATTGTAGTAAAAGTTTTTCTACTATTATATTCTTCTTTGTTAGCTGCTGCTTCTCTTTTTTTCTTTAACCATATTCTAGCATTAACCTCTATAATATCTGCAGCTTGTTTAGGTTCTTTTGCTGATAGTACTTGAAATTCTGTTAATCCTGCATTAATATCTTTAACTGAAGCATGCCCAAACATCTTTAACATATCACCAGAGTCTTGTAGTCTCACTCTATAAGATGTAAAATCCTCACCTTCTTTTCTACCAGGTAAAAACTTTCTATTTAAAATAACTTTAGGATCAAATAGGATTGTATTAATAGTAATATTATCTTCTATAAATTGTGAATGAAATTTCTCATTCATATATCTAAAGACAGGATTGCCAATAAATTTAGGTGGTAGTATAGCTGTTGATAAGTTAAGTGTACCATCCATTGCTCTATCTAAAAATCCAGATTCCATATCAGGATTTTTTAATCTACCATCTGGACCATATTGATCTACTAAAAACTGTGACATTTTTCTAGGATCATTCATATCTCTAACAGCTTCATTATATTGATGTCCTGTCATTAACACTTTACCTTGAGCAGTTATGTGTGCCGCATCATCATTAACTTGCTTTTCTAATTTTTGTAAATCTATTTCGCTTAAACCTTTTTCTTTTAAAGCCTCAGGTATTTCACTAGGTTCTTTACCTTCTTGTACAAGTTTATTATTTTCTTCTACTATTTTCTGTGCTTTTTTAGCTTCTTTTAGTCTTTGCGAGTTTTCAATATATCTTATATTAAGTTCTAAAAATTCATTAGCAGCTTCTCCCCTGACTTCAGTTACCTTTTGTATATCAGGTAATTCTTCAGGAAAATTATGTTCTCTTAGTGACTCTTCATTTAATCTGATGTCTGCACCATCTTTTTTAAATATATAAAATTTCTTACCTGTATTATTAATAGGAGCCATTTGGTCACCATCAATACCTTCTTTAATTATTTCAGCAGTGTCACCTTTTTTATTAATCTTAACTGTTTGACCAACTTTAAATTCTATTCTATCACCCATTACTTTTTTGTAATTTTTAGATGATTGTGCTTCTTGTACTAGGTCTACTTTTAATCCACCTGCTTTTGGTCCAAGATATCCAAGTGCTCCCCACACTGTAGCTGCTGCAAATCTATCTTCTATGTTTGCTTGATTGCCTGCAGTTAAAAATCCAAATCCACCTAGTGTTGCCATTCTAGGAGTAATACCCAATGTGTTTGCAAATTGTAATACTTTACCAGTACCATAACCATAAGCTGCTGCCTTACCTAATTCAAATGCATTACCTTCATCTATTTCTCTAGCAACGTCTGTTACTGCTAAACCTAAGGGTAATGATCTTTTAGCTGCAAACTGTCCTACTTTACCTACAGTCCCTAAAGCTTTTATACCACGTATAGCGGGTATATATGATGCAATAGCAATAGGTGCTGCTGCAAATCCAGCTAAAGTTTTATATGCATAACCTTCAGGTGCTGCAAATCCCATTTCTTCTGGATCTGTAGATTTTGCAATACTCTTTAAATAATTTTCAGCATAATCAAATATACTATCTTCAGTAGGTTCTTTACCTAATACTGTTCTTGACCAATCATAAAATCTATCAATACCTCCAGGAACACTACCAAGTAATTCCATAAAACCACTAGCACTACCCATAAAACCATAGCCTAAAGCATTACCTATACTTTGTGCATGATGTTCTTTTCTAGGTATAATCTCTGGGTCTATTTCTTGTGGTGATGTATTCCATAAATCAAACTTAAAACCATTGCCTTCATTAAGCATATTTACAGTTTTAGGATTTAAATCAAATCCACCTGTATATAATTGTTTTAAGTTAGGATGCAAAGCATCAAACTCTGTATTGTCTTGAGTAGCAATATCAGCCATTAATTACTTTACCTTTTTTTTAGGTTTAATTTTCTTAAGATCTTCTTCACTAATTTCTTTAGGTAATAGTTTTTTTATTTTATCTAATATAGATTCTTGGTCTACATCTTCAGATTTATAAGGTCCTACTGGGATAAACTCTGTAATATTTAAACCCATATAAATTCTTGTAAACTTTTTAAATAACTTATCTCCAGCTTTACCAGCTGTAAACATTTCTCTAGTAGGTTTAATCATATCACCATCTGCATCAAATAGTGGAGCAAACTGATCTATGTATGCCATTACTTCTGGTGGCTGTGATTTTATATATTGTTCTTTGTTATCTAATATATCTTCAATAGATACTTTAGTTCCATCTATTAAATTAATTTCTCCATTAAAGTTAATCTGTGGTTTGTATCCTTCAGGTACTTTAGGTGTAGTATCTGATGGTGCTACTTCGGGTTTAGGTTCTTCTTTAACTTGCCCCACATCAAATGGTACTGTAGATCCAAGCGTAGAACTTACCCAACCATTAACTTTAGTATACATTCCATTTCTTAAATCTTCATATCTAGCTCTAGCTTGATCTACCATTTCTTTAGTTACACCTTCATCACCTCTAGATAAACCTGTTTGTAATTTAGTAAAAGAAGCTAAGGCATTTTCTACTTGTGCTGTGTCACCTTTTAATTCAGTTTGGAATACATCTAATAATAGTTTACCTGTTACAGGTTTGTTAAACATAAACACTGATGTTAAATCAATTACATTTTTATTTATAGCATCTGCTAAAAATTTAGATTTAGATTCCTGTGTACTGTATTGTTGTGCATTAGCTGCAATAATTCTAAGTTTTTCAATCTCTAATAACTTTTGGTTATACTCACTAGTAGGCTCTTGTCTTAATATTCCATAACCATAGGCTGACATTGTTGCTGTAGCCATATTAGCACTAAATCTCTTAACACCTTCTGGTATATTCATTTTAGTATCTCTAAATTTAGATTCAGATGTCATTAGATCTACTACATTATTCATACCAGATACATTACCAATTTGGTTTCTAATTTTATCTTGATTTAATTTAAAGTAATCTGCTTGGGGTATATAGGGATCTTCTGATCCTTCTTCTAATCTATCTGTATCTAATCTGTAACTAACTAATTCTTTTGCAACACCATCTTTAATATCATCAAAACTTTTACCTTTAAATAAACCAGGGTTATCTTGATATAATCCTGCAAGCCTTCTATCCCAGTTACCTGAGAACTCATCGGGTCTACTCTTTATATATTTTAAAAATGCCTGGTAATTTTCATTAGCTTGTTTATTACCAGCTAATGTTTGTGTCCATTGGGCATTTGCCTCAGCTATATGTGCTCTTGTTTGTTCATATTCTCTTTCTGCTTCAATGTTCATAGTATCAATTACTTGATTACCACCACCAATAAGCACATTCATAAAATTTGTTTTAAGTCCCATAATTATATTCTCCCCATTAATCCAGTTTCTGGTTGAGAAGGACCTTCATTTGCAGGTAGCATATTAGGATCACCTCTATCTTTTTCTATGTTCATAGTATTATTAGCCATCTCATCAAAAAATTCTTGATCATCAACATCACCTAGGGATACTTTAGCAGGTATCTTACCTATCTCTGCTATGGAAGTAATCATCATTGCTACTATAGGTTCTAATAGTTTAGCAGTATCTACTGTCCATCTACCTTCTAGGAATCCTGAGAATGTAGTAATTTTAGTTAGTGCTTCAATAGGTATTCCCATTTTTAACATTACTACTAATCTTTTTGTACTTTTCTTTTCTTGTAATCTTTCATATATAAATTCTGCTGCTTCCTCTACTTCAGGGTGAGTAGGTGCATGTTCCCAAGGGGAATTCCCTGGTGTATCCGTTAATGATTGACCTGGTATAGGTGCATCAAAAGGATTTAGTGTTGGTTCTTTGTATACACTAGGGTCTTGTCCACCTTGTAATTCTGCTGCTTGACCCATAAAATTATCTTGTTCTGCCATGTTGCTCCTTATGATTTAGCTCCTAATCCTGATTTTTTATATGTTATATTAGGTACTGCATTTTCGTACTTTGCTTTAGTTTTTAAATATGAGCTAGTATAATATAAAAACTGTGCATACTTAGTACCACTTGCTTCTTTAATATCTGCATAGCTAGATACACCTGCATTTGATCTTGTTGCACTAGTTCTGTACTGACTAAGACTAGGGGTAGCCTGTTGTTTAGGAGTATAATCTGCATTACTTAAAGCTGCCCTTTCATTAACATCAATATATTTACCAACTGTTTCACCTATATTTGATGGTGATATATTTTCTTTTGCCCAGCTCCATGCTGTGCTTGCTACGTTTGATACCCAGTCCCACATATTTATTTCCCTGTTTTCTTATTACTGTCATTACCAGTTATTAATGAAATACCAAATCTACCTAGCATAGTATACAGTTGTGACTTCTGACTTTCATCAGATAAATCTAAAGCTGTAGTTCTTTCTAGTGCTGCTAATGCTGCATTATGTGCTCTAGCATCCTTTGAGTCTGAGGCTGTATTAACCCACGATGCTTCATCTCTCCATTGTTGCCACATAGAGGATAACGCATAGTTAGACATATTTAAAAGATTCTGAGCATTTAATTGATTTGTTGCATTTACTGTAGCTGTATTACCTGTATTGATAGTTCTTCTCCACTGAACATTTGATTGATCAATAATTCTCTGATTCTCTACATTATATCTTTCTCTTTGATCTGAAAGATTTGCATTGAATTGATTCATAACTGAAGCTCTATCATTATTAGCTTTCTCTACTGCTACTGTATTTGATGCATTTAAAGCTGCAACTTTATTAGATTCTGCTGACGCAAATTGAGTCATAGAATCTGCTCTTTGTGCATTTTGTTGTTCTATTTGTTTTGTTAAACCATCATAGTATTGATTAACTTGATTATCACTAGTTGCATTAAACTGATATGCAGCATTTTGTGCAGCTGAATCAGATAACATCATAGCTTGTTTAACTTGAATATTTTGTAAAGAGGCTTGTTGGTTATTAGATAAATTAGACATATCCATTTGAAATGAATTAGTAGCATTTGTAATAACTGCCTGTTGTCTGTTTGATAAATTCTGAAATATTGTTTGTTTGTAAGTCTCTGCATCTGCTTGAGCAACAGGAATAGAAGCAGTTAATAGACCTTCTGCTAATGCTTCTGCCATCATTGTGCTTTGACCTAATCCTCTAGCTTGCATAGCTGCTCTAGTAGCCTCTGCTGCACCTCTCATAAATACAGGTAAAGCTGTACCCTGTGCTAAAGATGTTTGAACATCAGTAGATATTTTTTCTAACTGACCTTGTACTGTAGCTTTAGGATCTAAAGTTGCAAGAGCTTCTTGTGCTGCTACTGCTGGTGCTGTTACCGTACCTTGTACACCTGTTATTGTAGGTGCTTGACCTGAAACTGTGTTAGCTGTATAAGATCCTGCTGTTGGTGCTGTTGCTCCTGCTACTACTTGTGTAGCCCCTGGACCAGTTGCAGTTGCTGTGGGAGCTGAAGTTGCTGTTGGAGTAGCTGCTGCTACTGTACCTTGAACACCACCTGTAGCCAAAGTTTCTCCTGTCTGAACAGATTGAGTTACGGGAGTAACTGAACTACCTGTTGGTAATGTAGGATTACTTAATAAACTATCAACAAGAGATATAACCTTACGGCTTTTACCTTGCTCAGTTGTTGTAGGTTGAAGTGCTCCTTCTACCAACGTCTGGCTATTAGGTGCATCTGTATAAGTTGTTGCCATAATTTATCTTCCTTGTCCTTTATATCTTGTTAGTTTCATTTGACGTTTTTCATCTTTATTCATTGATTTCTTATGAACCCCTGGTCTCTTTGGTGGTCTATCTCTTTTTATATAGTGTGAAAAATTTTGTTTAGCCATAATTATCTCGCTGTAGCTGGTACACCAGTTGATGTTACGAATGGATTTTCAGCGAAAGCCATGTAGATTAAATTACCACTATTAAGATGTCCAGCAGTTGTTCTTAATTTAAAACCATTTGATAAAAAATCCATTTGCCAATTATCACTATAAGTAGTGTTTTCAGCACCAGCAGTATTTGGTTTTAATACATAATATCTTTCATTTCCAACATGAGCATTTCTTTTATTGTCATATAGAAACCAAGATTCTACAGCATCTGTTCTTTTTACTATAACAAAAGCTGGAGAAAATCCAGTGTAAACAAATGTTCCATCAGCATTTCCATTACCGACATAGCTTCCAAATTTTGAGAAGCCTTTAACATCTGCGAAGCAGTAGGCTATATATGGTGCGCCACTAACATTTACATTAGCACCATTTACAGTAAATACTGAAGAAGTAGGTGTTGTTGAGTTCCATGAAGTATCACTAGCTTTTGCATTAGCACCATTTAAATAAATATCATATGCATTACCTATACCTGCATGATAACTATGCCAAGAAGCTGTATCTCCTGAAATTCTTTTTGTAATTATCATTTTAGGAACTGCACCTAAACCATGACCAACAGTTGATGGATTACTTCCGTTTCCTGTCCATTTAACAATACTAAATCCAGAATCAGTTGAAGCAGATACAGTTGAGGTTATGCTTCCATTAGAGTTTGATGATGCAGAGCCACCAGCTTTCCAGCACCAAGTTACTAAAGTATCTGAACTTCCATTTATTCCACCAGAACTACCAACAGTAAAACCATTAGAATTAAAAGATGTTAAATTATTTGTATCTGTAAATTCTACTGCCGTTCCATTTGTTGCTAAAAGTTTAGTTGCACCTCTTACAGAATCTATAATTTGATGGTCTTGGGTATCATTTCTAGTTTTACCCCATACCCAATCTGGTTGAAAATCTAATGATGTAATAGATTGAGTTGAACCAGTACCTGTATAAAGAACTGTTTCAAAATAATCTGATGGTTTGTCTATTGTTGTATAAACTGCCATTTAACCTCCATATGCTCCTAAATTTTTAGTACAAAGGCTATAATACCCACTAGGTACTGCCATTGAGAAATTTCCATAGCCATTACCATCTGAATTACCACCACTCTCACTATAAGGTGGATTGCCAAAATTTACACTTGCTGTATAACTTGAGCCACCAGACCTATCTCCATTTGCCATAAAAATAAAACCACTTCCATTTTCCATACCAGAAAAATTTGTACCACCACTATTTACTAAACTACCATTTTTATAAAAATAAATTAAAGTATTATCCATATCAACTGCGATTGAAATAGTTTCTGTCGTATAAGTAGTTCCTGTATTAGTTTGTGTTCCACTCATATCAATATATCCATCTCCTACATAAGTTGTATAATCTGCGTCTCCTTGTAGACTTTGACCTAAATATCTTCCTTGTGAAGATGGAGAAGCATAATTTACAATACCAACTTCTATATTTGCAGGTGTTGATGATGTGGTATTTTTCCATTCCCAAAACCATTTACCTTTTGAAACTCCAAAAGTAGAAATAACAGGTCGTCTTACTAATTGAGTACCATGAACAACTTTTAAATTTCCTTCTGATAAAGTAACATCTAAATTATCAGCTATACTATTCCAAGTACAAAAGTTATTTGTGCAAGTATCAGTAGATTGATCTATTGCTGTAAGGTTATTAACTGTGAAGTTATTAGTGTTACCAGATACGTCTGCACCTAAAGCACCACTATTTTCAAAGTCTAAATAGAATCCATTTGTGCCAAAGGTTAAACCAGATACATCTATTGGTTTCCATATTCCTGAATCTTCGTCAAATTCTCCAAATGATGTTGGGTCTAGTGCTGTGCCATCTATAAATACTGTTTCTGCTAAATATCCATCAAAAAAATTACTACTTCCTGAATATGTTGCAATTCTATGTTGATAAGAACCAGATACTAAATTAATTGAACCATCTGTATCTTGACTTGGATAAGTTTCTGTAGAAAATGATGTAACTTGTGTTCCATTAATCCACATTTTTGCTCTATTAGAAGCTGTTGCTTGTGTTGTATCTAAAGCAACTACTATATGATACCAAGCTGATGTATCTCTGTGAACTGCATTAGGTGTTAAATTTAAACTTATTAAATCATCTCTAAAATATATTTTATTATCTCCATTATAATTTGTACCAATAGAACCTGTGCTAGTAGAAGCATCTGTGCAACTAAAAAGAAATTGATAACCAGCACCTATAGTTGATTTTTTAACCCAACTTGACCAAGTCCAAGTTTTTCTATTACCACTACTTCCTGGTGTTCTATTTAAATAATCACTACTTCCATCATCAAACCTACATGAGTTGTCTACATCATAGCCTGTGTCTTTTATGGAGTTAGTTCCAAGAATTATCATTAACTCTCCAATGTTGGAAGTTCGCCTAATGGTCTTGATTGAACACCATCACTATCTGTAGTGTAAGTGTATAAAGTTTCTAATGCTGGAGTATTACTTGCATTTGTAATTGCAGTTTCCATACTAGCTTGTTTAGTTCTAACTGCATCTCTGTGAGTAGATATAGCACTTGGTATAGCAGTAGATTTTTCTGTGTTTCTTGTAATGTACCAATCAGTATTATTTAATATTCCAGCTACTTGTGATTTTAAAGTTCTAATTAATGTTGTTTTTAAACCTTCAACTTTTACATCTCCAACTGATTTGTCATCTGGTAAATCTCCATCATCACTATCTTGTTGTGTCCATAAAGTATCGGCATGAGCTTTAGCAGTAGCTGTTCCATAAGTTGCAGTAACAACATCATCAGCAAAAGCAAAAGATTGATTAGTATTAATATACCATTGTTCATCTTTTTTATTACTGTCATCAAAGACTACTTCATAAATACCTATGGCATTTAATTCTGATGTAC
>Ga0209667_1001700_pt1 | contig 15561 bp, 20 predicted proteins | sample SaaInlV_165m_DNA_2_FD_184682 | JGI IMG/M metagenome (GOLD analysis project Ga0209667, IMG submission 184682) | Marine microbial communities from expanding oxygen minimum zones in the Saanich Inlet - Saanich Inlet SI037_S3LV_125m_DNA (SPAdes)... | ecosystem: Environmental > Aquatic > Marine >... | reverse complement strand
TGCAGCTATTTTAGCTGGAGTAATTTATCCAATCGTAATGGGTTGGCAGTGGGGTGGAGGCTGGTTAGCTGAAATTGGCTTTTCTGACTTTGCTGGATCAACATTAGTTCACTCAACTGGTGGAGCCGCTGCGCTTGCAGGTATAATGATACTTGGGCCACGATACGGTAGATTTACAAAATCTGGTGTACCAACACCAATTAAACCTTTTGCCGCTTCATCAATACCTCTAGTTACTATTGGTGTTTTTGTACTTTGGTTAGGTTGGTTTGGATTTAATGGAGGATCACAATTAGCTCTTGGATCATTTGTTGATGCTGTTTCAGTTTCTACAATTTTTATTAACACGAATTTAGCAGCTTGTGGTGGTGTATTAGCGGCAGCTGTAGTTACTCGATTAATGTTTGGCAAAACAGATGTTGTTCAAATGTTGAATGGTGCAATAGGTGGATTGGTTGCGATAACAGCTGAACCATTAGCCCCATCTCCTTCAACTGCAATTTTGATTGGTGTTGTAGGTGGTGTTATCGTAGTGTTTGGAACTAAATTATTATTTAGTTATAAACTTGACGATGTTGTTGGAGCTATACCAGCTCACTTACTTTCAGGTATTTGGGGGACATTAGCCGTTCCATTAACAAACTCAGATGCTACGTTTAGTGCACAATTAATTGGAGTGATTTCAATAAACATATTTGTCTTTATTGTTTCATATATTGTCTGGTCGGTTATGAGCTCTTTATTTGGTATTACTTTAAGTAAAGAAGCCCAAGCGAAAGGGACAGACATAACTGAAACTGGAGTGATAGCTTACGCAATTAGAGACTAAAAATATTCTCTCTCTATAACGTTAAAGGTCCCTTAGAAATAAGGGGCCTTTTTTTATTTTATAAGAGGTTTATAACAGTTTTCAGAACTTCTTTTGCGTGATCTTTAACTTTAACGTTGTCCCAAATCTTTATAATTTTTCCTTTTTTATCTATTAAAAATGTAGTTCGAATAATTCCCATAAACTCTCGACCCATAAACTTTTTCTTACCCCAAACTTTATATTTCCTAAGTACAGTTAATTCTTCATCAGCTAATAAATCAAATTTTATCTTATATTTATCTCTAAATTTATCGTGACTTTTAAGATTGTCTTTAGAGATTCCGTAAATTTGACATTCCAATTTCTTAAATTTTGGAAGTAATTTGTTGAAATCATTAGTTTCAATTGTGCATCCTGGAGTGTCATTTTTAGGGTAAAAGTATAGAACAACATATTTACCAAGAGAATTTTTCAGTAGAAAATCTTTTTTATTTGTTGATGGCAACTTAAATAATGGTGCTTTAGTTTTTTCTTTAATCATTATTATCACTTTATATTAAAGATTTTAATTATGAGGAAAGTTATTTTTAAGATATACACGTTATTAAATCAATAATATGAAAATAGTAATTTTAGCAGGAGGTTATGGTACTAGATTGGCTGAGTATACAGATAAAATACCAAAACCAATGGTTCAAGTTGGTGATAAACCAATTCTTAGTCATATAATGAATTTTTACCAATCATTTGGTTATGATGATTTTATAATAGCAGCTGGCTATAAAAAAAATATCATAATTGATTATTATAAGAATTCTAAAGAATTTAAGAATTTAGAAATAGTTGACACTGGTGAAAACACAATGACTGGTGGAAGAATTCTAAGATTGAAATCTCATTTTGCTAAAAATGAAAATTTTTTTATGACCTACGGAGACGGATTGTGCTCAGTTGATTTAAGTAAATTATTTCAATTTCATTCTTTACATAATAAGATTGCAACTGTTACAGCAGTTCATCCACCAGTAAGATTTGGTGAATTAGAAATTGATGGTGATGAGGTAGTAAAATTTGATGAAAAACCCCAAGCTAGTGCTGGATGGATTAATGGAGGTTATTTTGTATTGAACTCAAATGTTTTTAATTATATCGATAATGATTCAACATTATTTGAAAAGGAGCCCATGACAAAACTTTTTAAAGATAAAAACCTACAAGCTTACAAACATGAAGGTTTTTGGAAATGTATGGATACATTAAGAGACAAAATAGACTTAGAAAAAATATTAAATGATAAAGGACCAATATGGAAAAAATAAATAGTTTTTATAAAAATAAAAAAGTTTTAGTTACAGGAGCCACAGGGTTTAAAGGTTCATGGTTATGTTGTTGGCTTTTATTAATGGGTGCAAAAGTTTATGGAACTGGATATAGTCCAAATCAAAATAAGAACTTATTTTATAAGTTAAAACTTGAAAAAAAGATTAAATTAGGAATTTTTGACATTAGAGACAAAAAGAAGCTCGACAAATTTATAATTAAATCAAAACCTTCAATAATTTTTCATTTAGCAGCACAGCCATTGATAATAGAGTCATATTTAAAACCACATAAAACAATTGATGTTAATGTTGGTGGAACTTTAAATATTTTAGAAGCATCAAAAAATTATAAATTTATTAAGTCGGTTATAATGATTACATCTGACAAATGTTATGAAAACGTAGGAAAGCTTACAAGATATAAAGAAAGCGACACTCTTGGTGGAATCGATCCTTATAGTGCATCAAAATCTTCATCAGAGTTAATAATTAGAGCATACAGAGAAAGTTTTTTCAGAGATAAAAGAAAATGTGGTATATCAAGTGCAAGAGCTGGAAATGTTATAGGTGGAGGTGATTGGTCTGCTAACAGATTGATACCCGATGGAATTAGATCATTATTAATTGGTAAATCTATTTTTTTAAGAAATCCAAAATTTAATAGACCTTGGCAACATGTTTTAGAACCTCTAAGAGGTTACTTAATTTTAGCTAAAAAACAATTTAATCAACCTAAAAAATATTCTGATGCATGGAACTTTGGAACAAAAAATAATTCCGTTAAAAGTGTGAAAGAAATTGTCGATTATATGATTACTTTTTGGGGCAGTGGAAAAATTAGATATAATAAAAAAATTAAATTCTACGAACAAAAAAATTTACAGCTAGATATTAAAAAAGCTAAAAAAAAATTAAATTGGTATCCTACTTATTCGGTAAAAAAAGGAGTTCAAATCACTACAGAATGGTACAAAAATGTTTTTAAAGAAAAAAAAGATCCATATAAAGTAACAAACAATCAAATACTTGGATATATGAATGAAAATAAATGGGGTTAAAAAGATCGAACAAAAAGTATTTAAAAATTCTAAAGGGGATTTATTAAAATTTGTTTCAAAGAAAAGCAATTATTTTAAGTCATTTGGTGAGATTTATTTTAACGAAATAAAACAAAACAAAAAAAAAGGCTGGATAAAACATAAAAAAAATCATTGCCTATTTTCTGTAGCTTATGGAGAGGTTAGTTTTAAATTAATTGATGGAAGAAAAAACTCACGAACCTTTGAAGTAGAAGAAAATATAACTTTGAGTAAAAATAAACATAATATTTTAATAATTCCTCCAGGGATTTGGTTTTCTTTTACAACCAAAAAAAATAAATCAGTTATCGTTAATCTAATTAACAACCCTCACTCAGATAAAGAGTCTATAAAATCTGAAAATATTAATGGTTATCATATAAAAAAATAATTATTTTAACCATTCGTTTTTTATATCAACAAAAGCTGGAATGCCAAATATGGAATTTGAATTAGCCATATGAATTGAAAGTGACGGAATTGGTGACAGGCATATTTCTTTTTTACAAATCTCATTAAGGTGTTTTTCAATAGGATCATTATGATTTTGGCATGTTAATAAAAAATTATCCCAATAGAGATCTATAATTTCTTTACTTGTCATAAAACTACATAAAACTTTATCTAATGTTTGCCAATGTCTGTGACTACCAGTTAAAATATTTGTTAACCTTTCGCTCATGTAAAGATATGGATAATCTGCGGGAACTAAAAGTAATTCTTTTTTTATTTGTGATGATACTCTTTCATAAGTCATAATCATTTCTTCAATCAATGACTCTTTATGTAAATAATCATCTTCCAAGAAGAAAGTTAAATCATCCGTACTATTTTTTGCAATATTAAAACATTTCAATAAGCTACTTAAGTTTCCAAATACATCTTTATTATAATCTAAATTAATTTCATTTTTATACTCATTTTTATCAAATGGTACAATTTTAACTTTAAAATCTAATTTTAAAAAAATTTCATCAAATTTTTTTAAAAGAGCTTCATCATTACTTTGGTCTACTATTGTTAAATTGACCTTAAAGTCTTTAAATTTTTTTTTAAACGAATTTACTGAAACCACTAATGATTGGAGAGATTTTTCAATATAATCAATTTTATCCTTATTAAATATTCTTTTTTTATTTTGGTCAGAAATATGAACGTTTGAATTTGTTCTGACTATAATTCCTAAAGATTTTACTTTTCTAGTTATTGGGACTTCACCAAGTGGCAATACTATAGATTTTTTATTAAGTGTACTTAGGTCATTAAACTTTTTATTTTTTAATGATGGAAATGAAAATTCATTTTGATCAATTATTTCATATCCACTAATTCTATTTAATCTGATTAATATCTTTTTTAATATCTTTTTTAATATCATTATTGATTTTTTTAATTGAAATTAATGTATATTAAAGTAATAAAATTTTACAATATTATGACAATTAAATCATCACAAACTCTAGTTTCTGAAGCATTAAATGAAGTTAAAACTATTACTGCTGATGAAGCGTTAAAGATGTCAAATGAAAGAGTGTGCACTTTAATAGATATTAGAGAAAAAGATGAATTAGACAAAACAGGCAGAATTGAGAAATCAAATCATATCCCAAGAGGAATGTTAGAGTTTTGGTTAGATCCAGAGGGCCCGTATTTTAAAAGTGGAAAAATAGATATGAATAAAGAAATGGTTCTATTTTGTGCTGGTGGACTAAGATCAGCTCTAGCTGCTAAATCTTTAAAAGAAATGGGTTTTGAAAAAGTATCACATATTGATGGAGGTTTTGCAGCTATAAGCCAAAGTGATTTTAAAATAGTTTAAATTATTTATTATATTCATCTAAAGCAAATTCTAATCTATCTTGCCCCCAAAAAATTTTATTATTTATAACAAAAGTAGGAGTGCCAAATATTTCCTCATTATGAGCTTCTTGAGTAAGAGATTTTAATTTATCTTTAATTTTAGTGTCTTGAATGCCATTAAAAAAATCCTTTAAATTAATTTTGCATTTTTTTAGAAGAGTTTTTAAGATTTCTTCATTTGAAGTGTCTAAATTATCTTTCCAGTAAGCATCAAATATTGCATTTAAGTATAATCTTTTAACCTCATCATTTACAAAAAGATAGCCACGCATAATATTTAAAGAATTAATAGGAAAATTTGAATTCCATATAAAATTAGATTTATTTTTTTTAGCAATTAAATTGCAATCACTTACCATATATTTTAGTTTAGCTTTGATGAAAGCTGGAGCAGTTATACCTTGTAATTTATGAAGACCACCTACGAGGATTGGTTTATAATTGAAATTAATATTGTTTTTCTGTTTAATATTTTCTATTTGTTTATGCGCTAAGTATGAATAGGGACTAATAAAATCAAAATAAAAATCAATTGATTTAGTCATAAAGACTTATTCTTTTTGCGTAAAAAATTCTAATTACCCAATAGATGAAAAGACCAATTGGACCTATCAAGTAAGTTGCAATCAAAGGAACAGCTATAAGTATTCTATTTACATAAAATTTTTGAGAGTCTTTTACAATCCATCCACCAATAAATAGATTGATTGCAATGAAGTGTGTCCAAAAAAGTAATAAATACGAACTATCCTCAAATAATTTAGATAGCTCATTTAAACCAAGATATAGAGAAAAGTTATCAATAAAATCATAACCAATTAGATATGATTTATATAAAATAAATGAATATGCTCCTCCTAAAATAATAATTGGGAATATTGAGGATACAAAAATTCTACACAGATGTGATTGTGGAAAGAAAATCAACATAAGCCAAAATGGTAAAATTCCTAAATTGATCCACATATAGAGTGTCTCAATAGTGAAATAGGTATAAATTTGTTCGATCATTAGGATATATTATATAAAATCTTACAATGATTCCTATAAGAAATAGAAAAAAAACGCTTCAAGTAACTGTTGAAGAGATGAGAAATTTTGCATTTGCTTATGTCGAAAAGTATGCTCCTTCCAAACAACAACTTAAAACCTATTTACTTAAGAAATATATGAAACTTTCATCTTCCGATGTACGAAAAAAAGATATGAATAAATTAATTGATATTGTTTTGTCCGATTTGGAAAAAAATAAATTTATAAATGATCAATTTTACTCTGAAAGTAAAGCCAAAAGTATGATTCAAAGAGGAAACTCTATCAATAAAATTAGAAACTATTTAATAGGAAAAGGAATCCATGATGAATTTATTAAAAATACAGTTGATAAAATTAAAGAAGATAACTTGGATCAAGATTTTTTTTCAGCAATAAAAATTTGCAAGAAAAAAAGAATAGGCCCAGCTAGAACTGAGGATAATAGAACATTATTTTATAAGAAAGATATATCTTTATTAGCTAGAAATGGATTTGATTTTGAAACTTCCAGAAAAGTGATGGATATAGAAAAAGATGAATATCTTAAAATAATTAATCTACTTTAGTTTTTTTATTTTCTTCTTCAGTCATATTATTGATTTTATTTCTTATATAGTTTTTAACAAAAACAAAAACTAATAACCCAAAAATAGAAACCGAAACTATTATAATTAATATAATTCTTAACTGCTCATCCATTATAATATATTTTTGCTTTTTAAAATTAAGCTTGGATTTTTAAAATCTTTTTTTCCATATAATATTTCATTTCTATGAAAATCTGTAACCGTTCCCCCAGCTGAAATTAATATTGCGTGACCTGCTGCTATATCCCATTCGTAAGCTCTAGGCTCAGCTACATATCCGTCGTATTCACCTGTAGCCACAACACAAAATTTTAATGAACTTTTCATTCTTATATTTTCAACAACACCTATATCTTGGTAAATCTTTTGAATTTCTGGTTTAATTTTGTTTGAGTAAGAAATAAATTTAATTTGTTTATTATTTTTTATGGATTTGCTGCTTAAATTTGTAGTTTTTCCATTATTTAATTCAAAAGCACATCCTTCTCCATATGAGTAAAACATTCTTTTTTTTGCAGGTGCGTTTATTAATCCAGCGACAGGCTTATTGTTGATAATTAAGCCTGCATTTATAGTGAATTCGTCTAAATCATTTATATAATCATATGTTCCATCAATAGGATCAATCAACCAAAAATCTTTTAATTTAGTATTATTCTTATTGTCTGGAGTTTCTTCAGATATAATTGGTATGTTTGGTGTTATTTGAGATATCTTTTCTGAAATAAATTTATTAACTTCTAAGTCACCATTACTAACTGGGGTATTATCTGATTTAATTTCTTTTTTTAAACCAGATTTTCTAAGAGATATTGATAACTCTCCAGCTTTTAAAAAAGTATCTATCAAATCTTCTATAATTTTTTTTATATTCATCCAAAATTTATTTAATTCGTTCTAATTCTATATTTTTTGTATTGATTACTTTTTTTCCAGCATTTTCAAAATTTACAGTTACTTTCTCATTAATAATAGATTGAACCTGTCCAATACCCCAATCTTTATTGTTTGGATTAGTGACTTTATCACCTGGTTCGTAATCTAAAATCATTTAATTTAACTTATATTGTAAATAAGTATAAATACCACCTTATGAATAAAGAATTAAATTCAATTGGAATTAATAAAAAGCCTGAGGATACAACAGTGGTTGTTGCTATGTCTGGAGGAGTAGATTCGTCGACAGTTGCAGGTATCATGAAAAATGAAGGTTATAAAGTTATTGGTATTACATTAAAACTTTATGACGATGGAAAAGAAGTTGCTAAATCTAAGCAATGTTGTTCTGGACAAGACATAATGGACGCAAAACGTGTTGCACATAAATTAGAGATTGAGCATAAAATTTTATATTACCAAGATAAGTTCAAGCAAGGTGTTATAGATAATTTTGTTGATAGTTATTTAAATGGAGAAACCCCGATACCGTGTGTTCAATGTAATCAAACTGTAAAATTTAAAGATTTATTTGAAGTATCAAAAGAACTTAATGCAGATGCTTTAGTAACTGGCCATTATGTAAAAAATATTACAACAAATAATAAAAATAATATGTATAGAGCAATTGATGAAAATAGAGATCAAAGTTATTTTTTATTTAATACAACGCGTGAACAACTAAACTATTTAAGATTTCCTTTAGGTGGGATGTTAAAAGATAAAACACGAGAGATTGCTAAAAAACTTGATTTAAATGTAGCTGATAAACCCGACAGCCAAGATATATGTTTTGTGCCAAATGGTGATTACGCCTCAGTAATAAGAAAATTTAGACCCGACTCTTTTAAAAAGGGAAATATTAAAAATTTAAATGGTGATTTTATAGGTGTTCATGATGGAATTATTAATTTTACAATCGGACAAAGAAAAGGAATTAAAATTTCTGACAAGGATCCGTTGTATGTTCTTAAAATTAATTCAGATAAAAATGAAATAATTGTTGGGTCAAAAGACAATCTTGGAAAAAAAAATATATATTTAAAAGATTTAAATTTATTGACTGATACAAAAGATTTAGATCAAAATGTTTTTGTAAAAGTAAGATCTACTGGCAGCCTTCTTGAAGCAAAAGTAGATCTAAAAGATAACAATACTGCTATTGTTAACTTAATCTCTTCAGAAGATGGAATTTCACCTGGGCAAGCATGTGTTTTTTACAGCAAGGACCAGCATGGTCACAAAGTACTTGGTGGTGGATGGATAAAAGATTAATATTTATTTTTTCCACATAAAGAATGTTAATAAGTAAAAAGATATAACACCTAAAAAATAATCCCATTCAAGTGCGTGTTTAAAAAATTTAAGGTTAAAACCTAAAAAATCATTTCCTGGTAAACTAATTATTGGAACACTAATTACTGCAATTAAAATTAAAGATATTACTAAAATAATTTTTAATTTAAGAAAAAATTTATTAATATAAATTTCTAATTTTTCTTTAAATGAATAAAATGTTGCAACCAAATATGCCTGCGCAACAATTTCAAAAATTATAAATGTGAGCATTATTACTCTTCTAAATAATTTATAGAGATCGTTATCAAATTTTATTCCAAGAAATATTGAATGTATCGTTAAAGCTATAGCTGACGCTATTCCAAAAAAAATTACTTTGTTTTTATATTTGTGATCTTTCTCAAAAAACTCAATAATTTTCTTATTGTAGATCCAATATTTTATTAAAATATAAGATGTTAAAAACATTGCTGGTTTGAATATTAGCCAAGTTGGATAAGGTCTAGCTGTTCTACTAATAGATGCCCCACCATCAAAATAAGGAAATGTGTTATGTATTATATCTTCTTGGTTTGGAAATAAATCATGAAACTGAGTTATTAATATCAGGCAAGTGTTAATAGTAATAAAGGGTATTATAAATATCCAAATACTAATGGATTTTACCTTGTTTATTTCCTCCATAGGAGTTTACTTTTTCTTGTTTTTTCTCTTAGCTCTTCTTTTTTTAGAGCCCTGTTTTCTTCGACCTCTATGTTTTTTTGGATAACCCATTTTTACCTTTAATTATAATTTAATTGAAATTATGGGTGGGATATAGCATTGTCTTATAAACATATCAAATTTTTTTATGAGTAATTCTTTCAAGACTTTTTTAAAACATACTGCGAAAGACTTCCATAATCAGTCTGTCAATCCTCCAGTTGTTAGAGCCTCGACAATTATATTTAAATCGATGCAAGATATTCGAAAAATGCAAAATAAAGCAAAAAAAAACCCTACGGGTGGTCATTTCGATTATGGAAGACAAGGAACTTCAACGACTCATATATTACAACAAATTTTATCAAAATTAGAAGAAAGCTACTTTACTTTTTTAACGCCGACAGGATTTGGATCGGTATTTCTTGCAATTTTTAGCGTCACAAGACCTGGTGATGAAATTATAGTAGCAGATCCGGTTTATAGTCCAACCCGTTTACTATCACAAGAATTTTTAAAAGAATTTAATATTAAAACTATATTTTATGATCCGCATGATCTTAAAACATTAAAAAAAGCTATTACAAAAAGAACAAAATTAATTTTTGTAGAAAATCCAGGAAGCAATACATTTGATTTTCAAGACCTAGGTAAAATTATTTCTATTGCAAAGAAATATAAAATTTTAACTGCAATAGATAATACATGGGGTACTCCATATTTTTTTAAACCAATTAAGTTAGGTTTTGATATGTCAATTGTATCAGCTACAAAATATTATTCAGGCCATTCTGATGTAATGGGTGGAAGTTTAGCTGTTAACAAAAAAGTTTTTGCAAAAGTTAGAGCTGCTGAAAGAGTTACTGGTTTAAGATTAGGACCTGATGATGCTTATTTAATAACAAGAGGATTGAGGACTTTAGATGTAAGATTAGACCGACACAGAGAAAACGCAAAAAAAGTTGCAGGTTTTTTATCTAAATTTAAAAATATTAAATTGCTCTATCCATATAAAAAGGATTCTTATAATTTTAGAATGTGGAAAAAATATTACTCTGGTGCATCTGGGTTAATGGGTATTAAAATAAAAGCAAAAAGTGAAAAATCAGTTGTTAAATTTGTTAATAACCTAAAATTATTTGGGCATGGTTATAGTTGGGGTGGGTTTGAAAGTTTAGCATTACATCAAAATGTTAGAGAGCAAGGAAATAGAAAATATCTTAAATTGGATAAAAATGAATATATTGTAAGATTACATATAGGACTGGAAGATCCTAACGACCTTATCGCTGATATTAAACAGTCTTTAAAAAATTTAAAATAACCTTTAAATGTCAACTGAAAAATTTATTAAGAATAAAACAGTTCTAGTTACCTTAGTTGCTGCTTGTTTAATTGTTATTATTTCACTTGGCATAAGACAAACATTTGGAATGTTTTATTTTGATTTTTCAACTGACTTAGGAATAACTTTATCTCAGTTTGGTTTTGCATTAGGTCTTCAGATGTTTTTATGGGGTGCTTTTGCACCTTGGTTTGGAATAATTACAGATAAATATGGTGGACACATAGCTGTATTTATTGGTTTCATTTTTTATCTACTTGGTATTTTGATGTTGGTTTCAGAATACAATACGGGGCTTTATTTTGTTACGGGTATAGGTGTCTTAATAGGTGTAGCGCTGGGGGGGACTGCAATCAGTATTCCAGTTTCGGTGGTAGCAAAACATTTTCCTCAATCCAATAGAACTGCTGCCATTGGTATTGTTACAGCAGCTGGTTCTTTTGGATATTTTGTTTCACCAGTATTTACAAGATACTCATTGGTAGAATTTGGATGGGAAAATACACTTTTAATTTTTGCAGCTTTTATATTTGCAGGTTTAATATTAGCTTTTTATTTAACTACACCAAAAGATGTTGTTGGTGGAGTAAAAGATGATAAACAAACTGTAAGTGAAGCACTTAAAGAAGCTTTTAAAAGCAAAAGTTATATATATTTAACTTTAGGTTTTTTTGTTTGCGGATGGCATATTGCTTTAGTTGCAACACATATTCCTATTTACATTAATGATAGAGGTTTACCTGAATGGTGTACAGTTACAATTTTATCGATGATAGGTTTATTTAATATTGCTGGAACATTAACGTCAGGATATCTAGCTCAAAAATTTAGTAAAAAATTAATTTTAAGCACGATTTATTTAGCGAGAGGATTAGTTATAGCTTTATTTATATTTTTACCCTCAAGTCCAATTATTGCAGTATTGTTTGGTGTAACATTTGGTTTTTTATGGCTTTCAACAGTTCCACCAACAATGGGATTAGTTAGTTTTATTTTTGGAACTAAATATATAGGGTTATTATATGGAATAGTTTTTTTAAGCCATCAAGTAGGATCTTTTTTAGGAGCTTATTTAGGAGGCGTATTCCATGATCAGTATGGATCATATGACTATGCGTGGTACATATCTATTGCTTTATCAATTTTTGCAGGTTTGATACACTTACCAATAATAGAAAAACAAGTTGCGAGACTTCAAACAACCTAAAAAATTGATAAACAAAAATTATTTAAATAAAATTAATAATTCAAAGAAAGCTTTTATTGTTTATAAAACAATCAAAGGTTTTGATCTTTATACTGACTTTTCAAAAAAAATAATTTTAAATAACAAAAGTATTATTAAATTTTTGAGAAAAAAAAATAATTCTAAAAATAAAAATACCGATCTATTTATAGGTTTTTTTGGGTATGAAATATTAAATAATTTAATTGGAGTTAAGCTACCTAAGCAGAAAAGCATAAATTTTCCGAAAGGAATATTTTATAAACCTGAAACCAAGATTAATTTAAAAAATAATTTGATTTTTAATTCTTCAAAAATAAACAAAATAAATAAGAATTTTAAGATTAATATAAATCAAAATTCATACACAAAAATATTTAATAGATTTAAAAAGAAGATTAAATCTGGTGAAACTTATCAAATTAAAATATGTACGAAATATAAGAATAAATCATCAATCGATCCTTTGGATTTTTTTTGTAGGCTTGCTAAAACAAATTTAGCCCCAGAAGCATTTATGATTAAGGATAAAAATTTTTCGATTATAAGTTGTTCACCTGAAAATTTGATAACAAAAAAAGGTTTATCTATATCAACCAAACCAATTGCTGGAACATTAAGAAAAAATAATAAACTTAATAAAAGTAAGGCTTTAAAATTTTTTAGAAATAATATCAAGGAAACCAAAGAACATAATATGATTGTAGATATGGAACGAAATGATCTTTCAAGAATATGTGTTCCAGGAAGTGTTAAACTAAAAAAAGAAAAAACAGTTGAAGAATATAAAGACCTTTATCATTATGTAAGTTTAATCACTGGTAAGTTGAAAAAAAATATAAAAAATTTAGATATAATAAGAGCTATGATGCCAGGAGGTTCTGTGATTGGTTGTCCAAAAATAAGCACTCTTAATCTTTTAAATCATCAAGAAAAAGAAAACAGAAATATATATACTGGAAGTTTTGGTTTTATTAAATTTAATGGTGACATGAGATTTAATATTATTATTAGATCAATTTTAAATTATAAAAATATTTCTGAAATATCGGTTGCATCTGGTGTTGTAATTGACAGTAACGCTAAACATGAATTCAATGAAAATTTTATTAAAGCAAAAGCGCTAATAGATTTGTACAAATGATATATGTGATTGATCATAAAGACTCTTTTACACATAATGTGGTTCATCAATTATCTTTATTTGACAAAGTGGAATGTGATGATTTTAGTAAAATTAATAAATCAAAATTAAATAAAGCTACAACAATTGTTTTTTCACCAGGTCCTGGTTCACCTAAAGATTATCCTCTTTCATCAAAAATTTATAATCAGTTTAAAGGTAAAAAAAGAATAATTGGCATATGTCTAGGATTTCAACAGATATTATTTAGCGAAGGTGCGAATATTGTTGAGCAAAGTAAAATTTATCATGGATTTCAATCAAATATAATAGTTAATAAATCGAGCAAATTATTTAAAGCTGGTCATAGATTTAAAGTTGGTCGTTACCATTCCTTAAAATTACAAGAACCATTTAAAATTGAAAATTTTGACATAACGATGAGATGTGCTATTTCAGGAGCCGCAATGTCGTTTGAAAATAACATTGATAAAATATATGGATTTCAATTTCACCCAGAGTCATTTCTTACAATAAATGGTAAACTACTTATTAAAAAAATCTTATCAGCTTAAAAATCTCAAAGAAATTGAGTTCAAAGATCTTTGGGGTGATAATGGTGTATTTACTACAATGTGGATTTTTGGATCTCCTCCAAGAATTCTATTTTTTAAAGATCATATTAATAACTTAATTAAATCAACCAAGGCTTATTCTATTTTAAAACCATCTATAAGATCTGATATTTTAAAATTAATTGAAGAAAATATAGATACCAAAATTAAATATAATCATCTGTTAAGAGTTGCTGTTAACAAAAATACTTTATCTATTTCTCTCCGTAAGAGGATTAAACCAAAGCTAAATTTTAATTTAGAATTAGTTAACTTAAAACGGCAAAAGCCAGAATTTAAAAATTTAAAATATAAAGAAATTTTAAAACATTTATCAAAACTTAATAATTCTAAATCAGACATTGGATTGTGTTATAACAAAAAAATTCTTGAAACAGGAACATCGAATATACTTTTGGTTAAAAATAAAAAAATCTTTTCACCAATTAATAAATTTTATAAAGGAATTACGTATAAGTTTTTTAAGTCAAAAATTAAAAAAATTATAAAAAAAGATATTCTAATAAGTTCTTTAAATGAATTTGATGAAATTATTTTAATTGGTTCAGGAAAAGGAATTGCATCAATCAACACAATTAACCAAATAAATTGGAAAAGAAAAGAATTTACAATTTATAATAGACTACTAAAGCATTATAATTCAGCTATAAATAAGTGTCCAAAATATAAATAATTTATGAGAGATTCTGACAATCTTTGTTTATTTTGTAATTCAAAAGTTAGCGGTATTGCACATGAAAATAATTTGGCTTATGCAAGTTATGATACTTATCCTGTTTCAAACTATCATTGTTTGATCATTCCAAAAAGACATTTAATTGATTATTTTGAATTAAGTGATGAGGAATTAATTGCATGCAATGATTTAATTAAGAAAGTTAAAGAAGAAATTTTGAGCAAAGACAAAAGTGTCAAAGCTTTTAATGTTGGAACGAATGCTGGTAAAATTGCTGGCCAGTCAATCATGCATTGTCACATTCATTTAATTCCTAGAAGGGAAGCTGATGTTGAAAATCCTCAAGGAGGTGTGCGCTCTGTTATTCCAAAAAATCAACACTATAAGCGTAAAATTTAAATTATAGGTTGTTATTAAAGACAAATTGACCAATAGTTATGGTTGATCTGATTAAACATCTAGACTAGAAAAACTCTTTAATTAATTCATTAAAATTTAACACAAGGGTAAAATGTTAGAGACTAATCCATTTTCATTACTAGCAGAGTCGATGTCCCCATTTGCTATGCAAACTTTTATTGTTGCAATGATTGCTTTAATTGCACTAGGAACAATAATTCAAATGATACATCACAAGAATTTGACTTATTTTTTTAACAATGCAAAAAAAGCTAAACTTCAAGCAACAAGAGAAATAGGCGCTGGTGAAAAAGTATCTATAATTGCAAAAACAACTGTTGTTGATATTGGAACTACAGCTGAACTTGGATTTGGAAAAAGAAGATTGTCTCATGTACTAGGAATGTATGGCACAATTATTTTTTGGGTATCTTCAGTAATTTTAGTATTTTGTTATACAGGTGCTGATAAATCTTCATCATCTATGTGGTCAATGTTGTGGCATGTTGGAGCGATTTTGACATGTG
>Ga0209667_1001689_pt1 | contig 15609 bp, 17 predicted proteins | sample SaaInlV_165m_DNA_2_FD_184682 | JGI IMG/M metagenome (GOLD analysis project Ga0209667, IMG submission 184682) | Marine microbial communities from expanding oxygen minimum zones in the Saanich Inlet - Saanich Inlet SI037_S3LV_125m_DNA (SPAdes)... | ecosystem: Environmental > Aquatic > Marine >... | reverse complement strand
ACATTCAAAACAAGTATTTGATGATTTTAAAAATTAAAAAGAAAAAGTTGTAAAAAGGTTAGAAACCTTTTGGAAGTGTACCTTTAGAAGATTTTGGTGCTTCGGGTTCTGGCTTTACTTCAAATCCTTTTGGTAAAGTACCACGTGATTGTTGAGCACTAGCTTTTGCTTTTGCTTCAGCTGCAATCATTTCCTGATATGCTTTTGCATCATCTATTCTTTGTTGATCAAGTCTTTGCATGTAGTCATTTTCATAATCCTCAAGTTCTTGTTTTTTGGATTTTGTTTCAGTGTAAGTAGAACTTGTTTGTGGTGAAGGTGTTTGTTGACCTTGTTCAAAACCTTTTGGAAGTGTACCTTTTGGTTTTGGTGGATCTACTTTCTGTGGTTCTGAGGCTTGTTCTGTAATTCCTTGAACAGTCATATTTACACCACTAAAAGTACCAAATGTTTTTCCAGGTGGACTATATGCTAATCTTTGTCTTGTTGCAAAGTATTGATTTGATGGTTGTGTATAACCAGGAACCTTTACTTTTTGATCATTCCAATTTGTTGTCGGAACTGTTCCTACTGGAGCAGTTGATCTAACAAAGTATCTGTTTGGTGCTGGACTGTAACCAGTAACCTTTGCTCTATAATCATGGAAAGATGTCATTGGAGCAGTCATGTATGCATTCTCTAATGCTGCTTGTACAGTTGTTGCAGGTTTGGATGCTGTCTCAGCTGGTTTTGGTGCTTCAACTGGTTTTTCTTCCATACCTTTTGGCAATGTTGGCTTTGGCTTTGTTGTTGCAGGTTTTACTTCAGCTGGTTTTGATGCTTCAGCAGTACCTTTTGGCAATGTAGGCTTTGGCTTTGTTGTTGCTGGTTTTACTTCAGCTGGTTTTACCTCTGCAGGCTTTGGTGCAGGTGTGTCTAATTGTGAAGCTAATTTAGTTAATTTTGCTTCTAATTCAGCGATTTTATCTTCTAGATTTTTTTTTGTCTTTGCTGCCATTTCTTATTGTAAATATGACATTGTTTATTTACATTTTGATCAATATCAAATTCGAATTCAAAATAATTTCATAAAATTCAGCCATAATATGTAAAAAATAGAATAAATAAAAATGAAAATACAAAATTAGTCAGGTTCCCAAAATTGCATCACATACATGCAATTATTACATCGCCACAATCTAACATGTATGCCATTATCAACATCAGCAACATACTTCCCATCATCCATATGAGTAACTTGTGGAACATAACTTAATTCAGGATTTTCAAGCCATTCGTTTTGTTTACAATTAGGACATGGAGTTTTTGGAGGCATGTACAATATAGAATACGATCAAAGAAGAACATTACTATTAAAAATATAAAATAAAGTATTTTTTTTTTTGAATTAGAAACCTTTTGGAAGTGTACCTTTTGGTTTTGGTGGATCTACTTTTTGTGTTTGTTGACCTTGTTCAAAACCTTTTGGAAGTGTACCTTTTGGTTTTGGTGGATCTACTTTCTGTGGTTCTGAGGCTTGTTCTGTAATTCCTTGAACAGTCATATTTACACCACTAAAAGTACCAAATGTTTTTCCAGGTGGACTATATGCTAATCTTTGTCTTGTTGCAAAGTATTGATTTGATGGTTGTGTATAACCAGGAACCTTTACTTTTTGATCATTCCAATTTGTTGTCGGAACTGTTCCTACTGGAGCAGTTGATCTAACAAAGTATCTGTTTGGTGCTGGACTGTAACCAGTAACCTTTGCTCTATAATCATGGAAAGATGTCATTGGAGCAGTCATGTATGCATTCTCTAATGCTGCTTGTACAGTTGTTGCAGGTTTGGATGCTGTCTCAGCTGGTTTTGGTGCTTCAACTGGTTTTTCTTCCATACCTTTTGGCAATGTTGGCTTTGGCTTTGTTGTTGCAGGTTTTACTTCAGCTGGTTTTGATGCTTCAGCAGTACCTTTTGGCAATGTAGGCTTTGGCTTTGTTGTTGCTGGTTTTACTTCAGCTGGTTTTACCTCTGCAGGCTTAGTTAGCTGGGTAGAAAGTTGATTTAATTTTGCTTCTAATTCGGCAATCTTATTTTCAAGATCTTTTTTTGTTTGCTTTTTAGCAGCTGCCATGAAATTTGATGAATGGTGCGGGGTTTATGTACATTTGGGTTGAATATTATTTTCAATCCTGATCAAGTTTTATAGCACAAATTACATACAATGTTATGGATGATTTTGAAAAAGAGTTTCCAGAATTTGATTGGAAAAATATTCCAGCATACAAACATCCAGGAGGTAAAAACTGCCCATGTCCAAAACACGAATACATCCGAGAGCAGATCAACTTTACAAAACAAGTAAATGAAAAAGGTAAAGAGCCATCCAAAGTCACACTCAAATTTTGTCCTGATCATTACAAAGTGTATACAGATGAAGTAATTCCTGCAATGCCATTAAAATACAGACTACTTACAAAAATTGCTCTAAAACTAGGAGCAATCAAAATTATTCAATTAAAGTATATGGAATCAGAAATGTGTTTTTACTGTAAATTTGGATCTGGTGGTCATGATAAAAAAACAGAATTACCACCAATGTGAATTAACAGTATTTAGAAAATATCTACATACAAAATAGAAATCAAATTCCAATAGCTAAAATAATTTTAAAGATTTCATGCTAAATCCAGTTAAGCTTATACTTGAACTGACTTGAGAATCAATATGCCAATTGAAGGTATTCATGAATTTATTTCCGAACTTGAAAAAAATGGAGAGTTAAAAAGAATAAAAACAGAAGTTGATTCAGATTTAGAAATTGCAGAGATTTTAAGAAGAGGAATGTACTCAAATGGTCCTGCAATTCTTTTTGAAAATGTTAAAGGATTTGATATGCCAGTTTTAGGGAATGCATTTGGTTCAATGAAAAGATTAGAGATAGGACTAGAAATGACAGACTTTACTGAAATTGGTAAACGAATTACAGATATGACAAAGATGGATGTGCCATCAGGGTTAATAAATAAAATTAAAAAACTTCCAGAACTCTCAAAGATGACAGCATCATTTCCAAAATCAGAGACAAGTGGACCAGTAACAGAAGTAACATCAAGTGATGCATCCTTTGATGACATACCGATTCTGAAATCATGGCCAAATGATGCAGGGAAATTTATCACTCTAGGATTAGTTGCAACAAAACATCCAGAAACAGGTGTAAGAAATTTAGGAGTTTACAGAATTCAAATAATTGATAAAACTCATGCATTAATGCATTGGCAAAAACACAAACGAGGTGCACATCATGGTGAAATCTCTAAAGAAAAGGGAGAAAAAATTCCAACTGCAATAATTATCGGCGGAGAACCTGCAACAATTTTTTCATCAATTGCACCAGTCCCAGAAGGATTAGACAAGTATCTGTTTGCAGGAATTACAAGAAAAGAAGGAATCAAAATGGTGAAATGTAAAACTATTGATTTAGAAGTTCCAGCAAATGCTGAAATTGTTTTAGAGGGATATGTAGACCCAGCAGACATTAGAGATGAAGGTCCATTTGGTGATCACACAGGATACTATACTCCAGTTGAACCATACCCTACATTCACATTAACCGGAATTATGAGAAGAAAAGATCCAATTTACGTTACAACAGTTGTTGGAAAACCAATTCTTGAGGATGCATACATTGGTAAAGTAATTGAGCGTTCATTTTTACCATTAATCCAAATGTTACAACCAGAAGTAGTAGACTTTAGCATGCCAGCAGCTGGATGGTTTCAAGGATTTGCAATTATTTCAATTAAAAAAAGATATCCAGGTCAAGCAAAAAAAGTCATGATGGGATTATGGGGAATGGGGCAATTATCCCTAACAAAGATGTTTGTAGTAGTAGATGAGGACGTCAACGTTCATGACATCAATGATGTAATTTGGGCAATTACAACCAGAGCAGATCCTGCACGAGACACAACAATAATCAATTACACACCAACGGATACTTTAGATCCAGCATCACCACTAGTCAATTTAGGATCTAAAATGGGAATTGATGCAACACAAAAAACAAAAGAAGAGGGGTACAATAGAGAAATTCAACAACAAGTCAAAGTTGATGACAAAACAAAAGATCTAGTAGATTCAAAGTGGTCGGATTATGGATTATGATAAATTAATTGGGTTATAGAAATTATCTCTTTCTTCTACAGCATATCCAATTTGATGAATAGCATCTATAATTTTTTTATCAGTTAATTCAGTAGAACGAGCACCAGTACATGAGACAACTTCTTCTCCAATGAGCGTACCCCCAAAATCATCAGCCCCATATTGTAAAGCTAGTTGAGCCATACCCACACCATTTGTAAGCCATGAAGATTGGATATGAGGAATAAGTCCATCAAAAATCATTCTAGAAATTGCAATCATCTTTAACAATTGAACCCCACCAGTTCCAGCTGTGGCGATTCCCTCTTCTTGCATCAAAGTGTTATTTGGTTCAAAATTCCAGGGGATAAATGCCATAAAGCCTTTAGTTTTTTCTTGTAATTTTACAAGTTTAGAAAAATGTTCAACAATATCATTTTTGTTTTCAACATGACCATACATCATAGTTGCAGAAGATGGAATTCCAAGAGAGTGAGATTCATCCATGATTCTAATCCAATCAGCGCTAGAAATTTTCTTTGGACTAATTACATCTTTGACAGAATCAACTAAGATTTCAGCCCCAGCTCCGGGCATTGATTGTAATCCAGCATCTTTGAGTCTAGATAAAATTTCTTTAGTAGATGATTTTTCAACTCTTGCAACCATATCAATTTCAGAGGTAGACAATCCATGAACCCCAACTTTTGGGAATTTTTCACGAATCATTTTAAACGCATCTTCATAATATTCTATCTTTAGATTTGGATTATGTCCACCTTGAATCAAGACTTGACGAATGTTAAACATCTCAGATGCAGTCTTTACTCTAGATTCAATTTGATCTAAAGTTAACGTATATGATTCGTCATCTCCAGGTGATCTGTAAAATGCACAAAATTTACAATCAGTGATACAGACATTTGTATAATTCAAAATAATATTATTGATAAAAGATGCTTTTTTGCCAAATTGTTTTCTAGTTAAATGTCCAGAAACTAATCCCATTAGATGAACATCATCAGATTCTAAAAGACGAAGACAATCATCAGGACCAGGTCTTTGACCGTTTAGAGAATTTTCTAAAATATCGCTGATGTCACTTTTTTGTATTTGTTCAGTAGTTTGGCTCAATTGTTTTTCATCTTTTAGAATTTCTATTTAATCTTTGGTAGAAAAAATTTACAAAAAATGAATTAGATTAAAGTCAGTAATTTGTGCTCAATTCTCAATAAATCAGAGTGTAATGATTCACGTTATTTTTAAGTAGGGCACAAAAACGAGATCAACACATGGTATCAGGAAATCAAATTAGACTTAATCGAATTCTCAGAAAAGGAAGAATGCTTTGTATTCCAATGGATCATGGAATTTCAAATGGACCTATTGAAGGCCTTGAAGATCCTGCATCAACAATTTACAAATGTGAAGGACATGGACTCACAAGTGTAATTATCAACAAAGGTATTCTCAAAACATTACCAAAGCCACCCAAAATTGGAGTTTTAGTTCATTTTTCAAGTAGTACAATATTGTCATTATCACCTAATCGCAAAATGTTAACAGGTACTGTAAAAGAGGCAGCTGCAATGGGGGCAGACGGAGTATCATTACACATCAACATTGGAGGAAAAGAAGAACCAGAGATGTTAGAGCAACTTGGAATGACTGCAGATCAATGTCATAAATGGGGAATGCCACTTTTAGCAATGATGTATCCTAGAGGGGAAAATATCAAAGATCCACATGACCCAGAAATTGTTGCACATGTTGCAAGAATTGGCGCAGAATGTGGCGCAGATATTGTGAAAACACTTTACACAGGAGACATTGATTCATTTACAAAAATTGTAAAGAGTACACCAGTTCCAATTGTAATTGCAGGTGGACCAAAAGCTAAAACAGATTTAGATATTCTTCAAATGACCGAAGATGCAATGACTGCAGGAGCTAAAGGAGTAACATATGGTAGAAACATCTTTGCACATAAAACACCTGAAAAAATGGTATCAGCATTAGCTGAAATTATTTTTAGAAAAGGAACAGCAAAGGAAGCAATGAAAAAAATTGAGTAAAACAAGAGAACTCATTGTTGCACCAAAAGTGTCTCAAGCACAATTAACCAAATTTCTTCCTCAATTACAAGAAGAAGGAATCAAAATGGTTTACTTGGATCCAAAAAAACTAGGCAAGAAAAAAACAAAATTACAAACTGTTTTTCCATCAAATGCTGCAAACTATGTGGTACTTGAGAAAGAGGGTGCAAAAAAACCAAAAGGTAAGAAAGTTGGAAGAAAATTCAAAGTATTATCAAATTCAGATATCGATGATGTTCTTAAAATTGCAAAAAAAGGATTAGACTTTGTTGTCGTAGAAGTAAAAGATTGGAAAATAATTCCTTTAGAGAATATTATTGCTAAACTCCATAAAATACACACCAAGATTTTTGCAATTGCAAGAACACCTGAAGAAGTCAGAAAAATGTTTTCTATTTTAGAAGTAGGAGTAGATGGAGTAATCTTCAGTACATCCTCAATTAACGAGGTAAGAGAAGTAATGGTTTACCTTGGAACCAAGAGTTTTGAAATGAAACCTGCAAAGATTACTGAGATTAAAGAGGTAGGGGACGGTGAACGAGTTTGTGTAGATACAGCATCAATGCTTCACAAAGGTGAAGGCATGTTAATTGGAAGTAGATCAAACTTTTTGTTTCTTGTTCACAATGAATCAGTAGGATCATCATTTACATCACCAAGACCATTTAGAGTAAATGCCGGTGCAGTTCATTGTTATACATTATCACCAGACGGTACAACTAACTATCTATCAGAAGTTGAAACAGGATCAGAGGTATTAATTCTCAACTCAAAAGGTAAAGCAAGAAGAGCAACGGTAGGACGATCAAAGATTGAAAGAAGACCAATGTTAATGATCAAAGCTTCAGTTGATGGAGAAACAGGAGGAATAATTGCACAAGATGCAGAAACAATTAGATTTGTAAAATCAAATGGACAACTAGTCTCAGTCACACATCTAAAAAAAGGAGATATTGTAATGGTTCATTCAAAACCTGCCACAGGTAGACATTTTGGAATGGAAGTTTCTGATGAGTACATACTAGAAAAATGAAATACAAAACATGTGTCTCAATTGCAGAAAAAACACCAATTAAAATTAAACAAGTATTAAAAATTGCTTTAAAAAAATCAGACTATGTTGAAGTTAGATTAGATTTTTTAAAAATTGAACAAGTTCCAGAAGCGTTAGAGATTATCAAAAATGATCTAAACAAAATAGTATGTACATTAAGACCTAAAACAGAAGGAGGAAAGTTTTCAGGAAATGAGAAAGAAAGGATTGCAATTATAAAATTAATTGCAGAGTATTCTCCATTTTTGTTAGATATTGAATACAACACATTAAAGAAAAATACATCATTAGTAAAATACCTAAAATCAACAAAAACAAAATTACTTGTCTCATGGCATGATTTCAAAAAAACACCAAGCACTTTAGAATTAAAAAAGAAGTTAAATCAAATGTCTAAATTCTCATCAAATGTAAAAATTGTCAGTACAGCAAAATCAACGAATGATTCTACTAGAATGTTAGAGCTGTACAGTAAAAAAGGAAAAAATAACCTCATTTCATTTGCAATGGGGGATTTTGGTAGAATTTCAAGAATTTTATGCCTATATCTAGGGAGTCCTTACACCTATGTTTCTCTAGGAAAAGCAATTGCCCCAGGTCAGTTTAGTGTGGATGAAATAAAGAAAATCACAAATCTAAAAAAATAATCACACAATTAATTGAGAGTTTAAATCAATCATATAACTCAGAAAAATAAGATGGGTAAAACATTTGCAGTTATTGGAGATCCAATTAATCACTCATTATCTCCAAACATTCACAGTGCAGCATTTAGAGAATTGGATTTAGATTGCTCATATATCGGATATAGAATTCCCAAAGGAGAATTAGAAGAAGGGATAGAGGGTTTAAAAAAAATCAAAATAAGCGGGTTCAATGTCACCATACCTCATAAAATTGAGATAATGAAATTTTTAGATAAAATTGATGAATCATGTAGTTTGATTGGGGCAGCAAATACTATTGTAAACATTGATGGAATCCTCAAAGGATACAACACAGACATGGATGGATTTCTAGAACCATTTAAGAAAAAAGAAATAGAAATAATAAATAAAAAAATACTGTTGTTAGGTGCAGGAGGTGCAGCAAGAGCAATTGTTGCAGGATTTGCAAAAGAAAAAGCAAAAAGCATCACCATAGCAAACAGAACACTTGAAAATGCAGAAAAATTATCAGAGTTTGCAGAAAAAATTGGATTAACAGCAGATGTGTTAAAAATTGAAAACGTAAATGGTTCTGCAAAAAACTACGACATCATAGTAAATGCAACATCGATAGGATTGAAAAATGAAGAAAGTGTAATTTCATTAGATGGAATAAATGAAAAAACAGTAGTTTATGATATTGTATACATGCCAATGAATACAGACTTTATCAAAAAAGCAAAAGAGAATAATGCAATTGTGATTTATGGATATGAGATGCTTTTAGGACAAGCAACACGCGCATTTGAGATTTGGCATAATATGGAAGCACCTTATAATACGATGAAAAAGGCATTGTTAGGAGGATTCTGATGGCAAAAGCAAGAGCTACAGTTCATGGAGCAGTTTCTCTAGTCAATGCAATTGCTAACCAAAAAGGAGCAACTTTAGGAATAGATTTGAAAGTAATTGCAGAAATTGAGACAAGTCCTGGAAAAGGGATTACAATTAAATCAGAAAATAAAAGCCTAAGTTCACGTCTAATAAATAAAACAATTGAAAAAATTGTTTCTAAAAAAGATTTAGAGAAAAATAAAATAATAATTACTTTGGACTCAGAAATCCCAACAGGATATGGATTAAAAAGTTCTAGTGCAATATCATCAGCAGTTGCACTTGTTTGTGCAAAAGTTTTCAAACCAAAATTCACTGATCAGCAAATTCTACTTGCAGGTGTAGAAGCATCAATTGAAACCAAAGTAAGCATTACTGGAGCATATGATGATGCATGTTCATGTTATTATGGAGGATTCAACATTACAGATAATGCAAAAAGAAAAAGAATTCATTTTGAAAAAGCACCATCAAATCTAATTGCAGTTATTTTTATTCCAAAAAATAGAAAACGTGGCAATTTAAAAAATCTGAAAATACTATCATCAGTATTTGAAAACGCATGGGAATTAGCAAGAAAAACAAATTATTGGGAATCAATGATAATTAATGGGTTAGCAACAGCATCGATTTTAAATTCAGATCCTAAAATAATTACAAACTTGATTGAAAAAGGAGCACTAGCTGCATCAGTATCTGGAAATGGACCATCAATTGCTGCAATCACAAAAAAAGAAAACGAGGCAAATATCAAAAAAGTATTTTCAAGTCTTGAAGGCAGAGTAATTGTTTCAAAGATTAGTAACAAAAAGGCTGAAGTTCATGAAGTGTAAAATTGAAAAATCAAGGATTTCAGGACAACTAGTTTGTCCTTCAAACAAGAGTTATTCACATAGAGCGATATTTCTTGCATCTCTTGCAGGAAATAACAGTAAAGTAGAAAACGTATTGAATTCAGCAGACATCACTGCAACAATTGAGGCATGTAAAAAATTTGGAGCAGAAATTGAAATACAAAATTCATCAATAATTATCAAAAACCCCATCAATCTAGGCACAAATGTACCAGAAATTAACACGGAAAATTCAGGAACTACAATTAGAATTGCATCAGGCATAGCTAGTTTGTTTTCAAATGAAATTATACTAACAGGAGATGAAAGTCTCAAAAAAAGACCAATGCAGCCACTCTTAGATGCACTAGAAAGTATCGGAGCACATTGCCAATCAATTGATGGGAAACCACCAATCAAAATTAGAGGAAAAATTTTAGGAGGAGATGTTACAATTCCTGGAAATTTATCTAGTCAATTTGTATCATCATTATTTATTTGTGCACCATTAACAGAAAAAGGAATTAATCTGAACATTGAAGGAAATTTAGTTTCAAAACCATATCTTGATGCAACAATTGCAACAATGAGAAAATTTGGAGTTACTGTTCAAACATTAATTCCATACAAAAGATACAACATCACTCCACAAATTTACAAAGATGCATCATTTACAGTTCCAATAGATTTTTCTAGTCTAGCTTTGTTGTTGTCTGCTGCTGTTTTAAATGGGGAGGAGATAATAATTAAAGGAGATTTAGGAACTCTCCCTCAAGGGGATGAAGTTTTTCTAGACATATTAGAACAGTTAGGAGTTACAGTAATTATCAATGAAGATGAAATAAAAATTAAATCTCCTGAAAAATTAAATGGTGGAAAATTTGATTTAAGTAATTCACCTGATCTTTTACCGCCACTAGCAATTTTAGCATTAAACACATCTAATCCAATAGAGATTACAAATGTGAAACATGCAAGATTAAAAGAAACAGATAGAATTGCAATTGTTTCAAGAGAAATTATAAAACTTGGAATTAAAGTTCAAGAAAAAGAAGATGGTTTGATTTTAGAGTCAACAGAAAATCTAAACGGTGCAGAATTAAATTCTGAAAACGATCATAGATTATTCATGGCATTTTGTATCGCAGGAATGTATGTGGGGGATTGTACAGTTTCTGACCCAGAATCAGTAAATGTATCATATCCAAATTTTATAGAAGAAATGAATAATCTCGGGGCTAAAATTAAAGTTCAATAAAATGGGTTTTGAGAAAATTCCATTAAAAGGAGAAATTGTAAATCAAGAAAAAAGGTCATTTTTGAGCCCAATTCTAGAAAATACGCCTAAAAAGTGGGGCTCAAACACGATTATAAACATCATTTAACATTGTTAGTATGTTGCCGGGAAGTTCTATTGGTCAGCGTCTTGTTTTAACAAGTTTTGGTGAAAGTCATGGGAAAGCCATTGGTGCCATATTAGACGGATGTCCTGCAGGATTAGAAATTGATGAAAAAGATATTCAAAAAATGCTTGACCAAAGAAAACCAGGTCAAAATTTGATATCTACTCAAAGAAAAGAAGGAGATATTGTTGAAATTGTTTCAGGAGTATTCAGAGGTCACACCACAGGCGCTCCAATCACTATGATAATTCGTAATAGTGATCAGAAATCAAAAGATTATGAAAATTTGAAAACAAAGTTAAGACCAGGTCATTCAGATTATCCTGCAATGATAAAATACAATCAATATAACGATTATAGAGGCGGTGGAAGATTTTCTGGAAGATTAACTGCAACACACGTAATGGGCGGAGCTATTGCAAGAAAATTACTTAAAGTGACATTAGGAATTGAAACTCATTCATTTACATCTCAGATTGGTAAAATAAAAATGGAAAATAAATTTAATGAAAAAATGATAAAATCAATTTATAAAAATGATGTAAGATGTCCCGAAATTAACACAGCAAAAAAAATGAAAATCAGTATCCTGGATGCAAAGAAAAAAGGAGATTCACTAGGAGGGATAATTGAATCAATAACAACAAAGTTGCCAGTAGGATTAGGTGAACCAATTTTTAGTTCATTAGAATCAGATTTGAGTAAAGCAATGTTTTCAATCCCATCAGTAAAAGGAGTAGAATTTGGTTCAGGGTTTAGAGGATCAGAACTTTATGGTTCTGAAAATAATGATTTGTACACAGTCAAAAATGGAAAAATTATAACAAAAACAAATAATTCTGGAGGAATTCTTGGAGGAATTTCAAATGGAATGCCAATTACTATGAGAATTGCATTTAAACCAGCATCATCAATTGCACAAAAACAATCCACTATAGATATCAAAACAAAAAAAGAAACCACTCTCCAAGTTAAAGGAAGACATGACCCATGTGTGGTGCCAAGAGCTCCACCAGTAGTAGATTCACTTGTAGCTCTTACAATAGCAGATCATGCACTTCTTTCAGGCGCAATTAAGCCTATATTATAAGAAAATGTCAGACATCAACGAACTTCGAAATAAGATGGATGAGATCACTTTAGAGATGATACGATTATTGAAAACCAGAACAGAAGTTGCAAAAGAAATTGGAGAAGTTAAGAAAAGCATAGGTAAAGGAGTTACAGATGAATTACGTGAAGAGAATTTACGAGATAAAGTAATTTCATTATGTAATGATTTAAAACTTGATGAAACAATTGCAACAAAATTTTTAAATTTTCTTTTAAATGAATCAATTAAGGTTCAATCAAGTAACAAACAAACACATCTCTCAATTTTCTTAAAAGCAAAATCATTAGAACAACAAGGGAAAAAAATTATCCATATGGAAGTTGGAGAACCTGACTTTTTACCACCAATAATTGTTAAAAATGCATTAAATGAAGTATTTGATAAGGGGTTTGTGAAATACGGGCAAGCAAGAGGAATGCCAGTTTTTCGAGATGTTCTTGCAAAATATGTTTCTGAAAAATTTAACACAAATGTGACACAAGAGAATATCATCGTAAGTCCGGGTGCAAGATTTTCTATTTTTACTGCCATTACAACGCTTTTGAATCCAGGAGATGAAATGATTGTGATAGAACCTGCATGGCCAGCATACAAAGACTGTGCATTAAATGCGGGAATTAAAGTTAGAACAATCAATACAACATTAGAACAAAATTGGGAACCATCAATAGAACAAATCAAAAATACAATTAACACAAATACAAAAATGATCGTACTAAACTATCCAAACAACCCAACAGGAAAAATTCTTCCAGAAAAATTACAAGATGAAATAATCAAACTTGCAAAAGAAAACCAACTCTACGTACTTAGTGATGAGATATATTCACAATATGCGAAATCCAATTGGAAAAGTGTTCTAAGTTACAATTATGAAAAAAGCATAATCACTCAATCATTTTCAAAATCACATGCCATGACAGGATTTAGAATAGGGTATGGGATAGCTGACACAAAAATTATTGAAAAAATGGCTAAATTAGAAGCATTATGCCTCACAAATGTCTCAGAACCCATACAATATGTTGCCATGAAGGCACTAGAAGCAGACACATCCGATAATACTAATACAGTTCAAAGTAGATTAGAGGTGTTGGCACAAAAGGCAAATGAATTAGGATTAGATTTTGTCATTCCAGATGGTGCCATGTACATTTTTGCACGACTCAATAAAGAAGGATTTGATGGGGTCCAATTTGCAAATTCTATGCTTGAAAAAGGTCTAGCAGTTGCACCAGGAGAGGGATTTGGAGATTATAAAAATTTCATAAGAATATCTGCGTGTCAAAATGAAGAAACATTGGTTGAAGGAATGAATATACTTAGGGAGAATATTAAGGATAAATAATGAAAAAGAAAATTACAATTATTGGTGCCGGGGGTCAAATGGGGCAATGGTTTACAAAATATTTTTCAAATGCAGATTATGAAGTAACAGGTCATGATTCAGAAAATAAAGTCGTTGGAAAAGACGTCATAGTAACAGAATCTCTAGTAGGAGGAATTTTACAAGCAGATTTTGTAGTATTGTGTACCCCAACCAGAAGAACCCCAGAAATTATCAGATTAATTGCAAAAGAGATGAAAAGAGGTACTTATCTTATCGAGATTTCATCTGAAAAATCTAAAGTGGTATCATCCTTATCAAAAATGCCAACAAAAATCAATCCTATTTGTATTCATCCAATGTTTGGTCCAGGAATTAAAACATTAAAAGGTCAAAATATTATTTCAGTTCCAATTAAAGATGCCAAAAAAGAATTAACAATGGCCAAGACATTATTTGCAGGGGCAAATTTTGTTACAATTGATGCAGCTGAACATGACAAAAAAATTGCAATGATATTAGGATTAACTCATTTAATGAATTTAGTTTTTGCAAACATAATTTCAAAAGATGAAAAATCAATTCTAACTGAAAAAATGTCAGGAACAACTTTCAGAGTACAAAAAACATTAGCAGAAAGTATCATGACAGAATCTCCAGAATTAATTGAAACAATTATTGCAAATCCGGAAATTCGTAGAATAGCTGAAGACCTGTGGAAGGATATCGGACGATTACTTACAGCAGTTCAAGAATCAAAAACAGAAGAGGTGGTAAATTACATCAAAGAATGTCAAGAAAGACTAGCAAAGCATTCAGATGTCAATGAATCCTACAAAAAGCTATCAAAAATGGTCAAAGCCGTTGAAAAATAGCGGGTATGCGTTCAACAAAAATTGTTACATCATTCATTAAAGATAATGAAAAATTATTAATTCTAAAAAGAAGCAATAAAGTAAAATCAATGAAAGGGTTATGGGCAGGGATTAGCGGTATCATTGAAAATAATGAACCGCCACTAAAAAGAGCAAAGATTGAAATTTTTGAAGAAGCTGGAATAATTGAAGAGGACATCACATTGATAAAATCGGCAGAGGAGATGAGAATTAATTCACCCCAATATGAAAACCATGAATGGGAAATATTTCCATTTTTGTTTGAATCAAAAAATCCAACAGTAAAACTCAATTGGGAAAATTCAGAATTCAAATGGATTAATGTTGAAGAATTAGAAAACTATGAAACAGTTCCCAGTCTTCAAAAAGTATTATTCAACTTGTTGTAAATTATCATTTTCTTTTTCGTATTTCTTTTGTTGTGGTAACATCATGTAAACACATGCACCTCCACACATAGTACAAGGTACATTATTTCCAGGATGTTGTCCAGTTCTACTATGAATTTTTGCTGCTTCTTCAGGATCAATAGATAATGCAAGTTGTTTTTCCCAATCCAAAGTACGTCGGGCTTCAGTCATCTCCATATCCCATTTGATTACTTTCTCACGAATTTTTACAAGATCACCTGCATGTGCAGCAATTCTATAGGCAATTAATCCAGCTTTTACTTCTTCAGCGTTTGGTAAAGCTAAATGTTCAGAAGGAGTAAGATAACATAAAAGATCAACCCCCTCGCTTGCAGAAACTGCAGCCCCAATTGCACTAGCAATATGATCATGGCCAGATGCAATGTCAGTTACTAAAGGACCAAGAACATAATACGGAACATCGCCAATTAGAGATTTTGCTAAACGAACATTTGCTGCAACTTCATTTAATGGAACATGTCCAGGACCCTCCACCATTACCTGAATATCCTGTTCATGAGCACGTTTTGTTAATTGTGAAATGTTAATCATTTCTTGAACTTGTAATTCATCATGAGAATCCAAAATTGAGCCTGGTCTAAGGGCATCTCCAAGACTAAATGTCACATCATATTTTTTGGCAATTTCAATTAGATAATCATAATGAGTCAAGTATGGATTTTCTTTATCATGTTTTAACATCCATGCAGCAGTAATAGTTCCACCTTTACTTACAACTCCACCATATCGCTGAACTTTTAGAATTCTCTTTGCAATATCTTTTGTAATCCCACAATGAATTGTAGT
>Ga0209667_1001663_pt1 | contig 15763 bp, 17 predicted proteins | sample SaaInlV_165m_DNA_2_FD_184682 | JGI IMG/M metagenome (GOLD analysis project Ga0209667, IMG submission 184682) | Marine microbial communities from expanding oxygen minimum zones in the Saanich Inlet - Saanich Inlet SI037_S3LV_125m_DNA (SPAdes)... | ecosystem: Environmental > Aquatic > Marine >... | reverse complement strand
ATTTGGAACACAAGAACATCGTGGAGACGCAGGAACATTTTTTGGCCATGCTGACACAATAATTGTAGATTCTAATGGAATAATTTTTGCAACAGGTGGAGTGTATGGACCAATCAACATTTTTGATAATGAAGGTAATTTTTCTGGAATTGGGGAGTATGGATGGGGCTCAAAATCTTATGGGCATCCAATGGGAATAGCATTAGACTCACAAAACAATGCATATGTTACAGATCATAGGAAAAACACAATTCTTGTGTATGAAAGAATCTCACTAGAAGATGCTTCTCAAAATAACTCATCTCAAACGGAAGGGGGTGGTTGTCTAATTGCAACTGCAACATATGGTTCAGAAATGGCATCACAAGTTCAACAACTCAGAGAGTTAAGGGATAATCAATTACTAAACACAGAATCTGGAACTGCATTCATGGGAACATTCAATGATATCTACTATTCATTTTCACCAACCATTGCTGACATGGAAAGAGAACATCCAATGTTTAAAGAAGCAGTCAAGCTTGCAATTACTCCGATGATTAGTTCACTATCTCTAATGGAGAATGCCAATTCTGAATCTGAAGTTTTGAGTATTGGAATTTCAGTTATTGCATTAAACCTTGGAATGTATCTTGGGATTCCAGCTATTGTAATTGTTGGAATTAGAAAAACTATTTTTTAAAACGGAGAAAGTGAATTGAAAAATTGGGATGTCTGCGTGGTGTGTTTAACTAATTTATCTCTAGACGCCGAGAATCTTTTTCAACATTACTCTATAATCAACTTCAGTTTTTTCACTTCCAGTTGCAGGTAAGGCAAAAACAAGAGTAGATTTTTGTGCTCTAAGAGCAGTTAATTCATCATTTATTGCTGCAGTAATATCATCACTGACTAAAACTAATCCCACATCAGAATCATCAGTTAATTTTGTAATTTCTGTTAGAGCCTTATCAGGAGTTTCAGAAATTATTCCGGGAATTCCTGCCAATTGAAAGCTTGTTACAAAAGATTTGCTGCCAACAGTAAATATTTTCATAGTTGGAATCTTGTTTATTGTAATTTAACCCTTTTTGGAAGGTAAGAGATCAGGAAAGGTTGATTTAGTTTAAAAATTCAGTAATTTCATGACAGAAATTGATACACAGAAGGATTTTTTTCTTTTCTTGCATGGAAAAATGGATCTCAAACAAAAGGCAACAGATGTTTTAATTGCAAAAGGTTGTTCTGAAGCAAAGATCACTATGGGAGCACCAAAAAAAGTTGGTAATGTTGGGGACTACATGGTTCAATTATGGCCACCAGGTCCAGCACCAAATCAGATCAAGATTCAACAAATAACTAAAGTTGAAGAAGTAGAGCCTGAAGGCATGATTGGATTGTGGAAAGGTGTTTCAAAAGAAGATGTTGAATCTATTTCATTAGAATAAGATTAACTAAATCCAGCACCAAAATCAGTGCCTTTTTCTAGCATGTCACTAGAATCTGAGCTTTTTAATTTTCTATAAACTAGTGTTTCATAAACGAGTTTCATAGCTTCCTCATCATCAAGATCGCAATCAACTTTAATTTGATCTTTATATTTTTCTAATTTTGTTACATCCTGTTCATCTGACGATACATCATCATGAACCATAAGATTAGCAATTTTTTCAATTTCTAAATTTAGTTTTTCATCATTCATAATAATGAACTAAATTTCTACTTAATAATACATTCTAATAACTAATTTTTATAAATCAGAAATTAAACCAGATAAAAAATCAGAAAATTCTTCATCAGAAAAAATTATTTGTTCAATCTTATTTTTGTTTTTAGCAAATTCAATTGAATCTAAATGATAACAAGAAGTTTTTCCATTAATAGAACCAAAATAAAATCCAGGACAAGAACAAAAACAACTATCAGGATCCACCCAATGTTCCCCACCTTTTCCCACAACAGTCCAAATTTTTCTTTTACTAGGCTCAAAAAGATGTAATTTTACACGTTTTTCAGATACTAATTGTTCAATTCGATCAGGATCTTTATTCAATAAATTATTCATAATTTACACTCGTATAACCTTGATCTTTTAAAAAATTTCAAAACCAACTTTCTTAAAATTTCAAAGATTTATTCATACTTGTCGTAAGGAACAATAGGATCTATTGTAGGTTTGTTATCTTTAAGCCATTCCAAAGTTTTAACAAAAGAATCTGCCAACTCAAGAGTTGTCAAAACAGGAATTCCCAACTCCAAGGATTTTCGTCGTATCTGGTATTCATCATCAAGCATTCCCACATATTTTTCCAAAGATAGTGTACTTGGAATATTTATGATAAAGTCTATTTTTTTCTCATAAAGTAAATCAGATATATTTGGTTTTCTTTCTGGTTCTGAAATTTTATGTACAATTTCAATATCACCAAGTTTTTCTTCAAAAAATTCAGCAGTATGTTCTGTTGCTAAAATTTTGAATCCTAACTGTTTGAGTTTTGCAATACTTGGCAAAAGTTTTTCTTTATTTGTTGCACCTCCAACAGTTACAAGTGCAGTTCCTTTGTTAGGGAGATTATATCCAACTGAAGTCAGACCTTTTGATAATGCATCATAGAAGCTATCACCAAAACAAGCAGCTTCTCCAGTAGATTGCATTTCAACACCTAATGCAATATCTGCACCATCTAATTGCATGAATGAAAATTGGGGCACTTTAATTCCATAGTTGGTGATCTTTTGCCATTTGTTTTCAGGTATTTTAGGCAAAGGTTTGTCCAAAATAGCCTTAGATGCTAGTGAAATTAAGTTTGTTTTGACCAGTTTTGAGACAAATGGCATAGACCTAGAAGCTCTGATGTTAAGCTCAATGACATAGACATGATCATCATGTATTAGGAATTGTAAGTTAAACGGTCCCTTTACATTAAATGTTAATGCAATTTTTTTAGTATAATCGTTAATTGTTTCAATAATTTTGTTGTTTAATCTCCATGGAGGAATACACATCATTGCATCACCAGAGTGTACACCAGCTGAGTCAATGTGTTCGACTATTGCACCAATAACTACCTCTTTCCCATTACTAATTCCATCAACATCAACTTCAAGTGAATTTAACATAAATTTTGATATTACAACAGGATGATCAGGAGAAACATCTGTTGCTTCTTTGACGTATGTTTTGAGTTCATCTTGAGACCAAACAACTTTCATTGCAGCTCCAGACAAAACGTAAGAAGGTCTAACAATTACGGGGAATTCAACTTCTTGTGCAAAACTTTTTGCTTCATTAAGATTTGAAAATGCTTGCCATTTTGGTTGTTGTATGTGTAGTTTGTCAAGTTCAGCACTAAATTTAGAACGATCTTCCGCCCTATCAACATCTATTGCACTTGTTCCCAGTATGTTTATTCCACGTTGTGCAAGACCAGGAGTTAAATTATTTGCAGTTTGTCCACCAACACAAGTAATCACACCTTTTGGATTTTCAAATTCAGTAATATCAAGAAGGCGTTCTTGAGTTAGTTCTTCAAAGTATAATCTTGTACAAATATCATAATCAGTCGAAACAGTTTCAGGATTACAATTAACTACTGAAACATTTTTCTCCCCATTTTCTTGTAACCCCCATACCATGTTTACCGTACCCCAATCAAATTCTACACTACTTCCAATTCTATATGGACCAGCCCCAACAACAATTATTCCTTTTTCATCGACAGGAACTGAGATGTCATTAGTATTACCACCATAAGTGAGATATAGGTAGTTTGTAACAGCAGGCCACTCTGCAGCCAAAGTATCAATCTGCTTTACTGATGGAATTACGCCTAATTTCTTGCGTGTTTGACGGATTTCATCAGGTTCTTTGTTCTTGGATTTGGCAATTTGTTTGTCTGAAAACCCCATTTTCTTTGCTTCCCACATCATAGATTCGTTAAGTTCAGATTCTTGGAGTTTGGCCTCAGTATCTACAATATTTTGTATTTTTTCAATAAACCAAGGATCAATTGCAGATAGTTTGTAAATTCTATTTACTGAAATGCCCATTTTTAATGCAATTGCAACATGATACAATATTTGATCATCATGGTGTGAAAGTTTGTATTCAATTTCCTCTTCAGTGTATTTTTGCCCATTTGTACGATTCAATACAAGTCCATCATTTCCAATGTCAAGCATTCTGATTGCTTTTTGTAAAGATTCCTCAAAGGTTCTACCAATGGCCATAACTTCACCAACAGATTTCATGGTAACTCCGAGTTTACGGTTTGCGAGTTCAAATTTTGAAAAGTCCCATCTTGGGTGTTTACATACAATGTAATCAAGAGATGGTTCAAAACAAGCAGTAGTACTTTTTGTGATTCTATTTACAAGTTCAGATAAATTATATCCCAATCCAATTTTTGCAGACATGTATGCAAGTGGATAACCAGTTGCTTTACTTGCAAGAGCTGATGAACGTGAGAGACGCGGATTAATTTCAATTGCAACATATCTATCAGAATCAGAATCTAATGCATACTGTATGTTACATTCGCCAACTATTCCAACATGTTTTGTTGCACGCAATGCTGCTGAACGTAGCACATGGTATTCATGGTTATCAATTGTTTGTGAAGGGGCAACTACAATATTATCACCAGTATGAACTTTCATAGAGAGAACATTTTCCATATTACATACGATTACATTATTCCCATCATAATCTTGCATGACTTCATATTCGATTTGTTTCCAATGTCCAATGTATTCTTCAATTAATACTTGGCCAACAAGACTGGCCTTTACACCACGTTCAACAATTTCATGAAGTTCAATTTCATTATGTGCAATTCCACCTCCACGGCCACCAAGTGTGTAAGCCACACGAATTATCACAGGATAACATAGTTCTTCTGCAGCCTTTTTTGCATCATCAAAGTTTGTTACAGTCTTACTTTTGAGCACAGGAACTCCTGCAGCATTCATTTGATCCTTGAAAAGCTGTCTGTCTTCAGTATTTTTAATTCCCTGAACTTGAGTTCCAAGAACATTAACACCATATTTTTTAAGAATTCCAGCATCGTCAAGTTTGACACCACAATTGAGTGCAGTCTGACCACCATAAGCCAACATGATTCCATCAGGTCTTTCTTTTTCTATTATAGATTCAACATATGACGGAGTTACAGGTAATAGATACACTTGGTCTGCAAATCTAGTATCAGTTTGAATTGTTGCAATGTTTGGATTAATTAAAACACTTTTGAGTCCATCCTCATGAATTGCTTTTAGGCATTGACTTCCAGAATAATCAAATTCTCCAGCTTCACCAATTTTTATTGCACCACTACCAAGTACAAGAATTTTTTTCAAGGATTCGTTTTTAGGCATTTGTTTTAGACTCCATCAAAGTTTTAAGTTTCTCAAAAATAAATTTACAATCGTTTGGACCAGGTGCAGCTTCAGGATGAAATTGTACAGCAATACAATTTTGTTTTTTATGTTTAATTCCTTCTACAGTTTTATCATCAGCATTCTTAAACCATAAATTAAAATCAGATTTTTCAAGAGATTCAGGTGTTATGCCATATCCATGATTTTGACTTGTAACATATACTTGATTGTTATCAAGATTTATGCAAGGTTTGTTTTGGCCTCGATGACCATATTTTAATTTGTAAGTATCAGTGTTCCCAGCAATTCCAATTATTTGTGCACCTAAACAAATACCCAATGTAGGAATGTTATTTTCAATTAATTTTTTTACTGCAGAAATTGTATCAGAACATTTTTGTGGATCACCAGGACCACTACTTAGTACAACACCTTTAGGATTGTAAGACATTATTTTTTCGTAAGGGGTATTCCATGGAACTAAAATTGCCCTATATCCTATTTCACGGATATTTCGGATAATTGCATTTTTTGCCCCAGTGTCAACGATGACAACAGTTTGTTCTTCACTACCATAGATTTTTTCTTCTTTAGTAGATACCTCATCCATAAATTGTTCAGAATCATAATGAGTTGCAGAAGCAAGTTGTTTTTTTACTTCTTCAACATCAATTTCTGAATCAGACACAACTAATGCACCCATCATTACCCCACTATTTCGAAGTTTCATAGTTAATGCACGTGTATCAATTCCAGAAATACCTGGAACTTTTTCATTATACATCCATTCATCTAAAGTCATAGAAAGATTCCAATGACTTGCAGTCAAAGAGAGTTCATGAATTACCAATCCGCGAATCTGAATTTTACTAGATTCAAAGTATTTAGAAATACCATCTTCATCTTTAATTGAAGGATCAGGTACACCATAATTTCCAACAAGAGGATATGTCAAAGTAAGTAATTGTCCATTGTATGACGGATCAGTCAGAGCTTCTGTATAACCAACCATTCCAGTATTAAACACAATTTCACCAAAAGTTGTTGTAGAATAACCAAATCCTTCACCTTCAAGAACTGTTCCATCGTCAAAAATTAGCTTTCCAAACTTTTTTGCGTGATTTGATTTCTTTGTAGTAATTGTGACCCTCGTAAAGTCCGAATAAAAGTGAATTTAAGTTTTATGTGAAAAATAGAATTATGAAAATGATCGCAAATTAGATACTAATCAATCAAAGGGCTTGGAATTCTTCGCTCCATTTATGATATGCACGAATCATTTCAAGCGAAACACTAGGTTTTCTTCTAGACATAATATTTTTGAAATCATCAGTAGTTAGATCCCTTGGTTGAATTGGATCTTCACCTTCAACAGGTTCATGATAATCTGGAGAATCAAAAATCTCATGGACAGTTTTGATTTGTGCGGCTTGACATACATCTTTGATATCACTTGCACTATAACCATCAAATAATTTTGCCAATTGGTTATTACTAATACTGAAATTTTTATTTAATTTTGCAGTATATTGTTCAAATAGATTTTCTCTTGCAGCTTGTGTTGGAAGATTAACATATATTCTCTTTTGGAATCTTCGAAGAAAAGGAGCATCAAGACTCCAAGGTTTGTTGGTTGCACCAATTACATAAAGCATTAATTGTTTTCCTTTTCCATTTACACCATCCATTTCAGTAAGGAATTGATTTTTGGTTCTAACTTCACCGCCAACCTCACTACTTCTAGCACCAAGTAGAGAATCAACTTCATCTACAAATAAAATAACAGGTTTACCTTCTTTCTCAGCATATTGTCTTGCCATAGCAAATAATTTTGAAACATTTTTTTCTGCTTCACCTAACCATTTACTCATTAATGATGAGGCATCAACATTAATGAAATAACCGTCCATTTCATTTGCAGTTGCTGCAGCCAACATAGTTTTTCCTGTACCTGGTGGACCATACAATAACATTCCTTTTGGCCAACCAAGAGGAAATAAGTCAGGTCGTTTAGTGGGATAAACAATAGATTCACGTAATGCACTTTTTGCTTCATCTAACCCAATTACTTGTTCCCAAGTTACATCAGGTTTTTCTTTCATTACAAGATCTTCAAAATCATTTTCATTCTCTTGTCTTTTTACAGAAGCCTTTTGTTCAGATTCAGATGCCTTTGGATCTACTGCAGGTTCTACACCATGAGATTGTTGTAATGCACCTATTCGATTATGATAAGAGTTGCATCGCTCTTTGTAAATAGCATTTAATTTACTATTGGGATATAATTGTAATAATTTTACTAGGGAATCAATTGCATGTTGATAATGAGTAATTGCCATTCCACGTGCACCTTGGGAATCAAATTTGATAGCCTCAGAAGCATATTTGCTTGCAGTGTTTTCTAGTTCTTGTGGTGCTAAACTCATATCATTTACCTTGTGTTATGTCCTGAAGAATTTTGTTGGTATTCTACTGTGTTAATCTCTGTCACAAAATTGGTTAAATTAATTGAACTTGTTTGGGCACGATCATAGTCAGGACCATCAGAATATTTTTTTTTAAAATCAGATTTATTATCAATATGAGCGTGTAAATCCTTCACTTTGTTAATAGAATCTTCAGCTGAAAGAATTAGTTCAGAAATTTCATCATCCAAATCACCCATAGACTCAGTAGTATCAGTAATTACAGTAGTAAAATTTTGTAAAATGGTGCACATTTCTTTTTTATCAGCATATTTTGTGAGCATAAAATCAGCTATTCCAGCAATTTTATCCAAATCTTGTAATTCATCTAGAGTTAATTTATCAATTTTATCACTATCAGAAGGTTTCATTTCAGATAATTTTTTATCAATTACAGAAGAAAGAGAACGAATACGTTCAATATCCTTTAAAAAATCACGTTTAGAATTTAACATAATTAAACATTGAATAATTTAAAAAAATCAACAAGAGGGTACTGCTTATTTAATTTAGAGTCAGCCATCAATTTTACTTCATCAAGCAAGGTTGAAGAAACATTATTTGATTTACTAAAATCAAAACATGCAGTAGTTAAAGCAGCAGAATCTAAAACAATACTACCAAGATGTACAGATAATTCTGATAATTTTTGACTACAGATAGGAAAAAGAACAAACAATTTAGCACTAATTGTTCTAATCATAGGAATAGAAGAAGGTAGAATTTCAGGAATACTATTAATTCCAGATATAGAACCAATTTGATTTTTAATTTTAAACAATATATCTAAAGAATAAACTACAAGATGTTCTAATTCAATATTTTTAACATGGGATTGGTCTTCTTTATCAAAATCTGTAACGAGATATTGATTAACAGATTTCAATTCAATTCTTTTCTCTTGAAGAGTCTCAATGATATTATCTAGTAAATTAACAGAATAATCCAATCGAGGAACTAAAGTTACTGAATGAGAAGCATTTTCAAATCCTAGTGTATCAAAACTATAATTTAGCAACATACTATATTGAGAAAGATTTTGTATTTGAGAACGATGTAACAATAATTTTCGTAACCGTAGTGACACCTATCAGTAGTGACAATTTTGATTTTTTTTGAGTAATTGTGTAAAGGAATTTAGCTCTCAATTTTACCTAATAACAAATCTAGTAAAAATATGGTAAATGAGCAGGTATTAACAGTAAGTTTAGAAGAATTTGGCCTTAGCAAATACGAAGCTCAAGCATACGTGGCATTAATTTCCAAAGGAACTATTTCAGCAAGTGAATTATCATATTATTCAGACATACCCAGAACAAAAGTTTATCCCACTTTATTAAAATTAGAAAATAAAAAATTAGTAATAATTTCAAAAAGTAAACCAATAATGTGTACTGCAATTTCTCCAGAAGATGCTTTTGATGGAGTAATTCATGAACAAATTAACAAAGTCAATGCCATGAATACACTAGTATCAAATTTAAAAAAAGCAAGTGAAGAAAGCAGAAAATCAAGAGGTTCAGAAGAAAAAAGATATTTCCACATTAGTGCTAACAAAGTTTTATCTCAACTCCAAACAATGATTGAAGGTTCAAAATCATCAGTCAAAATCATGACAGATCAAGCAGGTTTAGGATTATTAGCTGAATGCAAAGAGCAGTTATTAGCAGTAATAAGAAGAAATTTAGATGTAAAATTAATTATTCCAACATCACAAATTTGTTCTGAATCATATAGGGTAATTCCAGATGGAGTAGAAATTAAAACATCAGATATTGCTCAAAATTGTTTTATTTTCGATGAAACTGAATTATTGATGATAAATAATGAGAATGGCAAAGGTGCAATTTTCTCATCAACTGAAATTTTAGGAATCAATCAAGAAAAAGTATTTTCAAATATCTGGAAAAATTCAATTAAAACAAAAGTAGTTGCAGATATGACAAAAGCAGAAGCACATGAAATTTATAAAATTATCAAAATTATTAATGAATCCGGATTAATGCATATTCTAAATTCAACAATGATTTCAAAAAAACCAGAATTAGAAATGATAAAACTATTAGAAAAAAATGGAATTAATTTAAAAACAAAATCCTTAGACGATGTGATTGAAATAATTGATGCAATTATACAAATTACATGTTCAGGACATGTTAATTTTGAAGCAAATACAAAAAACATTACAGTAGATTCAAAGCTAAATAGTGGACATTCATTACCATGGGTTTCAATTTTAGATGGATATTTACAAAAACAAGGTTACAAAACAAGAACAGTGTATCAAAATAACTCCAATAAAGGAGAAAAAGTTCACATTAAAATAAGTAAAAACTAAAATCAGGTTCAAAAAAACGCAATAGAATGATTGAAGAAAAAATAAGTTCATTAAAAATAACACTACCAACCCCACCCACTCCAGCAGGATCATACATCCCAGCAGTAAAAACAGGAAATTTACTATTCATTTCAGGTCAAATTCCGATGGAAGAAGGTAAAGTAAAGTTTACAGGAAAAGTTACAGATGACAATTTAGAAACAGCTCAAAAATCAGCAAAAATGTGTGCAATCAATCTTTTAGCTCAAATGAAAAGAGAATTAGGAAATCTGGATAAAGTTACAAGAATTGTAAGATTGTCAGGATTCGTAAATTCAGATCCAGAATTTTATCAACACCCCAAAGTGATTAATGCAGCATCAGATCTAATATTTGAAATATTTGGAGATAAAGGAAAACATTCAAGAATTGCAGTAGGTGTTGCATGTTTACCATTGAATTCAATGACTGAAATTGATGCAATTGTAGAGTTTTCAGAATAAAATCCAAACACAAAACAATTTAAAAAATTAGATTAGAAAATCAAACACACACTTGAATGGATTGAGTAGTTCTTATGTAAAAGAAGAACAATTAAAATCTAAGAGTATACAAAATGACATTAAAAAATTATATTTTTAAAAACTTGTGGTTTCAAGTTGTAATTTCTTTAATCATAGGATTAACTGTAGGCTTAATTTTAGGAGATGATGTAGGAGTAAGTGTAGATGATGAAAGTCTTGATTTCATCACATCATATCTTAAAATTCCAGCCAGCATATTTGTAAGTCTAATTTACATGATTATTGTTCCATTAATTTTCTCTTCAATTGTTGTAGCAATTAATTCATTAGGAACTACAGAAAAATTGAAAACGTTAGGATTAGGAGTAGGAGTATATTTTGTAATTACTACAACAATTGCAATACTTGTAGCAGTATTTCTTGCATCATTAATAGCTCCAGGTAATCTTCTAGATATTTCTGCACTGCAAGAATCATATGATCTTATAGACAATGACACAAAAATCAATGAAGGATTTTCTTTAGATGATATTCCAAATGCAGTATCTACAATTATCCCAAAAAATCCAATTACATCATATCTTGAAGGGCAGATGTTAAGCATTTTGATATTTGCTTTGATCATAGGACTATCAATGGCAGCACTTCCAAAAGAATCAGCTAAGCCACTTTTAGATATACTTGAATCAGTTCAAAAAATAACATTACATATTTTATTATTCTCCATGAAGATTGTACCGTTTGCAGTTTTTGGTTTGATTGTTGGTATGGTTTCCAAAATTGGTTTAGAATCAATGGCAGGTTTAGGAGTATACATGATAACTGTTGTAATAGGTCTTGCAATCATGTTATCGGTGTATGCTTTAATCTTAAAATTTGTAGCAAAGAGACCAATATCATCTACATTTTCAAAATTCCGTAATCCACAAACGGTTTCTTTTTCAACAGCTAGTTCAATGGCAACAATGCCTGTAACATTAAAGACTGCAGAAGAGAATCTAAAAATAGATTCCAGAGTTTCAAAATTTGTAATTCCATTTGGAACTACTGTGAATATGGATGGCACTGCATTGTATCAAGTAATAGCTGTATTCTTTTTAGCACAATTATTTTCAATTGAATTGAGTCCTATTGCCATTCTTGTAATCATAATAACTTCCCTTTTGGCATCAATTGGGACCCCTGCAGTACCAGGAGCAGGTACAATTGTCTTATCCACAATACTGATTACAGTAGGCATTCCACCAGTTGGAATTTTGTTACTACTTTCAGTAGACAGAATTTTAGATATGATAAGAACTATGGTTAATGTTACAGGGGATCTAACAGCTTGTTGTGTATTTGATAAAATAACGCAGAAAAAAAGTACTGGAAAAGAATAGAAGTGAATCTATTTTATTTTTTTATTTAATTCAGTAATGAATTTCTTAATTTTTGGTTTGGGTACTACAGCACCACATGCTTTATCATGTCCACCACCAGAACCACCAAGACTAGTAGCTAAAAGATTAACAATTTTACCCAAATGTACCTTACAATTCTTAGAACCTCTAACTGAAACAGCATAAATTCCATGATCAATTCTTTCTTTGTATGCAACACCAACATCTTTTCCAGATAAACCCATAACAAAATTAACTGCACCACTGGCACCCGAATCTAAAATTTCCATATGTCCAAGATTAGTCATAGTTTTCATACCTTTTTTCACTTTAGCAATTATTTGTGATAGTTTTTCTACTTGAATTTGTGCAAATTCAAAAGTATTGGGGATATCGTGAGGGAATTTAGAATCAGCTAATTCTTCAACCAAATATTGTAAATAATCAGGTTCTCTTTGATGTCCAACAATATTGTAAGTCATCACAGTTGCACTAATCAAAGCAAATTGTCGGTCATAAATTTGAAGTAATTTAGAACCTAGAGGCCTATCTTCCATATAATCAGTAATAGCAGCACATGTTGCAACAAAAGATGCATGATCATTTAATTTTGATTTGTATGCATTGTAAACTTGAACAGTGGTACATTCGTTAATATCATGAATTACTTTGACTTTAATTTTTTTCAAAGCAATTACAACCATAGGATCAATATCATGATGATCAATGTAAGTGACCGAAACTTTATTTTTTCTTAACCTACTTAAAATATCAATAAATTCATCTTGTGTTTTTTTACTTAAACCCAAATCACAAATGAATAATGATTTTAATTTTTCATCTAATACAACTTGATTTAATGCTTCCATTTGACCAGGATAATCTACCAACATAGCATCACCACCAAAAGCTTGTCGAATTAATGCAGCAGAACTAATTCCATCACAATCTTCTTTATGGGAAATACAAATTATTTTATTTCGTTGGGATTTAGTTACTTTTTTTGCTGCTGTTTTTTTAGTTACTTTTTTTGCTGCTGTTTTTTTAGTTACTTTTTTTGCTGCTGTTTTTTTAGTTACTTTTTTTGCTGCTGTTTTTTTAGTTACTTTTTTTGCTGCTGTTTTTTTAGTTACTTTTTTTGCTGCTGTTTTTTTAGTTACTTTTTTTGCTGCTGTTTTTTTAGTTACTTTATTTTTAGATATTACCAATATGAAATCAATTTGGATAGACCCTCATTTAAATGAAGAAAGTTAAATTAAGATTTTTTTATTCTAGGAGGAATTATAGAATCAGAATTTACATAAATATGATAAAAGGATTCACCATCAAGTTGAGTCTGATAATCAATTTCTTGAATTTTTTCTAATTCCTCTGTAGAAGCATTTAACACCAATTCATCTAATTGTTGCAAATGTTTACGTTCTTCAACATTCATTAATTTTTGATTAGAAATTTTCATTTATGAGTAAAAGTTGCCATATTAGACTAATTACTAAATTTACTATCACAATTTTAGAGAAAATATAATAGAACAATTTTGATAGGCTCAATATGGAGACAAAAAATATTGGACTTCGAGGCATAGAAGTTGCAGATACAAAAATATCCAATATTGATGGAGAAAAGGGCAAATTAATTTACCGTGGATTTGATATCCTAGACCTTACAAAAAATTCAACATTTGAAGAAACTGCTTATCTTTTACTTTACGATAAATTGCCAACCAAACAGGAATTAAATGAATTTAATGCCAAATTAGTAGAAGCAAGATACATTCCAAAACAAATGCAAAAAAATATGGGAAATTGGAGGGGAGATGCAGATCCTATGGATATGCTTCAAGCATTTGTATCAGCACTTGCAGGATATTATGATGAAGAGTTTTCTAACAAGAATGCAAGTTATGAAAAAGCAATCAATTTAGTTGCAAAAGTTCCAACAATTATTGCAAGTTGGCATAGAATTAGAAATGGTTTAGAAATTATCGACCCAGATGCATCATTAAGTCACGCTGCAAATTTTCTATATATGATGTCAGGAGAAAAACCAGATGCAGAAGTTGAAAAAATATTTGATGTCTGCTTAATACTTCATGCAGATCATACATTTAATGCATCAACATTTACTGCAAGACAAGTTGCATCAACAAGAGCACATATGTATTCAGCATCTAGTGCAGCAATTGGTGCACTAAGTGGAGAATTACACGGAGGGGCAAATACAGAAGTAATGAAAATGCTATTAGAAATTTCAGATATCAATAAAGTGGAACCATGGATTAAAGAAAAACTAACTCAAGGTGAAAAAATAATGGGAATGGGTCATGCAGTTTACAAAACATATGATCCTAGAGCTCAAGTCCTAAAAGAATTATCAAGAAAATTAGCTACTAAAAGTAAGGAACAGTGGTTTGAAATGACGGAGAAAATAGAAACAGCAACAATTGCAGAAATGAAATTGCAAAAAGGAAAAGACATCTATCCAAATGTGGATTTGTATAGTGCATCAATTTACTACATGTTAAAAATTCCAGTAGATCTAAATACACCAATTTTTGCAATTTCCAGAGTTGCAGGCTGGGCAGCACACATTATTGAAGAAAAGTTTGCCGAAGCAGCACCAAAAACTGCATTGTATAGACCTAAAGCAGTCTATGTAGGAAAATATTGTGGACCTCAAGGATGCGAATACAAGACATTAGACTTGAGAAAATAATTTTTAATTTCGTGTATTAAGCCAGTCTTTTGCTTTAGAATTTACATCATGTTTGTACAAAACTTCAAAAACCATATCATAAAATGTGATACCCTTTTTCTGAGCCTGATCATCTAACCATTTTATCCCATCAGATAATTCAGGATCAAATTCTGAAAATTCCACCAATTCATCAACCATTTTTGAAAAGAACGCCTGAGATTCGATCATATGTACACCTTTCAAACTATGATCATAAATTGAGTATTCGAAATATATAGACAAAAGACCATTTTTTGATTGACAATTGGAACGAATTCTATATTCAGACGGAGATTTGAGAAAGATTTCATGGATTATTCAAACAAGCCAAACAGTAATTTCTCAAAATCGAAAACATACAGAAAATTACAAAGATAAAATTACAAAGATACAATCAAAATACGTAGCATTACATGTTGCATTATTTTGGGGAATTGGAACATTTAATATTAAAAATGAAGATTCAATTAAAATAAAATTAGATGAAGAAATAATGTATCAACAATTAAAAATGAAAATGCCTATACAAGATGAATTTATTAAAAATAAAATAAAATTTATTGAAAATTTTATTAAACAACGAAAATTAAAAGTTGAATTTGAGATAATAAATTTTGAAAAAAACTTAGCATCAAAAATATTACAATAAAAGAGATTAAGACCGAAAACGGAAAGTTACTCGGTGAGATCTCTTAATTGTAATTACAATTATCATAAATCCAATAAATGATAAAACCAGTAATTGTTGAATATCATTAACAACACTAAATGTTAATTTACAGCGATCATATGAAATTTACAAAAGATATTAAAAAATTCACTAAAAATTTCAATAATATTCAAAAACAGACTTTAAAGTAAATTATTAGAGTCAATTTGTTAGTATTAGTTGAAAACAGACGATTAGATTTATTTACTATATACTGAGACATGGATCAATTATGGCAAGTATAGACAAAGCAGCAATTGTATTTTCAATTG
>Ga0209667_1001660_pt1 | contig 15774 bp, 8 predicted proteins | sample SaaInlV_165m_DNA_2_FD_184682 | JGI IMG/M metagenome (GOLD analysis project Ga0209667, IMG submission 184682) | Marine microbial communities from expanding oxygen minimum zones in the Saanich Inlet - Saanich Inlet SI037_S3LV_125m_DNA (SPAdes)... | ecosystem: Environmental > Aquatic > Marine >... | reverse complement strand
ATGTATCTTAAATTTGAAGGTGTTGCAGATTCAAAACAACACGAAATTGTAAAAATTCCATCTGGTACAACTTCAATAAGCGGTCAAAAACAAAAATATACTGTAACTCCAACCAATGTATCATCATATAATGATGCTAAATATGGAATAGTATCAACCCCAGTTGTTGCAACATTATGGAATAACAAAGCATTCGCAAATTCAACACAAACATGGCAAACAATAAAAACAAAAGAAATTGTCCATTTTGCAGGTGATGCCGGATTTAAATTTATTTTATTTAATGATGGAACATTAAAATCTTGTGGTATGAATGAGTATGGACAACTGGGAATAAATAGTGTAACTAACACAGACACATTTGTTGATGTATTTGATATAGATACATCTAATAATGTTGTATCAACACCAATTACCAACGTTAAAAAAGTTTCTTGTGGTTATTTCCATACATTGATTATAATGAATGATGGCACTGTGCGTTCTTGTGGCAGAGATCTAGGTAATCGAATTGCTAGACCGGTATCAAGTAACGATAATCGATATTTCAAACCGATACCTAATTTATTCGGGGTAATGGATATAAGTGCTGGTGATGCTAATAGTTATTTTCTTCTTGAAGATGGAACTGTAAAAAAAAATGACGTGAGTGTTGGGGCTGATGGCTTTGTGAATGACTCAGTAACATTCACAGAAAGAGTTATATCAATATCTGCGGGGTATCAGCATATAATATATTTATTAGCAGATGGAACAGTATCTGCAGCAGGTCCAACTAATACAATTGCAGATGGCACTGTTATGAAATATGAAACTCCTTTAGAAATACTGACGGATGTTATAAAAATAAGTGCTGGATATTGGACTGGAATGTTGTTAATGAACGATGGAACAATTAGAACTTGTGGTGCAGGTGCAGGCTCACTAAATGGTCAGGCGCATAAAAATGCATATATAGTAAAATATTATAAAAATAATACAGTCACTTTAACCCCACCCGAAACTGTCACAGATGTTGTTGATATTGCAAATCGCGGACATGCTTCGTATGCATTATTAAAAAATGGGAAAATTTTATGTTGGGGTTTAAATTCACAAGGACAACTTGGTGATAATTCTCAGAGTGATCGGGCATTTGGTAATCTTGATAAAGTAACTTCATTTGTTCAATATTCTGGTTCTACATATATAGACGATGCAATATCAATGCACGGTTCAGGTAATAATTTTTATTTTATAACAACAGAAAGTAAGATTTATTCATTAGGATATAATGCATCTGGTCAACTTGGAATAAATATATCAACAATTACAGGTCCCAATTCATTGCGAGAAGAACCAGTAGCAGTCCATACAAGTTCATCAGATACAAGTCAAATGACAGCAAAAAACCCAATGTCCTATTTTAAAAATGATGATGCTTATTCAAATAAAATAATAGTATTCCCAAATAACGGAAGAGATACAACAAGTATAATATCATACCATAACAATCAAATCCAAGCAACACTTAGTGCAAATATTCAAGTAATATCGAATATTCAAGGTGGAACTGATTTATATGGACATAATATGTATGGATTAAGAGATAAATCAGTAAATATACAAATATATCCAAGCACTGCTACAGACAAAGATGACAGAACATTCTGGGACCAAATTCATTTCCCAAATGGATTATCAAATAATGGTAAAACATTAAGTCAATTATCAGTCGGCACATACATATACGCAAATAATAATAAAAATACCCAAGCAATAGAAATTCCAGTTAATTCAATAAATATATCAAGTAATATTGTCACAATTGGTTCAAATATGTCATTCGCTAACGCACAAATAATGAGTAATATAGATTCTGTATCAGAAGTATATGATTATAGTTCTGAAACACCAAATATTATAAACACTATTAATGGATTTACATTTCACCGTTTTAATGGTTCGAATTATTTCTCAATAACCGCCCCGGATTCAGGCACTACTCAAGAGAATATTACTCGAGATTCTTCAAATAATCTTTATACATCTTATACATTAGAATGTTGGGTTAAACTATCAACCACAGTTAGTCCTACTGGAGGTGTACATTATATTGCTATGAGTCATAGAGATGGACTAAATTCTGGATATGTATTCGGTATACAACATACGGGTACTGATTCTGATACAGGTTATATTATGGTATATGGACCGTCTAATGGTGGTTATCAAGGAATTGGTGGTTTAACCCAATTAACTAGGGGTGTATGGTATCACATTGCTGTAACACAATATCATACTTCTTCTTCTTCAGTAAACAACATTAAATTTTATCTAGATGGTATTCTTGAAAGTACGCATAATAAAGCTAATCACAATTTATCAATTACAGACGTATTCCGTATTGGGACCAGTGATGGCACACATTATTTCACTGGTGATATTAGAGATGTACGTTTTTGGGGTGGTGTTATTCTAGATGAAAGTACAATAAATATATGGAAGAATTCATTAGATTTATCAAATCATCCAAATATAGCAAACTTAGAAGTACAATTTAAAATGAATGAGGGTTCTGGAACGTCGATAAGTGATAGTAGTTCCAATAATTTTACAGGAACATTACAAAGTGGTGGAGAAAATTGGATTGTTGATCCAGTTATTTTAGGAAATTATGATAGAATAAGATTTTATGATGGATATAATACATCTACCACAACTGGAGACTATAACAAGAAATATATCAAGGTTGAAGGGGTAAATGGTTCAACCCCAAGTCAAATTATACAATTACCATCATCCGCTTCAAGCACAAGTGGAACACCAGCATTACATTATACATATACACTATCTGATACCTATAAACTTCCAGATGTTGAACAATATAGTTCAACAAAATATGGAGGTTCATCAAATACATCGAATCCAATATTCACAATATGGGACACACAAGCTGATGCGACAAATACAAGCACTTGGAATAAAATTAGATTAGATGGTTTTGCTAATATACCAGAATTACCATATGCAGTATCCGATTTATTAGTATTTGCTGGAAACAAACCATCATATTATGAAATAAAATCAATTGATACAAAGGGTAATGTTATAATAAATTCAAATATCAATATTCTTCCAAATATAGCAGGTGGTATAACAACACACGAAGATGAGGTGACATATGGAGTAGATCAATCAAGTTCTGCAATACAAATATATCAAGGAAAGAGAGGTTCTAGTGATACTGAGTACAAAAATGCAGATAATAGAACATTCTGGGATGAATTATACCTAGTATCAGTATCACCGACAGCAAGTTCTCTACAAGCGAATTATTATATATATGGAAATCCCACAGATAATATATTAAATTTCGACGGGTCAGATGATTATGTACAAATTAATACTGACCCATCGTTAATAAATACAGATGAATTTACAGTAGAAGGATGGGTAAAAATATCAAGTTATTCTTCTTCTACTTATCACACATTAATATCTAATATAGATATGTTTATTAGTAATGGTGAAAATGGTTATGTTATTTATTTATATATTAATGGAACAAATACAGAGTTCAGAATAAAGACATATAGTGCTGGAAACGTTACATCTTATGATGGTGGTACTACACCAATTATAAGTCTTAATACTTGGACACATTTCGCATTAACAAGAGATGGATCAAACAGAATACGATTATATGTAGATAATGTTTTAAAATCTGGACCTTCAGTAGGTAATTATACAAAAAATACGAGATCGGCTTATAAAATAAGATATGGTCGTCAAATAAATAATGATTACCCTTTTAATGGACAACTTAGAAATATACGTATATGGAGTAAAGAATTATCAATAAATACAATAAATGAATGGAAAAATATTGACACACCATTAATAGGTCACCCTAATTACTCAAATTTAAAATTACATCATCCATTAAATGAAGGTACACCAGGTACACCAGCAACTACTGTAAAAGATATTAGTTCGAATTCATATGATGGAGCAATATACAATGGTGGATCACTAGGTGCATCTTGGACTACTGGAAAAAATATAATAGATTCAGAAATACAATTAACATCTGGCAATGACACAACAAACAAAATTACACTCAAAACAAATAATTATATTACATATGAAAATAGAGATATATTTGGTAATATATCAACAAATGTAAATACATATTATTATCCAACACAAGGTACTGACCCAGACACTGCTCCAATTACTAAAATACGAATAACCGATGATACCACAGAATACAACCATTTAAATATGTATTCAAATATGTACGTTAAATTTGAAGGTGTGTCTGGTTCTACATCAACACAATTTGCACTTATTCCAACAGCAACTGCAACCCAAAGTGGAAATAACTATACATATACAATAAGTTCTCTTCCATCCACTGGTTCATCATCACTCGATGATACTAAATATGGAACATTATCAACACCAGTTATTACAACAGTTTGGAATAGCAAACCAAGAGCAGAAACATTATTAACATGGAAAACATTAGAAACAAAAAAATCAGTTCAATTAGTTGGTGGTGACCAATATATGATGATCCTATTTGATGATGGCACATTAAAATCTTGTGGTTTAAATAATGTAGGTCAACTTGGAATAAATACATTAAATACCAATTCATCTCATGCAGATTATAAACGAACTACATTTGTTGATGTATTAGATTATGAAAATACATCGATTCCAATAACAAACGTTAAAAAGGTATCAAGTAGTAATGGTCATTCGTTGATTTTAATGAATGATGGAACAGTACGTTCTTGTGGTTCCAATACGAGCAACCAACTCGGAAGAACAGTAACAGGTACTGATAATGCATTATTCAAACCAATATCATCGGGATTGTCCGGTGTAATCGATATAAGTGCAGGTAATACTCATAGTATATTTCTCCTTAAAAATGGAAAGGTAAAAGTGTGTGGAACAAATACATATGGAGTGATGGGTGTGGGTACTTCTAGTACTCCAACCGATGGTCCTGACTTTGCTGAAAGAGTCATATCTATATCATCTGCTTTCCAACATTCACTTTTCTTATTAGCAAGTGGCGAAGTTATGGTATGTGGGCGGAATAACAAATTACAAGCAGGTAGTGACAGTAGTTTTTCAGAAATCACAACACCAATAAATATAGAAACTTCATCAGATGTAAAACTTACTAATGTAGTAAAAATAATGGCAGGATATTACAATAATATATTTTTAATGAATGATGGTACAATTAGAACAAGTGGTACAGGAGAAGGTGCTACTCCAGCAAATTCGGCAAATATAGGACAAGATCAATATGCACGAGAAATTATTGATCAGAGTACATCCCCATTAAGTGCTCTTACGAATGTAGTTGATATATATATTGGTGCATCACAAGGTGCGTATGCATTATTAAAAAATGGGAAAATAGTATCATGGGGTTTGAATAATCACGGAATGTTAGGAAATAATACATCAGGCAATAATAATCATAGAAAATATAATGCGATAAATTCAACTTCAACATTAGTGAAAAATGCTAGCGGTTCTACATATGTAACAGATGCACTAGTAATTGGTGCTGGAGGACATAAATTATTTTTTGCAACACAAGAAGGTAAGATTTATTCAGTAGGGAAAAATAATGTAGGACAACTTGGAATAAAGAGTACTGCAGAACAGCATTTACCAATAGCAGTCCATACAAGTTCAACAAACTCAAGTCAAATGACTTCAAAATCATATATGTCTTACTTTACATCACTAGATGCATCTGGTAGCAAATTGGTAATATTCCCAAATGATGGTCGAGATACAACAAACGCAATATCATACCAAAACAGTCAAATCCACGCAACTCTTAATACAGATATTGAGATAATGCCTAATATCCAAGGTGGAGCAGATTTATATGGACACAAGATGTATGGATTGAGAGATAAACCAGTAAATATCCAAATATATCCAAGTTCAGCAACAAACAAGGATAATCGAACATTCTGGAATGAATTGTATTTATCAAGTGGAATGAGTAGAAATGGAATAACAATAGGTAATCTTACAGCAGGAACATACATATACGGAAATGACAACACAAATAGTATTCAAGCCGAGAAAACAATAGAAACCACATCATCTTCACGTAATGTAATAACAATTGCATCAAATATATCGTACGCAAATGCATTAGTATTTGGAAATCTAGATACCAAACAACAATTATACCAATCGTCCGTTCAAGGTAAAACATCACACTCATACGCAGTAAGAATAAGTGATGTAACTACGGAAAGAAAAAATGAATATATTAAATTTGAAGGTATAACAGGAAGCACATCAAATGTTATTATACAAATGCAATCAAATACATATTATAATACATCATCTGTCGTTTATCCGTTAGCATCCACACCATCGGAATTAGATTTAACAACAAAATACGGAACATCTAGTAGTAATGTAATTGCTACTATTTGGGGTTCTGAAACAACTGCAACAGATACAAATACAACTTCTTGGAATAAGATAAAGAGAACTGCGGGTTCAATATCAAATAGTGATGCTAATAAACTTTTAGTATTTTCTGGAAACTGTGAAACTGCTTATACAATAAGTAGCGTAAGTGGAGATACAATAACACTTAGTTCAGGTGTTCCAAAATTAGCAAATCTAACCGGTGGAACAGATACATATATCAAAGATAGCACATATGGTTTAGAAGGTGCACCATCCAATATGCAGATATATCCATCTGGAGGTTCAAATGCAACAGCATACTCAAATACAATTAATAGAACATTCTGGAATGAACTTGTATATTCAACACTTTCGGCAGCAGTTAATAAGACTGATAGTAATGATGCATTTACAATAGGAACTGGAGACCATCAATATATAAGATATCCAGACGGACCAAGTGAATCATTAAATGCTGGAATATCATACCAAGTAGGTTCATACAATCTCAAGAAGATTACATTAAATAGCAACCATACATATGCAAACAATAATTTGGGAGTATATGGTGATGGAAGTACAACTAAGATAGCAACACTTCATTCTAATTCAACATCGGCAGGAAGAAATCCATTCACTAATTTGATTGTATCGTCAAGTTTGGCATCTGACCCACAAATCACAGATAGAGTAGTTAAATATGAAGGATTATCATCATCTGCAACAGCAACTACCAAAGCAAATACAATTGTTCCAATAAATGAATGGGGAACGGTAAATACTGTAGTTGTAGGATCAGAGAATCAAAAAACAGGCAATTATGATACTGGTAAAATTGTTATTATGTACGGAAAAAAAACGACTTCATCTGGTAGAGTAACAAGATGGAAAGCATACTTTAATACTGTTAATATTACAAGTTATGTTACACCACTTATATTCCAGATGGTTGGTTCTGGTACAAGTACAAAATATACTCTCAAAGGTGTTGGAACATCTAGAAAGAAAACAAATGGTACTGCAGGTTGGGAAGAATTTGATTTTGGATTACAAATAGGAAGTGATGCTATTGAATCAGGATATACACTAGGATTCGCTCCATATAATCTTGAATGGAATAAAAATCAAAGTAAATATCATACAATCGTATCAAATACAAGTCCTATAAGTCATGATACTGCTGCTACAAATTATGAATTCACTTTTGCAACATTTACTGGTTGGAACAGTGCATCTCATGGTTCAGATGGACGTATAGGAATGATAATAGGTGGCAGTGCTGTATCTCCATCTCCACATGTAAGTTTAACTGGTAATCCACCTACAATAACTAGAGAATATTCATTTAAATTTACTTATGAGACAAATGCGACTGTTAAATTATCACAACAACTTACTCTTCCAACTGTTGGAAGTGAATACAGAAGCAAATACGGAAGTAATTCAAACTCACGACCTATAATAACAATATGGGAAAATACAGCAATAGCAGAAAATTCGCTAACTTGGAGAGATATTAAATATCCTGGAACGGTAAGTAGTAGTTTTGTTAACAAGACACTTGAGTTTGGTACTGGATTAACAGCATTCAATAGAGAAATTATATCAAGTGTAAATACAACATATAGTACATTAAGATTAAGTGGAAATATTTCCCAAACTACTGCATTAAAAGAATATGGTACAAGTAAAACACCAATTAATATTCTTGTATATCCAAGTGCAAGAACCGCAGATGGAAACTTTGGTCGATGGGATGTTATGGTATCAAGTGGAACGGCATTCGTAACATTAAGTATAGGAGAAAGATTCTATATACCAAATGTATCAGAACCAGGAGTAATAGGTGTCAAAGTTTCCAGTTCAAATGTCGAGATGTCAAGTAGTTTAACACCAGCATATGACGGAAGATATGGTTTAATAGGTTCAGAAATTACCATTAACGGTGAAGCAATAAATACAATATTACCAGAAATAAATGGTTCGCAAGACTTTGGTTCCGCAACAAAGAGATGGAAAACTATATATGCTACAAATGCATTAAATACATCCGATAAAACATTAAAGAAGAATATTGAGGATTGTAATATAGATATAGAATTCATAAACGACTTAAAACCAGTTTCATTCCAATGGAATACAGATTCAAGTAATGTAAGAAACTATGGTCTTATCGCACAAGATGTAAAAGAAACTATGACGAAATATGGATTAGAAAATAAAGAATGTGGTTTTTACAATGACCCTAAGGATGAAAATAAAGAAGGAACACTTGGATTAAGTTACACACAATTTGTACCATTACTTATTAAATCAGTTCAAACACTTAATACACAACTTCAAGAAAGCAAGAGTGAAAATGACAATCTCAAAGATTTAATCAAAGATTTGAGTAACAGACTTGATAAATTAGAAGAAAAATAAAACTTAAATATCCATTAAGAATATAGATAAAATTATAACGACAAACAGATAAATTATAATGAATCAGATAAAATCATAAAGTTAAATTTTAATAATATTATTATTAAAATTTTTATAAATATCAATATGTTTAGAAACTCATTGCAAATAAATAACAAGCACTTAGTCCTAATACTGCACCAATAAAGTATCGTGTTTTCATTGTATTACCAATATTATTCCATTCTACCATTTGTCTATCATCATTTAAATAATCTCGCATATATTTAGATTTCGTACTTGCAAGATAATATACAATACTTACAAGAAGTGTAATTAGACTAGCACCACATCCTTTGCGTATTGTTTTATCATCATTTACACTAATTATCCATAATATTGCGAAGAATACACCTAATACAAGTCCTTTAAAATAAATTGATGTTCTTTCAGAAATTATACTTTTATAAACTTCTCGTTGTTCTTCATCTAATAAATCGTTCGCTTTTCTTTTAACTTCATTGCTTCCAATAATAGTAAATAAACTAGCACCCAATAAAGCGGATGAAAATAAACAAGTTTTAGGACATACCATTTATATATAGTAAATATTATAATTTAAAATTATAATTTATTTATATATTATGTTAAAAGAACTACATTTTGGAGGTTGTGGAGGATTATATCCATATTTTATAGGTGTTGCTAACTATATACAAAAAAATTATAACCTCGATGATGTAATATTTACTGGTAGTTCGGCCGGATGTTTTCCTGCATTATGTATGGCAATGAAAAAAGATATTGATTTACTTTACCATGAATGGAATATACCTTTTTTAATAGAAGTGAGTCAAACAAGATTAGGTCCATTATATAATTGGTATGATATATTAAGAAAACATACATATAATTATTTACCAGATAACATTGATGAATTAAAGTTGAATATATGGATAACTAAAACGCCTAATATTCTCAATCCAAGGGGATGGAAAACCGAATTAGTTCGAAAATGGAAAAGTAAAGATGACTTAATAGATTGTATGATAGCATCTGGATATGTACCTATATATGGAAAAAGTTTAACTAAAACTTTTCGTAACGATAATTGCATTGATTGTTGTATAAAATCTCAACCCAAATCTCAACCCAAATCTCAATCCATCTATTATAAAGAATTACAAATCGATATGTGGAGACCAATGAAAAAATATTGGTATTTTTGTAGTAGTGATATTGATTGGTCAAATAAATTATATTTATGGGGTAAAAATGACGCAGAAACTCATAAAGATGAACTCAGTAAATTTTTTAATAATTAAATATCTAATCAATAATTTCTAATAAATAATTTCTAATAAATAATTTCTAATAAATAATTTCTAACAAATAATTTCTAAATAAACAATATTATACAATGTTAATTGTAAAAGTTATTAGAATTAACAAACCCATAGAAAAAAAAGATTGGATGTCAAAAAATGATTTACGTATCGAAATAGAATATATGGAAAAAATATATACTACAACAACTAAATGGAATACAGAAAATCCCCAATGGAATGAAATATTTGTATTTGATACAAATCCAATACAAAATAATATTTTGAAAGTACGATTATATGAAGAAGATTCTTGGTCTAAATCGGATATAATTAACGAAGAATCAGTCAAAATAAATATGAGTACTACAAATTATGTAGCGTCTAATGTTATATTGGAATGTAATATTATAAAAACTAATCTTGAAAAATTTCTATTGATAAAAGAAGACTGTGATTTTTATAAGGAAAATTTATCAATTGAAGTAGAAAAAAATACACTTCTAAATAATAATATAATCGAATTAAACGATTATAATAACGAATTAAATGAACATAATAAAGAATTAAAAACGCAATATGATTACCTAAATGCAGTAATAACTAATTTTACTAATGAAGTTAGTAAAATTAATAAAAATAATAAATAATCTAATCCAATTTAATAATTTTAATCTAATTTAATTATCATATATTAAATTTACTTTCTATCACAATTTACCCATTATTCTAATTTACCCATTATTCTAATTTACCCATTATTCTAATTTACCCATTATTCTAATTTACCCATTATTCTAATTAATCCATTATTCTAATTTACCCATTATTCTAATTAATCCATTATTCTAATTTACCCATTATTCTAATTTACCCATTATTCTAATTTATCCAAATCAACCGTTCCAGCAACCATACCTGATTCAATTCCACACTCATCACTTCCACGAAGAATCTTGAAATAACCATCAGTTCCCCAATCGCTGTTCCAAGAGTTAGCAACAAGCCAATATGGTGTGGAATTCTCAGTTCCCCACCCCAAAATCTTAATAGCGTGTCCTCCAAGTTCAACACTACTCGTATGCGAATATACTCCACTCTTATAAAGAGGGAAATCACTATACACATTAAAAGCACTTTCGATGGGACCAAACAATACCATATCAATCATAGCAGATTTAACATCCTCAAAAATATATGAGTCATTGCCATAATATTTATCACTCCACTTAGAACCATCGATACAACTCGAACGACAACTCGGCGTGGAAACAATATCCCCACATTGAGGGTATCGAGTTCCATTGATATGATGTTCACACGGATGAACTTCATATGGATAACACCCAGTTTTGCTTTGATACGGACCACCAGTTACTAATCCATTAATCTCCCAATACATCCACGCTTCTTCTGGGTAACCACCATCACAACCATCACCACAATCGTCACAACAAGATACAAGTTCCTCAACCGAAAGAATAGGAGTATGAACTCCCCTAGTTGCCACGCAAACACGATCAGTCATAGCTTCAGCGGCACCAAATGCCCAACAACTTCCACAAGAACCTTGGTCTCTGATAGTAGAAATTGAACTACAAAATCCCCATTCAGTTCTAGCATCGAACGATTTAGGAATAACAAAATCATCGGAATTATATTTCTTTGATTTCATATAATTACGTCCAGAGCGTAATGCACCCAGAGTTTTAGTGAATGAATCATATGTTGTGTTTTCGAAACGAGAATTATGTCCTGCAATCCATTTATTCTGTGCAGAATTAAACTTGTTTACATTATCATCGGTGTTCATTTGAGATTTAAAAGTAGTGTGTAAATTATAAAAATCCTCATAATTAATACCAACATCACCATATTTAATTTTTTGACCACTCTCAATAGAAAATGCAATTTGAATACACCACAACTCAGAATCACCTGATTTAAGTGTAAGAGTTGCAAAGAAACTACCATGAGGTGCAGAACTTGGAATTGACTGTGTTTTAGTGATACTATAAGCACTGCTGGTAGGACAACTACCAGATACCAGTGTACAGAAGTCATCACTCTCGTGATAAAGTACAACACCGAATACACCTACTTGAGTCTCAAGAGTGGCACTAGAAATCATAGTTCCAGTTCCATTAATCGTAATCATTAGATTCTGTCCAGATTTGGGTGGATTAGGTGTAAGATCAACAGAAGTTACACCCGTTCCACCACAATTTTTAAAATCATAACCAGAACTAATACCAATAAAAATACTAGAAAATAAAATCAAAACACACAAACTTCTCATCCTTACAATAATAGGTTTGTAAATTTTATATCACAAAATAAAATTAATAATTTTAAATTAAAAAATATTAAATTTAAATTATAATTTAAATTTCCACTCGTATCTGTATCTGTATCCGTATACTTATCCGTATACTTATCCGTCTCCATATACTTATCCGTATCCGTATCCGTATACTTATCTCGGTTTGTAAGTTTTCTTAGGAATCATCCACCCATCGAGACATTGTTGATTTTTTAAAATAGATTCTTTTCCAATTGCATTAGATTCTACTGGAATATATGTAATTATTTTAGAAACATTATTCATAATATTATCTTTAAAATTTTCTGGTATCTGTGTAAAATCAATTAGTTTTTTATTTAGATTAAATTGTTTTTGAACATTTTCATCGTTACTGAGTAGTTCGTTCAATAATTCAGGATTTGTCGCGTACATTTCTGCTTTTTTTGACCCAATCCCGTATTTGATTGGAGGGATATTATCTGATTTATCACCCATAATAATTTTAATAAGAAGACAATTATCGGGTTTCTCTTTTTCAATAGTCTTTGTTTTTTCCAGTTTTCTCAGAGATATTTTAGAATTGATTAATTGACAAAAGTCATTATCACCACTTATAATTAGTATTTTAGGATAATTAGATGTAATCGTAGATATAGCAATAATATCATCTGCTTCAACACTATCTATCGATACAATATGTTCAGGGTATAATTGTTTGATATAATTAATCATTATTTCCATTGCTTGACCTGTTCCTTGTTTATATGTTCTATTTGCCTTATAATCATTTTTGAAGTCATTACGCCATATCTTTTTCTTGGGACAATCAAGAGCAAATAGAAATTTCGAATTCTTAAATTCTCTCTTCAAATTATTTAGTGTTTCGTACATTTTCTTTTTCATCATTAATATAAATTCGTCAGTTAATGATTCATTTTCAATATGACTTTTACCTTGGCGATTCCAGTATGATAGAGTAGCGTGAAATCTATGAAATATCAAATAACTGGTATCGACTGTAATAAGTGTATCTCCATTATGGAACGGACTTTGTTTCTTGTGCATTGACACAATGTAATTATATACATAGAAAAGTATTTCAATTTTTAAAATTGAATAATATGATATAATTTCAAATAAAACATCAAATTAGTATGTTTATTAACTTGCTTCGTCGCATATTTTCAACAGAAAAGGAAAATCCAAATTCTGAATCCAATGTAGAACCAAATATAAATATATTTACAAGATTTCTTATTAATAATGTATTTACTACCAAAAAGAACGTAATTACTTTTAAAAATGAATATAATATTAAATGTGATAGTATTAATTGTATTTGTTATGACCGCAAGAAACGTAAAAGATGTGAATCAATTGCGACTAAACCTTGTCTCGATGGAGTTATAAATGTATATTGTGACGAACACGCTAACAAATATCAAATAAACGTTATACCTAAGAAAGATATACTTATTAAATTAATGAAAAAACATACATCAATACCTACTTATGATATTAATTACTTATTTAGATATATGAAAGATGGAAATAGTATAGGGTTTGATATAACTGAAGAAGGTCATACTGAACCGAATGATATTATGATTGCATTTACTGATACACTTGTAAAAATCCAAATGAATGAAATAATTATAAATGGAGAATGTTATTTAATTACACGTGAATCACTATTATTTTCAGAAATATTTAAAAATATGATTGAATTTATAATACGGAATTTAGATATTAATGTATATTCAAAACTCCGCGCTGATTATAGGGAATATGATCGAACAAATACAATGATTAAAATGGTTAATTGTAATTGTAAATTGGTTCATTTAACATTTATCAAAATGATACAGAGTAAACTTATAAAAAAAGACACTGATATATTGAAAATTTATCTTGAGGTTTTAAATAAAAGATTGGATGAATATAATTATGATTTTGATATTGACTGGAGAATATAATTAATGTAAATAATGTAAATAATTTAAATAATTTAAATAATGTAAATATACAATAAAAATACTATAATTTTTTAAAGTTTATATCAGATGGATCTATGAGTGGATTTCCTAAATCACTGTGTCGTGTAGGTGATGGAAGTCCTTGATGTCCAGTTATATTCGGATCAAGTGAAATTTCTTTTTTGTAGTAATAGACACCACCAGCAACAAGTAACATTACAAAACTCATCAAATCGGCAGTTGTAACCGGAGATGCCGCTTTACCTGCTATAGATGCATATGAACCTAATAACGCAGTTATAGGTGTTTTAATAGTATTTATAACTAAAAACATTACAGAACTGCTGTCTTTCATAATAACTAACATCATTATATTGACAATAGTGCATATAGTTTGATATGAAATCATCCATATAGATGCAAATTCACAATTATCTCCATCAAGAGTATTTATTCCTAAGAATTGGCATTTTGTAGCAGCTAGAAGATAATCAATTATACTTATATTAGGTGTATGAGCAACAGTTAATCCAGGAATTAATATTATAGGAAGTGTTAATAAACCAACTAAAACTTGCCATAATGATACCCACGCATTCATCCACCATAAACTAACATCGGTAAGTTTCATCCATTTTTCCTTATAACAATATGATATACTACCTGGTATTATCGATAATATATACATCGAAACCCAAAATGGATTGGCTATAACATTTCCTCTCCACATTATTAAAGGAAGAAGAATTCCATATATTGTTAAGAATGCCCCAAGATAATGACTTTTATAATATCGTCTTTTTAACCATATATATGAACATAACATTGTTATTGGTAACGATGATTTATCTAAAATAGTCATAAGAGGAACACTAAGGAACGGAATTGCAAATGTAGCAATAATACTATTAGTGCTATCTAGAAAACCCATTATAAACATCTTTTTCTGGTTTAGATTTTTATCATCATTGGTTATAGTTTTTGATATATAAGACATGTATATGGTAGGTATCCAAAACATAAATAAACCAACTAAAGGGAATATAATTGCACCAGCATACCATTTATAATTGTTCATTGAATAAATCCATCTTATATAAAGTATATAGTCAGATGCAGTCATTATAACAAGTGCTAATATACAAAATGTAAGTCGACAGTTAATAGCATAATTTCTAGCCATTAATTATTCGCATGGAATATCTTTTTATACCTTTTTAATTCTATTAAGGTAAATAGAATTAAAAAATAAAATAAAAATAATAAAATAAAAATAATAAAATAAAAATAATAAAATAAAATAATAATAAAA
>Ga0209667_1001654_pt1 | contig 15821 bp, 15 predicted proteins | sample SaaInlV_165m_DNA_2_FD_184682 | JGI IMG/M metagenome (GOLD analysis project Ga0209667, IMG submission 184682) | Marine microbial communities from expanding oxygen minimum zones in the Saanich Inlet - Saanich Inlet SI037_S3LV_125m_DNA (SPAdes)... | ecosystem: Environmental > Aquatic > Marine >... | reverse complement strand
CTTGTCCCGCTTGTCGTTCAACAACTCCGCTCGATCCGAGGCAAAATCGCCATGCTTGGACCATGTTGGACGGAGAAGATGAATTATCGACTCTCTCTCGCCGGGTTCTATACCAAATTCCTCGGAACCGTCATGCTCGATACGGAGACTTACCTTGTAAACATCGAGCACCGAAGACAGTTCGACTTCCGTCTCCCAACGAATCTCTCCAAGGGTCAAGGTTTCGAGATCGCCTCCTTCCGAAATTTTTTCGTAATCGGGTTCCGAAAAAATTTGGCTTCGAGCCCATAGTAAATCCTGCTCCATTTCCCGGGTATCCTTCATGTGGCGAGCGAAACGAGCCGCCACAAAAGCTCCATCCACCAAATAAACCGCCGCCATCCCAAACAAAGCAAGAGCAACCAAGACCTCCACAAGCAAATAGCCCTTCGAAAGGCGGAAATCGTTGCAGGGTGGAGGTGTCTTTAGGATCGGTCCTCTAGGTCTTCGAAAAATTGATTTCATGAGATACATGCCCAGCTCCAATAGATGTTATTTGAGACTCGCACAATTTTACTCATTCGCCCTCATCAACCACAACAAAACCAGAAAAGGGGTCGAAACGCAAAACCTGCTCCTTGTTCGAGAACGCGATCTTAGCTTGAAAAGGGGGGCTCACTCCAGATTGGAAGGGAATCCTCGTCAAAACCAAGTGTTCGTCCTCCAATTTAGTGGCCCCTCCCCCCTCTCCGGCCAAGGGACCCTCAGCCAGAAAAGTGACCTCCGGCAGGTCCAACTCATCCCAATCATCATCCTCGTCCTCGCCGGACGGCATGTCTTCGTAGATAGCATGTTCGGCTAGAACCGCCCCCCCCGCATCGGTCACTAGGAAGGTGGCTCGTTTTCCATCATAACGCAGAAACGCCGGGGCCTTTCGCTCACTCGCATGGTAAACTGCGTCCAAAACAGCACGCTTCAAAACTCGATCGGGAGGCTCCATCTTGGCGGCATCGATCATACCCACGGCTCCAACTGCAACCATGCCGGCTATTATCGCCAACAAGGCAAGGACAAGAAGGATTTCGACTATGGTGAAGCCCCGGCGCCGCATACCTTCTTTATCCACACTTCGATATTAGGGACCTGTGGGTGAATCCCAATTGCCTATTTCCGTGCCATCGGGAGCCGTTGTCCACAAATCGAAACTTCCTGGATTTCGTTGACCGGGAGGAGGAGTGTACTGATATTTCTTCTTCCAAGGATCGAGAAGACCGCTGGCCTTCTCGACCACTGCTGTCTTTACTCCCGCAGGCGGAGTCAATAGGGCATCTAAAGTCGCGGGATATTCTCCAGCTTGCAGGTAATAAGTTGTCACGGCCGCCTTGCCCGGACCATTCACCCAGTTGCGGGCTGTGTTTATCTTGCCTGACTCGAAAGAACCAGTAAGATTATAAATAGTCAAACCTGCCACCAAACCGATCATCGCCAATACGATCAGCATCTCCACCAAGGTAAAGCCTGCACGCCGGTTTGCATCTATACCGAAAGAGTATTCTTTGGAATTATTTTTCATCGATGTATAAGATTGTAAGAAGAAAAAGAGTGACCCTCAAAGAGAATCGCAGAAGATGAAGAAAATTTACTTTGAGGTTTATTTAAAGGCAAATGACCAAACAAGCGCAAGTGCCGAAAGCCCTAAACGAATATCTACTAAATGTCGGAAAACTCTTGCCTTAGGCAAGCATAGCCGCAACTAATATTGAAATGGAACTAGGAGATTATTTGCCCGTACTGATCCAAATATTGCTGGCTATTGGAATTGGTTTAGGGATATTGGCTGTAAGCCATTTTTTTGGCCAAAAGGCGCGTCACGGCAAAATCAAGGATTCCCCCTATGAATGTGGATTGGCGGCAGAGGTTTCGGGCAAGACGAGTTACTCGGTCAAGTTTTATGTCACCGCCATGCTCTTCATCCTTTTCGACGTGGATGTTGTTTTCCTTATACCTTGGACCCTTACGCACCGCGAATTGACTGCCGCAGGCATACCGATACTCGGGCCTATGCTTTTCTTTACGGGAATTTTGGCGGCGGGGCTCGTTTACGAACTCAAGAGCGGTGCCCTGGAATGGGACAGTTGAGACTGGTCACGCTTAGCCCTATTGGGGCCAAAGGCCAAGAGGCTTAAGGGAATTTCATGCGCATCGACCGCTATATTGCCTCTTCGCGGATAATTGACCTCAAAAGCAAGGACTTGCCCACGGCCTACGCCGAGTTGTTAGCCACCTTTGCACCCGTTCTTGGGAGAAAGACGCCACGCAAGACAATCCTAAAGGAACTGTTGGATCGAGAAACCTCACTGACTAGTTATTTGGGAGAAGGCGTGGCCCTTCCGCACGCCAGAATCCCCATGAAAAGGTCCTACGCCCTCGCTATCGGGCGTTGCCCGGCGGGACTTGCTTTCGAGGGCAAGGAAACATACGAGGAAGTACGCTTCGTCTTCATGTTGCTCGCCAATGAAAAGGCTCAGAACTACCTGTCGTTTCTCGCTACGCTTGCCCGAAACTTTCAGGACAAGGCGGTCATGGACCCCCTATGGATGGCTCGGGAGGTCACCGAATTCCGCAAAGCCGTCAGGTCAGCCTTCGCAGGGACAGACGACCGCCCCGCTCGACGCCGCACGAAATTCAACAAACTTCTGACCGACGAAGCCTCCAAGATTGCAAAAGCGGCCGAATGCTCGACGATTTTAGTCTTTGCCGACGTGTTCCCCCCCGCACTCGCACCTCGTTTAAGTTTCCCGGGCTTCAAGGTAATCGTCGCCGGAGAAAATGTTTCGGATGACGACTTGGCGCTGCACCGAGCCGATGCTGCCCTTGCGGTGCGGGCTCTTTCCAGAGCTAGGCTTTCCCAGCTTCGAGCCGCCATTCTACTGGGCATGACCCGAGGGGTATTCGGCTTGGAGGATCGCGTATGTTGCATCGGAGGTATCCCGGGCAGCGGCCAACTCGACACCTTGCTGGTCGTGGAGGTGGATGAAGAATTCGAATCGGTCGTGGCTCCGGGAGAAGAAATGTTGCCAAACGACATTTCGGCGGCCGCCCTGGAACGCCTCATCGCCTTGGCCACCGAGTTGGCTTCGACAGGCAGGGAGGGAAAATCCATCGGAGCCTTGTTTGTCTTAGGGGACCACGAATCCGTAAAAAAACGAGTTAAACCTCTCATCCTCAATCCTTTCCACGGATACGACGAGGAAGATAGAAACGTTCTCAACCCATTTATGGACGAAACGATAAAGGAGTTGGCGTACATCGATGGGGCTTTCATTATTCGCGGAGACGGCGTAGTCGAATCCGCTGGCAGCATGGTACAAGCTCGAGCGGACGAAATAGAGCTTCCCGGAGGTCTCGGCACACGTCATGCAGCCGCCGCGGCTATAACCCATGTCACGAATTCTTTGGCATTAGTCGTTTCCTCCACGGGACAGGTAACTCTTTTCCGTAAGGGACGTATGTTTACTCTTTTCGAGAAGTCGGAAGGAAGCTCCCTTTGACTTCGCCATGCCTGCGGACAATTCGCAAAAAATCGGATTTTATGGAGGCAGTTTCGACCCCATTCACAACGGTCACCTCGAGCTCGGCAAGGAACTGCTCGAAAAAGTGCATCTCGACCGTATTCTTTTCTCGCCAGCTAACCAAGCCCCATTGCGCGATCGCCCGTACGGAGCATCCCCAGAAGATCGATTTACCATGGTAAGCGCCGCAGTAACCGACATTCCGAATCTAGAAGCCACCGACATCGAAATTCAGGCAGGTGGCACGAACTTCACTCTGGACACCCTGCGAACGCTGAAGAGCAACATGCCGGATGCGAACTTCTCCGTGATCATCGGGGCCGACCAATTGGAAAAGCTTCCTCGCTGGCAACGCATCGAAGATCTGGTCAAAGAAACGGAATTCATAGTGCTCGCCAGACCGGGACATCCACTATCGCCTCCTACTGAACTACCAGATCTTCGCATGCGTTCTTTCAACACCCGCGAGTTCAAGGTATCTTCATCCGAAGTCAGAAACCGCATTCGCGATCATTTGCCTATTCAAGAACTGGTTCCCCCGCCGGTCGCTTCCATAATCACCCAACGAAAGCTATACCGCTGAAGACGAAACCCATAGAAAACCCCGAGCAAACCATTAAGAAAAAGGATTTGCTCAAGAACTTGAAAATTTGCTGCGAGGCGCTCCAAGATAAAAAAGCGGAAGACCTTTCCCTGCTATACTTCGGGGAAACCTCTCCGCTGACCGACTGTTTCGTTATAGCCACGGGAATGTCCGACCCACACCTCAAAGCCCTTCGCGACAACGTGGAAAAATCCCTCAAGGACAATAAGGTGGAGATTTTCGCCAAGGATCGTTACCACCCCGGCGGTTGGCTAATAATCGACGCGATTGAATTCGTCGTCCACCTGTTCTCTCGTGAAAAGCGCGATCACTTCGCCTTGGAGGATCTGTGGAAAGACGCCGCCCGTATAGATCCCGAAAGTCTGTAGCTCAATTCGATAAATTTTGAGCAAAGCTCCACTCGATTGGGATCCCTGAAGCTACTCCTCAAATTACGAACCACTCGACACTCGCATTTTCGACTTTCCAACAAAAGAAAATCCTCGTTCACTTAAAAAATGAAACAAAACACTTCCAGACGCAGCTTCCTCAAAGGGGCGAGCCTTGCCTCCGCTCCCTTCATCCTCCCCTCCCACGTTTGGGCGGCCAAGGGTGAAAATTCTCCCAACAACCGCATAAGCGTGGCCGTGATCGGACCCGGCAAGCAAGGTCGCAGTCACGTTCACCGCCTGCTCCGCAACCCCGAGACCCAAGTAGTAGGCTTCGCCGAAGTCGCCAAGGTGCGGACCGATCACACCAAGCAACTCATCGAGGGTCACTACGCGAAGAATACGCCCGCAGGCAAATGGAAGGGCCTGACGATCACCAAGGACTACCGCGAGCTAATCGCCATGAAGAGCGTGGACGCCGTTCTCATCGCCACCCCAGACCACTGGCATGGCGAGCCCACCATACTTTCCGCCTGGGCCGGCAAGCACGTCTACTGCGAAAAACCGATTTCCCTCACCATCGCCGAGGGTCGTCGCATGGTGGATGCCGTAAAGAAAAACAAAGTGATCTTTCAGACAGGCAGCCAACAACGCACCGAATACGGCGGCAAATTCCGCCGCACCGTCGAGATGATTCACAGTGGAGCAATCGGTAAGATAAAGAAAATCCAAGTATGCGTAGGCGGACCTCCCAAACCCTGCGACTTGGCCACCCAGCCCGTTCCCGAGGGAATCGACTGGGACGCCTGGCAAGGACCCGCCCCCACTCGTGGTTACAACAAGGAACTTTGCCCCGACAACGTGCACAACCACTTCCCGCGATGGCGAGCCTACACCGAATACTGCAACGGCTACCTCGCCGACATGGGAGCCCACCACTTCGACATAGGCCAATGGGGCATGGACGCAGACGACACCGGGCCCGTAAAGGTGATTCCGCCGAAGTCCGGAGTGAAGGGCCTCAAGCTCATCTACGCCAACGGAATAGAAGTTGTTCACGGTTCCCTACCCGACTGGCGCGGAGGTACCGTATTTTACGGAACCGAAGGCACCATCTGGGTCGACCGCGGTCCTTGGAAGTCCGACCCCGTAAACCTGATAAAGGAATTCAAGGCCACCGTCGAAATTCGCAAACCAAAGAGCCACCACGCCGACTGGCTCGACTGCATTCGTACGGGCAAGCAACCCCTCGCTCACGTCGAGGCGGGACATCGCACCGCCACCCTTTGCCAACTGGCCAACATCGGCTACGAGCTAAGACGCGAACTCGATTGGGATCCCAAGGCCGAATCCTTCCCCAAGGACAAAGAAGCCCAAGCCCTCGTAGATCGGAAGCGCCGCAAGCAGTGGTACCGAATTTGAGGCTAAGTCACCAACAGTAGATCGAGAATTTTCTGCGGCGCTCCGTTCGGTCTCGGTCGCTCCCCGCGCAGGCTCCGCTCTGCTCGGCGGCTCCCTACGGCTCACTCCGCTACTTGCTGGCTGGTCGGAGACTGAGGCGGAAGCCCAGGAAGATGTAGTCGATGGCGGGCTCATCCCTGCGCCGAAGCGCGGAACGGGCGTTGCTCGCCGGGTAGTGCCAGGCACCACCGCGTTTGACGCGGTAGGAGCCAACCGCAGGACCGACAGGATCGCTAACTGCACCTGTTGAGTAAGCCCCGTACCAGTCCGCACACCACTCAAATACGTTTCCGTGCATATCATGAAATCCCCAGGAGTTGCCAGGATACTTGCCGACATCCACGGTCTCACCAGGACCACCAGAAATGTTCGCCTGCTCGGAAGTCAGGCTATCGCCGAAAGAAAAGGAAGTCTTCGTTCCCGCTCGGCAGGCATACTCCCACTGCGCCTCCGTTGGCAATTGGTACGACATGCCAGCAGGCAGACGGCCCGCCTTGCGTTCTAGTTCGGTAAGCTTATCGCAGAAAGCTGTCACCTCCGTCCAAGACACGCTCTCCACAGGACGATTCCCTCCCTTGTACCTGCTCGGGTTGCTTCCCATCACCTCCTGCCACTGAGCCTGCTTCACCTCATGCTTGCCGAGGTAGAAACCACTCGTCAAAGTCACAGTGTGCAGAGTCTCGTTATCGCGACGTTTTGCCTCGCCCAAAGGACTTCCCATCTCAAAAGTTCCCGGCTTCACCCACAGCATCTCCATAGACAGGTCGGGTATGGTGAAAGGTTTGCCGCCTGTGGTTTCGGTGAAGTAGATTTTGCAGTTCGGCAGGGCCTTCCGGAGCATCGAAATTTGTTCGTATTGGACGGGGTTGTGGTAAATCGTCACCTCGGTCAAGTTGGTCAGTTTAGCCAGTGGCGTGAGATTGCTGATTCGGTTGCCGCTGAGTCGCAACTGGTTCAGCTCGGTCGCGTGTTCAAGCCCTGAAAGACTTCGGATTTTCGAGTTTGTCGCGTCCAAGGATTTCAGAGTGGCTAGATGGCTCGCGATGATGGTGTCCTTGGTTTTCTTGAGGGCCTTGGCCAAAGCGGTCTCGAGTAACTCGTCGGCTACAAGCAATCCCGCTCCCGCGGTGGTTTCCTCCGCCCCGTTTTCTTGAAGAATTCGCATGTAGGTGAAGTTGTCCCGATTCGCGTTCGCCGCGCCGGTGCCAAGCAAACAATTTATGCTTCCGGCCAAGGCACCGCCGATATTTGTACCGGTCGAGCTAGTGAATCCGATACGGAGACGCCGAAGGTTGGCCATGACGCGATCCTTGTCGTTGGTGAGGGGATTGAGCAAAACAGGTTTCGTCGAAAAGGCTATGAGACCGATTCGGGTATTCTCACGGTTGGTCACGAAATCCCCGATCACCCGTTTCACCAAGTCGAGGCGAGTGACCGACTGGGTTGCACCCTCGCTCATATCGAGGGCGAGCATGGAGGCGGACAGATCAATCGCCAACGAGATATCGCAGGCTTGCCCCTCGAGGCTGATTATTTCCTCGCAGATGCCACGCAACTTCGCCTCGTCTCCGGTCTCAAAAAATTTTGCCCCCGTGGTTTCGGCTATTTTGCGAAGAATCGCCTTATCCACAGGATAATTAGCTACCCTCACGTTTGGATTCCCGGAAGAATTCCGAAGCAAGCCTCCGGACCGTCTGTCATACACGTAGGTTCGAGTTCTGGTCGATTGGCCTACTGCGATTGTATAAATTTTTATTCCGTCCTCCTTCGCGCCTTCGGCTAAAACCAGTGGACTGTATCGGGGTGGTGAATCGTCTTTGCCATCGGTCAGAAGAATGACAATGCGACTCCTTGCTTCCGGTTCTCTAACGGGATTGATGCTTTCATCCAAAGCTCCGCCTATGTGTGTTCCCGCCTTCGGTGGAGACTCCATCGCTGCATCGAGTCGCGTTTCCTTGTCCTTGGGTGCGACTTCTTGAACTACGATCTCTTGCGCGGTAGGTTTATCCTCAACAATATCCTCCTCACCACCGCAACCAATCAACAGCAGGGCGGCGAGCATCGCGATAAATAGATTCTTCATGCTGCTATTGTAGACCCTTGCGATTGATTCGCCCATTACAAGTTTTTATTGATTTTATAACGGGCTAGGAAGCTAGGGTAAAGAGTAGGAATTCAAGCAATCAGTCGTTTCGAACGATAGTGGGTTCTCTCGACCAGAACAGATAGACGGGGAATTTTATAGTCTCGAGTACGAAAGCGGCGATCCCCCTGTCGGAGGTCCACCAGTTACCAGAGTCAAATACCTCGTTGGATGCTGCTGCCACTTGTACCTCGATGCCACTCTGGTCGAAAACCTTTTCGAATGCGAGCAAAGCCCTGCGGGTATGAAAACCATCGGTAACTATAATGATTCGTTCCCATTGTCTCTCCTTTGCAAAGACTAGTGCATCCGCAGCTTCATCAAAGGTGGAAGTGGCGCCGTCGCCTATTGAGGGGATCACGCCAAAGGTGGCATTCGTCTCCTTGCCTTCGACAAACTTGGTGGCAAATTCCAAGTTTGAAATTACGAGATGCTGATATTCGGGTGCAACCGACTTCTGATCCGTAAGAAAGAGTGAAGCGGAATAACCATCTGTCCACATTTCCAAAGCCTTCGGTACTCGAGTGAGCTTCCCTCCGGAAAGGATGACGATGGCGTCGGCTCCCTTGGCCGCCGTATCCTTGATAAACCAATTGGCGTAACCCGTAAGCAGGGTGGCTCGAAACAGAATAGCTGAAAAAATGAACAAGCAGACTCCACCGAAAATCCACCAACGTCGACGCAAATTGAACCGTTTGCCTTTCGCCTTCGACATAAATCAAATGAAGAGAAGCATACGAAACTAGACTTGGAACGCCCCTTCGATTTCCACGCTGACATTGCCCGGGAGGGAACCCATGCCCACGGCGCTGCGAACGCCGACTCCCAGGTCTTCCCCCCAGAGGTCACGAAAAAGTTCGCTGCAACCGTTGATGACTTGAGGATGCTGCTTGAAATCCGCCGTGCAGTTCACCATACCGAAAAGCTTCACCACGCGCTTAATGCGATCGAGCGAACCGAGATTGTCTTTTGCCGTAGCGAGTATGCACAGGCCGACTTGACGAGCGGCGACTTGGGCGGCCTTCAAATCCACTTCATCCCCCACCCTGCCAGTAAGCATCGCCCCATCCGGCATCACGGGAACGTGCCCGGAAAAGAGGGCTTGTTCGCCCACCACCAGCATGGACTGGTAGACGCCTCCCTTGGGAGAGGGGGGCGGCAGCGTTAGGTTCATTTCAGCAAGTTTGGATTCGATGCTCATAAGTAAGGTTCTCTATGTTTGTCTTTATGTTGAAAGGGTGACGAGGTCTCGTAATTCGCTTTGCATCCTCAAGGAATCATTTCTTGATTGCGAGTCGAACTTGTTCTTGAAAGAGAGTCGCTTGTTGCAAGCGATTCCGTTAAGTATTCACGAATAAACCAATGAAAGCCTTACAACTTACAGCTCCAAAAGAATTCAAAGCCATAGAGATCGACGAACCCGAACAACCGGGTCCGGGACAAGCTCTTATCCGAACTTCTCGAATGGGAATTTGCGGAACCGACGTAAGCTGCTATCTGGGAAAATTTCCTTTTTTCGATTACCCGCGCATCCCCGGGCACGAACTGGGAGTCGAGGTAGTTGCCGTCGGCGAAGGAGTCGACAACGTCAAAGCGGGAGACCGATGCAGCGTGGAGCCGTACCTAAATTGCGGAGAATGCCACGCATGCTCAAAGGGCCAAGTCAACTGCTGTGAAAGTCTCAAGGTGTTTGGGGTAATGATGAACGGTGGACTTTGCGAAAGATCGCTCATTCGGGCCGACAAGCTGCATCCGTCGGATAAGCTGAGCTACGAGCAGCTCGCGCTGGTCGAGACTCTAGCCATCGGTTGCCATGCCACGGACAGGGGCGCTCCGGAAGAGGGGCAACACGTTTTGGTTATAGGAGCGGGTCCCATCGGGCTCGCCACCATAGAGTTCACACGCCTCACGGGTGCCGAAATCACCGTAATGGATATGTCGGAGGAGCGACTGAATTTCTGTCGAGACACCTACGGGATCGAAAACCTAGTAACCTTCAAGGGGGATGGCTCTGAGCTGGAGCTCATCAAAAGAATTACGGACGGGAACCTCTTCGACGTCGTGACGGATGCCACGGGCAACAACCGCTCCATGTCCAACGCCATGGAATACGTAGCACACACGGGATCGCTCGTATACGTCGGCATCACAACGCAGGAAATATCCTTCGTCCACCCCGCCCTTCATCGAAAGGAGATGAACCTTCTCGCCTCGCGCAATGCCCTGCCCAGTGATTTCCCGAGGATCATCGGACTGATCGAGGACGGGACTATAAACACCGATCCGTGGATAACTCATCGCGTCCCCTTCGACGAAATCGCCGAACGCTTCGATTCCCTTACCAGACCCGAAACCGGGGTGCTAAAAGCCATCATTGAGGTAACGGATTAATCGGGGATAATGGAGTGAGTATTCCTTTTGCGAGAACACTCTCCCTATTGCTTACGGTACTTCTGCCCGTTCTGCTCCCGGCAAAAGCGGGAGTGGAAAAAGTCTTTGCCAAGGACAACTTGGTGGCTTGGTGCATCGTTCCCTTCGACGCCAAGAAACGAGGTCCCGCCGAACGAGCGGATATGGCGAAGCGTCTAGGATTCACCAAAATCGCCTACGACTGGCGCGGTGAACATGTCCCTACCTTCGAGCAGGAAATCCTCGAGTACAAGAAGCACGACATCGAGTTCTTCGCCTTCTGGAACTGGCACGACTCATTCGGTCCCCTAATCGAAAAACACGACATTAAACCGCAGATCTGGAAAACCCTCCGTTCGCCCAAGGGCGCTACTCAAGAAGCCAAGGTGGATGCCGCCGCCAAGTTCATGCTTCCGCTAGTAAAGAAGTGCGAACAACTTGGGCTCAAACTGGGGCTCTACAATCACGGAGGTTGGGGAGGCGAACCCGCCAATTTGGTCTCGGTCTGCCAAGAGCTGCACAAGCAAGGCCACAAGAAAGTAGGCATAGTCTACAATTTCCACCATGGGCACGAGCACGTCGAAGACTTCAAGGAGTCTCTTCAAATAATGATGCCTTATCTGCTATGTCTCAACCTCAACGGCATGTCGGGAAAAAATCAACAGTTCCAAAAAATTCTCCCTATTGGTCGAGGAGCGGATGAACCGCAAATGCTTAAGGAGATTCTCGAGGTCGACTACGAAGGCCCAATCGGGGTTCTGGGTCACGTTGCTTCAAGAGACGTGGAAATCGTCCTAAAGGAAAACTTAAAGGGTCTACGCGAATTGACTGGCAAACTGTAGCTAATAAAGGCCGATGGCTAACTCCGAAAAGAACATCACTTGATGCCGTTGCGGCTTAGGTGTTTGGCGAACCAGGCATTGACGGCGCCTTTGCGAACAGCCGGATGGTAGGGAGCGTTCTTTGCGGGTAGCTCTTTACGGAAACGCTCAAGCAAAGGAATTAGCTTTTTCCGAGATGCCAAATTCGTCCACTCGTTCGGATCCGTTTCGTGGTCGTACAGCTCTTCCGAACCATCTTCAAATCGCAAATAATGATAGCGTTCAGAACGCAAGGAGTGGTTTCTGCGTGCGTATGTGGTGAGAGTGGTGAAACGCCACTCCGCATTCGGTTTCCGCATTAGTGGCACAAGGCTTTGTCCTTGGTTGCTCGCATCGGCGGGCAATTCGCAGAGTTCGAGCAAAGTGGGATAGATGTCAATCAGTCCGACCGGCTTTGAACAAACTGTCCCCGACTTTCCGAACCTCTCTCCTTGTGAATTTGGAGGAACAACCATGAGAGGCACGCGGGTCGATTCCTCCCAAAGGCTGTGTTTGCTCACACGATCCTTCTCTCCGATGTGGTACCCATGGTCGCTAAAGAGGACGATGACGGTATTGTGGGCATGGGGACTTTCATCCAATGCATCGAGAACGCGACCTACCTGGTGATCAACAAAAGCCACGCATGCCAAATAAGATTGGACGCACTTACGGAATTGTTCACCGTCGTTCTTTTGCAGAAAATCAAGCTTGGGGTATTTCGGGAGTTCGTGGATGCGACGGCTTATTTCGGGAACGTCGAGAAGGTCGTCGTTGCGGACGGGAGGTAATTCCACCTCGTCCAGCGGAAAAAGGTCGAACCATTTTTGCGGTGCGTAAAAAGGAACGTGAGGACGGACGAAACCAACCGCCAGAAAGAAAGGCTTCTTGCTCTCCTCTGCGAGACGCTCGACGGCCCAAGTCGCCACCTTATGGTCGGTCATATCCTCGTCCCGTTCGGGGAAAGCTCCCCAATCCGTCTGGGTGCCGGTCCATGGCACTTCAGGCAAGAAATAATTAAAGCGCTTTCCATTCGGAGGCTTGGGACCGGAACCTGAAAACTTTCCACCATAGAATCCAAAGAGCTTCTTATCTGAATACCCATGTCCGATTTTGCCTACGCCCCATGTCCGGTAACCATTTTTTGCGAAATACTGGGGTAACATTCGACCATCGAAAAATTTTTTATCCTTCTCCATCGCCTTCCCTCCGGGCTGTTGGTACAGACCGGTCTGGTGGGGATAATACCCCGAGAGAAAGGAAGCTCGCGAAGGTCCGCAAATGGGGCCTTGGCAATGAGCATTGGCAAAAAGCATTCCACGCTTGGCCAGTCGGTCGATATTCGGCGTACTAGCCTGTGGGTGACCACCCAAGCAACCGACCCAATCGTTGAGGTCATCGATTGCGATAAAGAGCATATTGACCTTGTCGGGGGTCCCAAAGCAAAAGCGAACCGAGAGGCTTGATAAGAGAAAAAGCATGGAGGTGATTCGCAAAATATTCATCGTGATATAGGCAAGGTAGGTAAAAGAGGAGAAACGTCCAAACTCAATCCTCAAGCAAGTTTGAATAACCCCAATATCTCCGGCGGCAAATGCGGGGTTGCTCCAGCTTGGCTAGCAACAAATGCACCATGCTGATTAGCCATATCAAGTGAGTTCTGCCAAGACCTACCCAAAAGCCGCGCGGTAAGCAAAGCGGCCGTACAGGCATCGCCGGCTCCGACACTGTCTGCATTCTCGGCAAGAGGAAAGCTAGCCGGCGCTCCCTCAATCCAGCCTTTGCCCGTAAGGGCAGCAGTCCCTCTTTTCCCCCTAGTGAAAACCACCGCTTCAAGGTCATATTTCTCACAAATGGCTTCTGATTGCTCCAAGGCGTTGCCGCATGGCAAATCAAGAAGAGGAGCCACGGCGCCAATCTCTTCGTCATTGAGTTTGACTAAATTCGCGACTCGACAACCTTCATCGAGAATCTCCGCCGTAAAGAGATCCATTCGTAAGTTAACGTCAAAAATCTTCAAAGCGTTTTTGGCCTCCGACAAGAACACTTGCGTAGCCTCATGTGAAACAGGATGACGTTGACTCATGCTACCGAAACTCACCGCATCGCAAACGGAAGCAAGTTCACCTTCATGCTTAGTAAACTCTAGAAAATCCCAAGCCGTGTCTTTGACGATCTCATAACTTGGAGCTCCCTCAATGAAACTTACGAGAACTTGCCCGGTAGGTTTCTCCTGATCAACCTGCACGAACTCCAGAGGCAGATCTCTATTCTTGAATTCATTTTGCAAGCGTTTGCCCAGATCATCATTTCCAATTCGACTGAGCAGAACTCCGCGACCGCCCAAGGAAACCTGCAACTGATGAGCTTGAACAGCCACGTTAAGTGAAGTCCCCCCCAACACTTCTTTGCCAGGAAAGACGTCAAAGACAGCTTCACCAAGACCCACTATCGTAAAGGGTTTTGTCATAAAAATTTCAGTTTTCTGAAAGGCCTTACTTTAAATAAATCGAACCATCAAATCATTCAAGACGCATTACTCGTTTTTCATTTGGCAATTCTAGAATCCGTTAAATCAAGTATAGAGACCCTACGCCAAAGATTCGCCGAACCATTGCCTCAAACCGTCAAGAGAGACCTCGGCCAAAGAAGATACAATCCTCTCAGCCCTAGACAACTTGGATGCATCGTGCATCACGGTCACTCCAATTACGCGAAGGCCAGCCCCTACGGCGGAAGCTAATCCGTTGGGTGAATCCTCGATTGCAAAGCAAGAGGATGGTTCGACACCCAAATCCTCCACAGCTTTGGAGTAGGTGTCCGGATGAGGCTTTGGTTCGGTTACGTCTCTCGAGGTCACAATTGTTTGAAATAGTCCTTCCAAGCACCCACCGCCAAGGACATGCAAGGCTGCATCTACGTCCGATCGACGGGAACCCGTTGCCAAGCCAATAGGCAATTGCTCGGCAACCGACTCGACAAGCTCAATCGCACCAGGCATAGCAGTAACCTCTTCCGAAATTAGACGAGCATAGGCGGTCGCCTTACGCCGCGACCATTCCTGAAAAAGTTCCTCGTCGTACGACATATCCGAGAAAGCTGCCATTCTTCCCATGGCAAAGCGCTCGTCGCCACCCGTACACTGCTCAACAAAGACTTGGTAGGAGACTTTCATTTTCTCCCCCATCGCCTCGCAGATTGCACGGTAGTGGGTCATCTCGCTCTCGATGATTACCCCGTCCATGTCGAAGACCACGGCTTGTAGCTCAGCGCCCATGACCGTTACTTCTTGGGCTTTAACTGGTTAAGGTAAAGAATCGCGTCGACCATCGAGCGGGCATCCTTGGCGCTATGCTGAGGATGGGGCACCATGGGGATTTGACCCCAAACGCCGACGCCACCCTTCAGCACCTTTTGGGTCAAGGTCTCGGCGGCGATGGGATCCGCCTTGTATCGTTCGGCGATCTGAAAGTAAGACGGGGCGACGAAGGCACGCGTCCACTGGTGGCAGTTGAGGCAATCGCTCTTGCTCATCAACTGGTACCCGGCCCAAGCTTCCTTGGATTTCTTAAGTTGCCTCGGGGCAGACTCCAACCCCATGACCAACCTGGGGGCAATGGCACCCTCGGTCACCCCCTTGTTCTCGAGTCGAACGAGAGTTCCTTTGTTATCCTTGGTGTAATAAAGCACATGCAGGCGTCCCTTGGGACCAATTTTGAGATTGGTGGGCTTGCCGAGGCGCAAGGTGGGAAGCACCGGGCGTATTTCCTCGAGCTCTCCTTTTTCGTCCAGTTTCACGGCCTTCACCCAACCTCTGGAATACTCGCCGATGAGCCAGCACCCGTCAAACCGGTCGGGCAAACCGAACTTCTTGGAATAGGTATTGTTCTTGCGAAAGATCGGGCCTGCGATGGCCGACTCGCCGCCGCCGCCAAACTCGGGAAATTCCTTTTGGTTGCCCTCGTACCAAATGAGGGGCGGTTGAGCGGGCGGCAATTCGCGAATCCCAGTGTTTCCCTTGTGCAAATTGACAGGTGCCTTGGGATCGATGACAGGTCCACCCTTCTTGGTCTCGTGATCGTAGTGGGTGAAGGGTTGTTGGTCAGCAATGACAAGAGGGTAACCATGAAAGCCAGGCCCCTTGGCCAAATTGAATTCATCGTAACCGAGGGGAATTGTCTTTTTGTCGAGGTTGGTCCCCGGCGCCCAGTTGTTGGGCGGACCATTCTCTCCCCAGAGCAACCATCCGTTCTTTTGGTCGACGTGTATGCGAAACGGATTACGCAGCCCCATGATATAGATTTCGGGACGCGTTTTCGGAGTACCCGGTGGAAACAGGTTCCCCTTGGGGATTTCATATCCGCCCTCCTTGGTGGGACGTATGCGGAGGATTTTGCCACGGAGGTCGTTACTGTTGGCAGAGGT
>Ga0209667_1001648_pt1 | contig 15862 bp, 14 predicted proteins | sample SaaInlV_165m_DNA_2_FD_184682 | JGI IMG/M metagenome (GOLD analysis project Ga0209667, IMG submission 184682) | Marine microbial communities from expanding oxygen minimum zones in the Saanich Inlet - Saanich Inlet SI037_S3LV_125m_DNA (SPAdes)... | ecosystem: Environmental > Aquatic > Marine >... | reverse complement strand
ATCTCATCGCCCCCGGCGGTGTTGTGTTCAAGGTGTCGAGCATGGAGAAAACGACTTTTAAAGGCACGGCCCTTTGTTTTGATGACGCCCGCGAAGTCGCCAAGGCGGTCGAGGCCAATCGTATCAAGCCCGGCATGATAATCGTTCTACGATATCAAGGTCCTGTAGCCTGTGGTATGCCCGAGGTCTTGGTGGCGACTGCAGCCCTCGCCGTGCCCGAGTTGGACGGCAAGGTGGCTTTCCTTTCAGACACTAGAGTGTCGGGGGTCTCGCATGGAGCGATCGGTGTGCATTGTTCTCCTGAGGCCGCCGTGGGCGGTCCCATCGCCTTGGTCGAGGACGGCGACGAAATTTCCTTCGATCTCTTGGCCGGCGAGATCACATTGCAGGTCGGCGACGAGGACTTGACCAAGCGTCGCGCTGAATGGACCGCCGCAACTCCAGCCTACGAGGGGCGCGCATACTTGGCCGACTTCAGCGCCACTGTAGCCCAAGCCAACTACGGTTGCGTCAGTCGCGCTCATTACCCGGAGTGTGAAAATGGTTCGTGAAGCATATTGTTGCCTGCTCTTCCTGGGATTTGCCATCCCCGCTTTCGGCGAGGTCGGTGATCCCCAAATAAAGACTGACCATCCATGGTATCCGGGCGAACTCGCCATTTCCACTTTCGACCGTTTGTTCGCCACGCAGGCCGAGGCCTATGAACGAGCCACCGGTCGGCCCGTCGATTCCGACGAGAGCAAGGCGCTGGCCTCTTGGCTTTGGCGCAATACCCATTACTGGCATGGCGAGGCCGGGCGTCGCGACCTGTGGGGCGAGGGCCTAACCCAAGGCAAGGATATGCGTCTTAGGGAGTATTGGAACGGACTCTTCGGTTATGGTTTTGGACTCTGCGGGACGACGCATTCGCAGTGGACCGCGGAGCTCGATCATTTGCTTGGGCATGCTCGTGGGCGTGGGGTTGGCGTGGCAGGTCACAATTCGTTCGAGGTGTTTCTTCAGGGGGGAGCCTATGGGTCGGGAAGGTGGGCTTTGCTTGACCATGATTTGTCTACTGTTATCTTCGATGAATCCGGTCGTCGCCTGCTTGGAATTGGCGAAGTCAACCAAGACGTCGATCGTTGGATTAGCCGTGGATACAAGCCTGAGAGGCAACGCGGTTGGTTGGTCTGCGGGTTGCATCCGAGCGATGGGAATTCTTATCGAAAGTACGCCGTTGCCGAGTATTTGGCGGGCTATGCCGGTCCTCCGCCCATGCTGCGCCTGCGTCGTGGCGAGCGGATGCGACGTTACTTCGAACCCGGATTGGAGGATGGCAAAACCTTCGTATTCTGGGGCCGCAACTACAACACCGAAGGCATTCCGGGTCCGGAGCGTTCGCGTACTTGGGTTAACCAACCGGAGAAAATGCACGGTTCCGTAAACGGTACGCCTCATCGTAATGGTCAGGCGCGCTTCGCCAACGTCGAGTACGTCTACCGACCGGACTTTACAGGCGAAGATTATCGTGAAGGCATTGTCGGCGAGTCGGCGAATCAGGTCACGTTTTCTTTCCAGACGCCCTACGTAATTGGAGCGACACCACCTAACGACAAGCCATGGGGCATCTATGACGATGGGTGTCGCAACGGGCTGGTCCTGCATGGGAAGACCAATTGCCCGGTGTCGGTGTCGTTGGATGACGGTCGTACTTGGACAGTTCCTCAGCCGTTCCGGGATGGCCTCGACTTAACGGACTTGGTCAAGGGGCGTTCGCACTACTGGCTGCGCTTCGGGTTAGGGGTTCGCCAGTTGCGAAACACCGGTTTGGCCATCCGGACGGTTTGCCAGGCCAATGTCGCGATTTTGCCTCGGCTTAAGGACACCGCAACCACAATCAGTTTCGAAGCCTCCGGCAAAGAGCTGCTTTCGATTGGCCCGGAGCTGAATCTGGCGAAATCCTATGTAACCGCTGGAGGATTTGGCGAAAAGGAGGTCACCCTTTCTATCAAACCGAACAGGCCGGTCGTAGGGCTTTACGCATCCGCCCATGTTGCATCTGGAAGCCCGCCGAACCCAAAGGTTCGATATTACGTCGAGTACAGCTTGGATGAGGGAGCAGGTTGGATTCCTGTGGTGAAGGGGCTTACAATACCGCGACGCGGTGACGAACCCGGAGACTTTTGGTCGCAGAGCTTTAGCTATGGCTTCTCCGCCATACGCGCCAAGGTCGGCAAGCCGATCCTGATTCGTTTCCGCAATGACGGTGGCAAGCGCTACCTTCGGGCTGAGGCCCATCTGGTGCAGACAACCGGCCAATCGGATCCGGTAAAGGTAACCTATGCTTGGAACGATTCCGCGGGTGAGCGCCAAGGGTTTCATGTTTTTCGCACCAAGGGCGAATGGGAACTTCAGACCGGTCGACAGGTTCGTACGCGATGGGTGGAATTCGAGCCTATTCCGTAACGCCTGAACGCTTGGAGTCGAGCGTTCCGTAAACCGGATCCGTTTGACGCAACTTAAGAACCAATAATGGCTAACTGTGCCGAAAGACCTTCTATTGTTAGATTTTAAGTTTCTAATATACAGGTGGATAAGCATTTAATCCATGTTACTGAAAGATCGCTGATTGACATCCTGTCAGGAAACCTACTTGCGATTTTCAAGAGGGTTTTGGTATCCTGAGATATGCTGACGGTTCGTTCAGGTGAAACGGTTTCCAATTGCGAAGGCTTTTCGCGTCGTGAATTTCTTCGCGTGGGAACTCTTGGATTGGGAGGTCTTTCCTTGTTGGACACGCTGTCTCTCAAGGCGCACGCATCGGAAAGCAAGGCGTACGATTTTCTGAAGGACAGATCGGTCGTCATGTTGAACTTGCAGGGTGGGCCAACGCACATAGAGACCTTTGACCCGAAAATGACGGCACCTTCGGAATATCGGGCGATGTTCGGCGAGGTGAAGACTTCGTTGCCCGGCGTTACCTTCGGCAGCCATTTTCCAATGCTGGGAAAATTGGCTCACAAAATGGCCGTGGTGCGTTCGTTCCGACATGGTAACGGCAGTCATGGATCGGCTTCCGCCTTGGTCGCCGCAGGTGGCAATCCTACAGGTGCTTGCCTTGGCTCCCTTTATTCGCGAGTGGCAGGTTTGACTAACGCTGAAACGGGCTTGCCGAACAATTGCGTCGTCGTGCCCTCCACTTGCGGGAAGAAATACGATAAACTTAACAACAAAGCCGATCGAATCACTTCCGTCGGAAACCTTTCCAAGTCCTTCTCGTCTTTCGACCCGAGTAAAGGTGGCGGCATTCTCAATGATATGCAGCTTCGTCTGCCGGAAGGACGGTTCGATAACCGAAGAGGTCTCTTGACTCGCATTGACGATCTCAAGCGTTCGACGGATAACACCCTTTCCTCAGCCGATTCTCTCCACCAAAAGGCTTTCGACGTAATTCTTGGTGGGGTCACTGAAGCTTTCGACCTATCCAATGAAGACCCTCGCCTCGTTGAACGTTACGACACGGGTGCATTCACTATACCCAGGGGCCTTCCCAAGAAAAAGAAAAACGGAAAGGCCATTCCCGCACAGGCTCCGCTCGCTCTCGGAAAACAAATGCTTATGGCCCGTCGCCTCTGTGAAGCAGGATGTGGTTTCGTCACCGTTACCAGCACGGGTTGGGACATGCATGGCAACGCTTTCGGGATCGACGATGGTATGCCTATCCTTGGTCCGGCAGTGGACAAGGCCGCCAGCGCCTTTATTGAGGACTGCTCCAGAAAAGGTTTGTCCGAGAAGATCTTGCTCGTCATTACGGGGGAATTTGGTCGTACGCCTAAGATCAATGCCAGAGGCGGTAGAGACCATTGGGGCAACCTTTGCACTCTCGCATTCGCCGGAGGTGGCTTGAAAATGGGTCAAGTGGTGGGCAAGTCGGATAAGCTAGTCGGCCAACCGGCGGAGGACTTGGTGACCCCGAATATGCTTCTTGGAACCGTTATGAATACGCTTTTTGATCCTGGCCAAGTCCGTCTCCTGTCAAGCATCCCCGATGACGTGAAGAAAGCCGTCACAGACTCAAAGCCGATTCCTCAACTGGTCTGATTTCATTATCCATTTCACCTTGGATTCGGCCTCGACGTCTTTTCCTTCCTGTGGATATTTAATTTTTTTTTGTAACGCCCCATTTAGCTTCACGAATCCAACCCTATAAACCATGAAACTTGAAACCAAGTGCCTTCATTTAGGCTATTCGCCGGAATCCACGACGCTTTCACGCGCGGTGCCCGTCTATAAGACGAGTTCCTTCGTGTTCAACAACACCGAGCACGCGGCCAACCTTTTCGGCCTACGCGAACTAGGCAACATTTACACGCGTTTGATGAACCCGACTACCGACGTTCTCGAGCAGCGGGTAGCCGGTTTGGAAGGTGGAGCGGCCGGACTGGGCATCGCTTCCGGCACGAGCGCGGTCTTTTATTCGATCATTAACCTTGCCGAGGCAGGTGACGAGATCGTTTCCGCCAATAATCTTTATGGTGGAACCTACACCCAGTTCAACGACATCCTCCCGAAACTGGGAATCACCGTGAAATTCGTCGACCCCAACGATCCCCAAAATTTCGCTGCCGCCATAACGGACAAGACAAAACTCTCTTTTGCGAAAGCGTGAGCAATCCCGGTCTGGACGTCGCCGACCTCAAGGCAATTGGCGACATCGCTTCCTCCAATGGGATCCCTTTGATCGTGGACAGCACGTTTTCAACACCTTACCTCACCCGCCCCATAGAGCATGGAGCCGACATCGTGGTCCATTCCCTGACCAAATGGTTGGGTGGTCACGGCAACGGTATCGGAGGAGTGGTGGTCGATTCAGGTCGGTTTAATTGGGCAAATGGAAATTTTCCGCTTTTTGATCAGCCTGACACCAGCTACCACGGTTTGCGTTGGGGTCATGATTTGCCCGAACCCTTGTCTGCTCTGGCATACATATTGAGAATGCGTACCGTTCCCCTCCGGAACCTCGGAGCATGTATTTCTCCTGAGAATTCCTGGCAATTCTTGCAAGGCATAGAAACCCTACACTTACGCATGGACAGGCATTGCGAGAACTCGCTCGCTGTTGCCGAGCATTTGCAGGAGCACGAATCCGTGGAGTGGGTTCGCTTCCCCGGCTTGGAGAGCGACCCCATGTATGCGCTGAACCAGCAATACTTGGAAGGGAAGGGTGGCTCCATGGTCGTTTTCGGAATCAAGGGGGGCGCTGAGGCAGGGGCGAAGTTTATCGATAACCTACAACTATTCTCGCACTTGGCCAATGTCGGTGATGCCAAGAGCTTGGCGATTCATCCTGCCACGACCACACACTCCCAGATGAGCGAAGAACAACAAGCTGCCGGCGGCATCACACCTGAACTAGTTCGCCTTTCCATTGGTTTGGAACATTCCGAAGATATTTTGTCGGATATTGATCAAGCCCTTAAGGCAGCTACAGCTTAAGCTAACTGCCATGGGCAGAAAGTTTACTCTCGCTTACCTGATCGCCCTAACTTTGGTCATGGCCGGTGCCTTGGTCTTCGGGTTCAGCGTTGGTGACTTTTGGAAGGACGGAGGCGAACTGTTGGACAATCCTTGGGGGATCGTTTCGCTCTTCGACGTGTATGTGGGTTTTTTCCTGTTCATTGGTTGGGTTTGCTACCGGGAGAATTGCCCTGCGATTATACTAGTCTGGTCGGTTGCAATCCTGTTGGGAGGAAACGTTGTCAGCGGTCTCTATGCGGTGATAGCCTTCTTTCGCAGCAAGGGAGACCCCAACCTTTTCTTCCTCGGTGAAGGGACGAACTGTTCTTCAAAAACGAAGGAAGCCTAATCCGCTTCCGACAGTTTCTTGACGTGCTTGAGCACGCGCCGGTGAATCCGACCGATTAGAAAGTCCGACCAAAGCTTCCAGTAGCTGGCCGGCCACATGTGATGTTTGTACCAAGTTGTGCCGATGAGGCGGGTTTTACCATCTTCCATCCTTTCCAGCCGAAACTCGCCACGCTTACTTTCAAGGTGACCGTCCAAATGGGGCGGATGGATGTCGTAGGGTGAGATTTCCTTCATCGGAGGAGGTTGGGCGGTAACGTCGAAGGCGAGGACGTTGGGCTCGTCCCAGACCGTGATCGGTTCGACGAAGGGACCCGTCGTGAAATTGCAGTGTCGGACGGCCCCAATCCCCGTTCCCTCGATGGTGGCGCAGGTTGGACACGCGATCCCCAAATCGAAGAGCCAATCCTCCGCCGGCGGAAGTTCGGAAAAGGTGACCACGTTGGTCCAGACTTTCTCGGCCGTGGCGTCGACGATGACTTCTGAACGAACGGAGAAAAGGGGAGCCTCGGGAAGGGCTTTTTTTTCAAAACCCATTAGCAGAAAGGTGGCCAGAAAAAGGGGCAGGGATGGGTTGAAGCTTGATCGGTTTTGAATCATGTAACCGACCCATCCGCCCAAACACGCTAAGGGCAAGGCGATGGGCGCCGCCATGGCAAGGCAAAGGATCCCCTCGATCGCCAGAAGAAGAAGAAAGAGGAAGGAAAAGGCAAGGGACAGGCAGGCGACGGCTTGACATTGACTGGCTTTTCGCCGGGCATGGTGGCCATAGGTTACAGCGGATACGAGTCCCATGACGAAGGGAAGACCGACGAAAACCCCCCATCCGTAGTCTTGTCCAATTTCGGTGGTTAGGCTTAGGGAAACGAAAAGGGCGCCAAGCGCCGCGGAAAGGCCGGCGGAGAAGACGGCACAGGTCACCATTCCTTTAGGGATCAGCCGGTCGAGCCAGTATTTTGGATTTTTCTCTCTTTCTTCTTCCTGACTTGAAGCGATGGGTTTAGGCAAGATGCAAAGGAGAAAGAAGAAGAGCAGGTTGACGAAGGGGAGGAAAAAGAGGACACAGGTTAAGAGGGTCCAGTGGAGGGAACGGAGACGTTTGACGGTAAGGACGATCCCAACGTAGATGAAGGGGAGGGCCATCGCCAGCATGAGGAGAGCATCGTTCGAAAGCTCTTTTTCCGACCCGAAGTCCGTTACGGGTAGCAAGTAGGTAAAAGGTGAGGGAAAGGAATCGTAGGTGAGAAAAGAAATGAGCCTGTCGAGGTTCCACTTGACTATGAAAAGGGCGATGCCCGTAAAGGCATAGACCGATCGACCAAGTTCTCCTTTCCATGAGAAAATAAGACCGAGAATCTTCGAAAAGGACATGACTGTTGCTTACTCGGAGAGTCTGAGGGTTGGCAAGGGGCAAAGCCTCTCTGGGTTATGGTCGGGTCTTCGGCTGGTTTCTCGGAAGTTATTCTTTTTCCAAGGTTTCGAGTAGTCGTCCCATTAGCTTGTTCGCATCTTCGAACAAGTCTTTCTTCATGGTGAATTCTTCTGGTTGCTGGACATAGGTTCCCGGCGTTAGGTCATCGTGGCATGCCTCGGCGATTCGGTTGGCATCGCCGGCTCTAAGCTCTAGATGAAATTGCAGGGCCAGAGCACTTCTGCCAACGCAAAAGCCTTGGCTTGAGGTGGCCGCGCTTGAAACCAAATGTTCGGCTCCTTGTGGGATGTCGAACGTATCGCCATGCCAATGGAAGGCTTCGAAGGTTTTCGGGAAATCTTCGGTGAATGCAGTATGCTCGCCCTCTTTCATGTTCACGGGAAACCAGCCAATTTCCTTGTGCGGGTTTCTACTAACCTTCGCATCCATTGCCGCAGCCATTAATTGAGCTCCCAGGCACACGCCTAGAATTCGCTTTCCATTCATAATCGCGGATTGGATTAAGTTGATCTCGAGGAGTAGCCAAGGGTATTTACTTGAGTCTTCAACTCCCATTGGCCCCCCCATGACGACCAGCCAATCGAAATCGTCTACATCAGGAAGAGAATATTCCTCGAAGAGGCGCGTACAAGAAAGGTCATGACCCCGTGACAGAAACCAGCCGCTCATGCACCCCAAGCCCTCGAAGGGCACATGCTGAAGCCAATGTACACGCATGTTTCGGTTTAGGTATTCACCATTCGTAGCAGGCAATGGCCTCAAGCTCTCGAACGAACATTTGTCGACCCGATAAGGCGAGGTGAGCCCAGCTTGGTTCATCTGAAATTTCTCGACTTTCCCTTACCGATAGTTTTTGGGAATTCGGCTCGATGAGATACAAAGTCCCGTCTTCATCAAGGGCTATGATTTCCTTTCCGTTCGATACCATGGACATGTATTTACCGAAAGACTTTTCACTTATCCATTTTGTGTCTCCGTTCTTCATGTCGATACAAGTCATTCGCTGCTTCCTGAGGTGAATGTAGCAAAAATCATCGATTATTATCGGCCCTGACATGTATCCTTCCTGTCTGTTTTGCCACTTTTCGCTGACGGAAAACCCCGATGGAGTTTCCGATAAGTCGAACAACAGGGTTTTACCGCCGTAGCTGCTGGTGAAGATTCCGTTGCCGTATATGGAGGGAGTCAAAATGTTCATGCCGCGAAAGGCTTTTATCGGTTGACGCCATAGTACTTTTCCATCTTTCAAGTCAACGCCCGCCAAGTCGGTTCTGGTCTGGACGAGCAGTTGTCGTTTTCCTTGAGGAGAGGCAATGGTGGGCGATGAAAAGGCACTGCCGTACATGCCGCCCTTGTCGGAGAGCGAACGCCAAATCGACTTGCCTGTTTCCTTTTCCAGTTTAACCAACCCGGATCCAGCCTGTACGTACAAGTGTTCACCATCGATAAGAGGGGAACAGACGAAGCCGAAAGCCGGCAGAGGCGCCTTGTAACGCTCCATGAAGTCGACCGACCATTTTTTCTTTCCGGTATCGGCATCGATGCAGACGAGGAAGTCTCGCATTCCGGCAACGTAAAGATTCTTGCCGTCGTAAGCTGGTGTGGAACGAACCCAACTGCCATTTTTCCAAGCAAAGAATGGAACGCTCATCGACCCCGGCCAGCTCGTTTCCCATTTCTGCTTGCCACTCTCCCTGTCGAATGCCCTGACGACCTCGTTCTTTCCCTTGGTCTCCACGGTGAAAACCAGTTTTTCAGAGACTATTGGCCCGGGATAGCCCTTGCCCAATTTTTTTCGCCATGAAAGGCGAAGTATTTCCTTGGAAATACTTTTGGGCCAAGGAGATTCTTTTTCGAGATAACCATCGCGTGTCGGTCCTCTCCATTGCGACCAATCAAGAGAGGTGCCTTCAACCTGAGGAATCATAAAGGAAATGATCGTTGGAAAAAGTGGAAAGCTTAAGGATTTCATAATGAAATTTAAGTTGAGAATAGTTAATAGGGAAGCTTATTTGCTTCGGTACAGGATAATTGTTGGTTTGGCTATTACGGTGCCGAGATGAATTTTAATGTTTCGGCACACTTGCGTTGTCGTCCATTGAGCTATGGCATAATCTCTAGTCTTTGGAAGCAAGTGAGTTTAGTGCGGCAAGGGCACGGGTTCTTGCTCTTGAATGATCAACGCAAGGCATAGGGTAATGAATTCCAAGCTTAATGTCATGTTTTCTTAGGAGCAAGGGATCTGCTTTCCAAGGACGAAAGATCCACTTGGAAGGCATGTTGCTGAGCGACGGAATCCAGTATTTTACATATCGGCCATCTCGGTCGAATTTCTCTCCCTGAAGAATTGGATTGAAAATCCTAAAATATGGTGCGGCGTCGGCACCGCATCCTGCCGCCCATTGCCAACCTTGAGTATTACTTGCGAGGTCGGCATCGACTAAAGTGTCCCAAAACCATTTGGCTCCTTCTGTCCATGAAAGGAGAAGGTGCTTGACCAGAAAAGAGGCCACTACCATGCGGACTCGGTTGTGCATCCAGCCCGTTTCGTAGAGTTGGTGCATGCCCGCATCGACCAAAGGATAGCCCGTCCGTCCGTATTTCCATTTTTGGAGTGCTCCCCTATCTTTTCGCCATGGGAAATTAGCGTATTTGGGGCGAAGAGGTCGGTCGGGGATTGAAGGAAAATGGTAGAGCAAGTGGTATGAGAATTCACGCCATCCGATTTCCGCTAGATAATCTTCTACCCCCTTTGCATTGTCCTTTCGTTGAGCTTGCAGAACGGCTTGGCAAATCTGCCGAGGACTGACTAATCCCCAAGCGAGATAGGGAGATAATCGGGAAGTTCCTTCGACTGAAGGAATGTTCCTATGGCTTGAATAGGATCGAGTGAGCACCTCGGCAGTTTGAGCGATTAACTCATGACCGGCGGCTTCGGACACGTTCCAGTGCTCCGAAAGTTTTTCCGGCCATGGATGATTGGGAAGGAGGTCAAGTTCTTCAAGTCGCTGGGATTGAATTGGTTCGTTGGCAAAGGAAATATCACTGGGTTTGTATGATGCAGGTTCTCGATGAATGCCGCCTCGTGAGACTTTCCAGTAGGGAGTAAATACTTGGAAGGGTCGCCCAGTTCCATTTTTGATTTCCCATGGTTCGTTTAGAAGGGAGGCGTTAAACGAGTAGACGGCGATGCCTTTTTTCTCCAAGGCATTCTCAACTGAGTTCTGAGTGACGAGTCCCGCGGGGTCGTAAACCCTACTGAAATAGACGGAATCCGGATTGGTTTCGGACACTACCATTGGCAGGATTTTCTCTGCCTTCCCTGTGCGGAAAATCAGTTTTCCTCCCAGTTCCTCGAAGGAGGATCGCAAACTATCAAGCGTGTTGCGCAACCACCATCGAGAGGTTGCGCCTGGACTCCATTGTCCTCCTTCATTTTTATCCCAGATGAAGACGGGAATGATTTCTTTTCCTGCACGCAGGGCGAAATCGAGGCATGGATTGTCAAGAATGCGCAAGTCTTTGCGAAACCACACGATGGCTCGCCCCCTGTTTTCCTTGAGAATCATTTTGACAAGGCACGCAGATGGTCGATGCCGCGAATGAAAGAAACTAAAAAGGTCGGTTCTTGAATGGTTGTCACAGTGAGTATCGAAGATTGTTATTTTAGGGATTACAATTTCAATTTGCCATATTCACATCCTTTTGAATATTGTAACGAATTTCAAAAAGTGAGAATGCGAGGAGGAAGACGAGAAGGAGCTGGCCGGCCAAAGGGTAGCAACCGTTACGGTGAGCCTACTCGTCCCGTTCGCATCCCCGTTAGCCAAGTGGATCGTGTTCTTCGCTTCGTGCGAGAAAAGGAATATGCCTTACCCCTTTATGCAACCGGAGTATCCGCAGGCTTTCCCTCGCCCGCCGACGACTATGTTGAATCCGCACTCGACTTAAACGAGCACTTGGTGCGCGAACCTGCCGCCACCTTCTTCGTTCGTGCTCAAGGTGAGTCAATGATTGGCGCAGGCATTCATGATGGTGACCTGCTGATCGTGGATCGCAGTGCCGAGACAACAAACGGCAAAGTGGTTATTGCTTCCATCAACGGCGAATTGACCGTAAAGCGTTATCTCCACCGCGAGGGCAAGGCGTGGTTGATCCCTGAGAACCCCGCCTACAAGGCACTGCTTCTTAACGAAGGGGACGATGTCCGAATGTGGGGTGTCGTTACGAATGTGATCCATCCCCTGTGATCGCGCTGGCGGACTGTAATAATTTCTACGTATCCTGTGAAAGAGTTTTCCGACCTTCGCTGGAAGGTCGCCCCGTGATCGTTCTTTCCAACAACGACGGTTGCGCCGTTGCTCGTTCTAACGAGGCCAAGGAGCTTGGGATTTCCATGGGAGTCCCGTACCATCAAGTGAAGAAGCTGTGCGAACGTAACGGCGTGACGGTTCTGTCTTCTAACTATGAGCTCTACGGCGATATGTCTCGTCGAGTCGTTTCCGTGCTCTCTCGCTTTGCTCCTGAGATGGAGGTTTATTCCATCGATGAATCTTTTCTTAACTTTGACGGAGTTGAAAGCCCCCTCGATCTTTCGCGGAGAATTCGTGAGACCGTGGGACGCTGGACGGGTATTCCGATATCGATTGGCTTGGGACCCACGAAGACTTTATCCAAGCTTGCCAATCGTCTTTCTAAAAAGGATGGAGCGGGATGCCTTGAGATTCGAGAGACAGATTTGGAGGCTCTTGCGAAAGTCGAGGTGGAGGATATCTGGGGGGTGGGGCGAAGGTTGGGTGTTCGGCTCCGTAGAATTGGTGTTCGCAATGCACTTGGTTTGGCGGAAGCACCGACCTCGGCCATTCGTTCCGTTGGCGGAGTTACTCTGGAACGCACGCAGAGGGAACTCGGCGGTCTTCGCTGTATCGGCATGGAAGAGATGCCCCAACCAAAGAAGAACACTTGTTCTTCGCGTTCCTTTGGAAAGCCCGTGACGGAACTGGAAGATTTGGAGGAAGCCGTGGCGAACTATGCCGTCAAGGTCGGCGGCAAGGTTCGTAAGGAAGGATCACTTGCCTCCGGCATACAAGTGTTCCTGACAACTAATCGCTTCAGCGAAAACCTTCCTCAGTACGCCAACTCGCGAACCTTGGCATTCGACGAACCGACCGACGATACCATCCGTATCCTCACTAACGCGAAGATTCTGTTACGCTCTATTTACCGCCAAGGTTTTGCCTACAAAAAGGCCGGGGTGATCCTGCTCGACCTCGTCTCAAGCAAGCACAAGCAAGGTTTACTTTTCGAGGAACACGGCAGCGAGAACCGCAGCGCATTCGTTCGCTCGATAGAGCAAGTCGTGGACACCTACGGACCGAACGCCGGCTTTCTCGCCGCTCAAGGTGTAAAACGGTCATGGAGTATGAAGCGGGAAAGTCGCACCCCCCGCTACACGACCGATTGGGAGGAATTGCCTGTGGTTGGCTAGGAAACTAGCGTTTGGCGAAATCGTAGCAGGCGATCTCGCTGCCGTTGCGGACCACTAGGTAGCCTCCGACGAGAGCGGGTCCGTTCCAGCAGCGTTCCTTACTCAGGACTTGGCGGGAGGCGATCTCATTGAAGGAGTCGGGCTTGGCCTCGACAATACTGAAATTTCCAGTGTTACCAAGGATTAGCAGCTTGTCGTTTGCAAGCAGAATGCGACCATATCCGTATTTCTTTCCTCGCCACTTGAGCTCTCCCGTACTTGCGTCGAGGCAGGTGAGGGAACTCTCGCTTAAGCCGTAGAGATAGCCGTCTTTGAGGATCGGGCTGGAAAACTTTGTTTTAAGGTTCTTCGATTTCCAGATTTGTTCCGTTTCGAAACCATTTTTGGTCTTTTTGAAGCGAATGGCTTCGGCTCCCTTGCCGTAGCCTGCGGAAAGCAGGAAAATGTCATCTGACAACTCGAGTGGTTGGACAATTAGGGCATTGATCATGAAGATTTTCCACGGATGCTCCCACAGGGTGTTTCCGTTGGTTGGATTGAGTCCTGCCAATTTGCCCTCCACCGCCGCCATCAGGTATTTTTCTCCGAGCAGGTCGAGCACCGTGGGAGAGAGGTAGACGCCCGCACCTTTCAGTTCGGAGGTCCAGCGGGGTTCGCCAGTCGTGACGTCGTAAGCCTTGACGGCGCCGGCCTTGCCGCCGGGGGATACAATGATCAGGTCGTCAATCACCAGTGGCGAGCAGGCGATTCCCCAGTGCGGGTACTCGTAGTCGGGGCCAAGGGTGGCTTGCTCCCATCCGATTTCTCCTGTGGCGGCATCGAGGCAAGTCAGTTTCCCGCTCGAGGAGAGGTAGAAAATCTTTCCGTTGGAGAAGACGGGGGTGCTTCGGGGGCCGGGACCGCCCATGGAGTCGTTCCATCGATCCTTCGTCTGGTGATTCCAAATGACTGATCCATCCATCATCGAGCAACAGGTAAGTACTTCGAATTCATCTTGCTGCTCTAGCGTGTAAAGGTGATTGCCAGCGATTATCACGGAGGAATGTCCTTGGCCGATGGGCTTCCGCCATACTGTGTCAAGCTCATTTTTCCAATCGAGGTCTACACCTTGTTCGGGGGCGATACCACGCCTGCCGGGTCCTCGAAAGTCGGGCCAGTCGGCGGTGGTTGAATTATCATTCAGGCGGAATTCGCCCGCCTGAGGATCAGGCGACACAAGCCTGCTTTCGTCCTTCTTACTCTTCCACTTGAAGGAAGGGGTCATGCCACCACGCCACTCAATCTTTACGCAACCCGATAGAAAAATCATGCAGCCCAAGGCTGCAGGTACAGTTAGGGTGAGGAGTTTCACGCAACCATTATTCTTCCAGAGCCTTCTTGATGGCCTTGCGGAGTTTACTCGATGAGGGAGAGGTCAAGGAACCGAACCTGTCGATTGGATTTCCTGTTTTGTTTACCAAAATCTTTGTGAAATTCCATTTTACGCTACCTTTTGTCGGTGAGTTCTTTCCGGTGAGCAATTCGTAAAGAGGATGAATTCCTTCCCCCTTTACTTTGATTTTGGAGTACATCGGAAAAGTTACCCCAAACTTTGTTGAGCAAAATTCCTTGATCTCCTTTTCCGATCCCGGTTCCTGCCCACCGAATTGGTTGCATGGGAAACCGCATATGACGAGGCCTTGCTCTTTGTACTTCGAGTATAATTCCTCAAGGCCTTTGTACTGTCGGGTGAAACCGCATTTGGATGCGACGTTGACGATTAGAACTACCTTCCCCTTATATTCCTTCAAAGTTGTTGCATTTCCATCAATATCCAAAACTTTATGGTCATATACTGAGCTTGCGGATAAAATGGATGAGGTGACCATGGCGAATACGATGGTTAAGGTTTTCATTCTTGTCGTTGTTGTTTCGGCTTTTCCTCTTTCTGATGAACCTTTTTTTTGCGTATGGGAATATGTACTTCAGAACGTTTGAAGAAACCTGGAACGAAAGGTCCGTGCCAATATACGGCGTATGCCGGCGCTGTTTTTTCGTACTGCCCATTTCGAGCCAACCATTGAAGCAGTTTCTTCTCGTTCGTACGAAATTTGTCTTCGGAATAACTACCCCGAATGCCTATGGACAACACTAGGGTTCGAGGGATGTTCTTAATTTTGATTCCGTTGCCTGAGGCGAGTGGTTTGCCCTTGTCCTTAGCCCCTACGAAGAAGCGCATTTTTCCAGGATTAACTTCCGCTTCCACAGGTACGGTCATTTCGATTTCGTTCTTGCTAATAAATCTGAATAAGCTCCGAAACAAACCATTGTTCGCCCTAAAGTAGTTTCCTGAAGCAGTGCTTTCCAATGCGATTCTTTTAGAAATGTTCTTCAGTTCGATTACTCCCACGTCAGTTCTTGGGTACATCTCTTCGTATGCACTCGCTACTTGAGAGCTCAATGTAGAAAGAATAAGAAAATATGCAGTTCTCGCCATTGTGTTGTAAATCATTTTTCCGGTAAGGGATCTAGGTGCCATCGCTTCTCTCTATGATGTGATCAGAAATGGAATCGGTAGCCCAATTCAAAATAAGGGGCATGTCCGAGGTCTCGGTCTACCACCACTGTTCCATCGGCTTCCTTGATCTCGACTTTGCGGGCAAACTCCCATCCCGCGGATGCTAAAACAGAATGTTTTTTTCGTAGATTCCATTGAAGCGTAGCACTCGTGCGATAGGCTTGAAGGCGAAAGTCTCGTTCGCCATAAGAGGCTCGTGTATTCCATTTTGAACCTGACAATCGGCCGCCCAAAATCAAATCCAGTGAGTCGGTAATCGAGTATTTGTACCTCAGGTATGGTCCTGCAAAGAGTAGATCGGAGTTTTCGGAGGCTTCCCAGTGGAATCCAATTCCGGGAAGAAACAGATTGTCGTCGTAACCCGTGGTATACAAAGCTCCGAAAAACCATTGGAAGGTTTCGCTTGTTCGATATCGGGCACCCAAAAGGGTGAGGTAGTTGAAGGAGTCGCCCTCCACTTTGTCGAAATCACTCGACAGGGTGGGGTTGAAGAGAAGCATCCAGTCTAGGTTTTCCGATTGTTCCTTCATCAGGAGCAAAG
>Ga0209667_1001629_pt1 | contig 15953 bp, 17 predicted proteins | sample SaaInlV_165m_DNA_2_FD_184682 | JGI IMG/M metagenome (GOLD analysis project Ga0209667, IMG submission 184682) | Marine microbial communities from expanding oxygen minimum zones in the Saanich Inlet - Saanich Inlet SI037_S3LV_125m_DNA (SPAdes)... | ecosystem: Environmental > Aquatic > Marine >... | reverse complement strand
AATAATCTTGTTTTCATATATTGGTTTCCCATATGGGGCTAAACCCATAAGTTTATATTCGCCACTATTAACTTTGAATCCAGTATAATAAGTAAAAGCAGAATAAAGTAAACCGAGCGAATGTGGAAAATGAATCTCTTTTTTTATTTCAAGATTATTACTTTTACCAATAGCAACTGTAGTGGTAGCCCATTCACCAACTCCGTCTGCTGTTACAATTATAGCTTCTTCAAATGGGGATGGAAAAAATGCACTTGCAGCATGGCTTAAATGATGATCAGAGAAAAAAATTTTTTGATCATCTTTAAAATCTATATCATGTTTTTTTAATTTATTAAAAAGCATTTTTTTTTGAAATAATTTATCTCTTAACCAGATAGGCATTGCTTTACAAAATGATTTAAATCCTTTAGGAGCAAAAGCTACATAAGTTTCTAATAATCTTTCAAATTTTAAAAAAGGTTTTTCAAAGAAAATTATTTGATCAACTTCATTAAGTTTTAAATTTGCATGATCCAAAACAAACTCAATTGCATTAAATGGATAACTCGCATCATGCTTTCTTCGAGTAAATCTTTCTTCTTGGGCGGCAGCTATAATTTTACCATCAACAAGTATACTTGCAGCACTGTCATGATAAAATGCTGAAATTCCTAAGATCGATTTCATTCTAAAAAAGTGTGTATATAAACGGAGCAACCACTGAACCTTGGGTTAATACAATTAACCCACCAAATAAAACTAAAACAAGTAATATTGGTAGTAACCAGTATTTTTTTCTAACTCTTAAGAATTGCCAAAACTCTTTTAAAAAACTCATAACTAAAATTGATTTTTCATAGTACTTTTTGAATCTCCTTTTTCAATCCAATAAGTATTAATTTTTTCATTTTTCTTTAAATTAAGAAGATCTTTCTTTAAAATTCTCATTATTATTCCAATGGGGGTAACTACTACAAAATAAATTATTCCCATAACTATGGGGGAAATAATATTACCTAGTAAAATTCCAAATTTAGACCAAGCATTATTTAAAGGAGTAAGAAAACTAGGTTTTAAGAAAGCTAAAATTAAAAAAATCAAACTTACAATAAGTGACCAATTTCTTATTTCATTATGATTTAAAAGTGGATAAAATGAAATTATTAAGAAAATAAAAGAAAAAAATATTCCAAAACTTTTATTAGAACTGTTTTTAATTTTATTTTTTATCAAATATTATATTAATGAAGGTTGTTTTTTCATATCTTTTTTTTTAATTCCAGCAACTTTAACTGGTTTTTTCATAGCGTCTCTTCTGAAAGGTTCGCCAAGTTCTTGGTTAAGAATTACTTCAATAAATGTTGTAATTCCTTTCTTTTGATCTTCACATGATTGTTTAATTGCATTTGTTGTTTCTTCCATAGTTTTAACTGCTACACCTTTTAAGCCACAAGCTACCGCAACTTTTGCATAACTTAATTCTGGGTCTAGTTCAGTACCAACAAAATTATCATCAAACCACAAAGTTGTATTTCTTTTTTCAGCTCCCCATTGATAATTTCTAAATATAACCATCGAAATAGCTGGCCATTCTTCTCTGGCACATGAACTCATTTCATTCATGCTAATACCAAATGCACCATCACCTGCAAAACCAATTACCGGTGTGTCTGGACAACCAATTTTTGCTCCAAGTATTGAAGGAAAACCGTATCCACAAGGACCAAATAATCCTGGTGCTAAATATTTTCTACCTTTTTCAAATGTAGGATAAGCATTTCCGATTGCACAGTTGTTACCAATATCACTTGATATAATTACATCCTCAGGCATACCTGCTTGAATCGCTCTCCATGCTTGTCTTGGGGACATTCTATCTGCATCTCTTTTTCTTGCTTCTTCATTCCAAACTGTTCCTTTATCATCCTCTTCATGGTCTAAACTTGAGAGTTTTTGTAGCCAAGCAGATTTAGTTTGATGAATAATATCTTTTCTTTTTTGTCTATCTATATTTCCTGCTGTAGGTGATAGTTGTGCTAAAATTTGTTGAGCTACTAATTTTGCATCACCACAAATACCAACAGATACTTTCTTTGTTAGACCGATTCTATCTGAATTCATGTCAACTTGAATAATACTTGCATCTTTTGGCCAATAATCCATTCCATAGCCTGGTAATGTTGAAAAGGGATTTAATCTTGTCCCAAGTGCAAGAACAACATCTGCTTTTTGAATTAATTCCATTCCAGCTTTAGATCCATTATAACCCAATGGTCCAGCAGCAAGAGGATGATTTCCTGGAAAGCTATCGTTGTGCTGGTAACCAGAACACACTGGTGCATCTAATTTTTCTGCAAGTTTTTTACAATCTTCAATAGCACCACCAATTACAACTCCAGCACCAGATAATATTACAGGAAATTTTGCTTTTGATAATAAATCAGCTGCTTTTTTAATTGCATCAACACCACCCGCTTGTCTTTCAAGTCTTACAATTGGAGGAAGATCAATATCAATTAATTGAGTCCAATAATCTCTTGGTACATTTATTTGTGCTGGAGCCGATCCTCTTATTGCTTTTTCAATTACTCTATTTAATACTTCTGCCATTCTAGAAGGATCTCTAACTTCTTCTTGATAACAAACCATATCTTTAAATAAATTCATTTGTTCAACTTCCTGGAATCCACCTTGACCCATAGTTTTGTTCGCTGCTTGAGGCGTAACTAAAAGTAGTGGAGTGTGATTCCAATAAGCAGTTTTAATCGGGGTAACTAATCCAGTAATACCAGGACCATTTTGTGCAATAACCATTGACATCTTACCTGTTGCTCTAGTGTAACCATCAGCAATTAAACCACCATTTGTTTCATGGGCTACATCCCAAAATGTTATACCAGCATCTGGAAAAATATCTGAGATAGGCATGAATGCTGAACCAATAATACCAAATGCGTGTTCTATACCGTGCATCTGTAAAACTTTTACAAAAGCTTCCTCAGTTGTCATTTTAGTCATAATGATTTTAACCTTTTATTAATATTTTGTTAAATTTTACAATATAATTTGATAATTATAAGGATTAATATATAAGATTTTCGAAAATTCAAATAAACAAATCGACACAATTATGACTACAGACATTATAATACACGATGAAAAAGACAACGTGGGAGTGGTTGTCATTGATAAAATAGCTCCAAAACAGGACTGTTCTTGCTGGATTATGGAAAATGACAAAACTGTGAACATTCAATCACTTAACGAAATCCAATTAGGGCATAAAATTGCAATGGTTGACCTTAATGAAGGAGACACCATTCTAAAATACGGTCATGATATTGGTAAAGTGGTTAAATCAATCAAAAAAGGTGAGCATGTACATGTTCATAATGTTAAAACAAAAAAATGGTAAAAAATATGGAAATCCCAAAAAGTTTTTTAGGTTATAAAAGAGAAAATGGCAGAGCTGGTACTAGAAACCATGTAATTATTCTTCCAGTCGATGATATTTCAAATGCTTGTGCTGAGGCTGTTGCAAATAATATAAAAGGTACAATTGCTCTACCTCATTCATATGGAAGACTTCAATTTGGTGCAGATTTAGAATTACACTTTAGAACAATGATCGGAACTGGAAGTAATCCAAATGTTGCAGCAGTAATAGTTATTGGAATTGAACCTAAATGGACAAAAAAAATAGTCGACGGTATTGCAAAAACAGGAAAGCCTGTTGAAGGTTTTCATATTGAGCGTACTGGAGATATTGGTACAGTAATGAAAGCTTCAAAAAAAGCTCAAGAATTTGTAATGTGGGCTTCTGAAAAACAAAGAGAAGAGTGTCCTTTAAGTGATCTATGGATATCTGTAAAATGTGGAGAGTCTGACACAACATCAGGGTTAGCAGCAAACCCAACAGTTGGAAATTTAATGGATAAATTAGAACCATTAGGAGTTCATTTATGTTTTGGAGAAACTTCAGAACTTACGGGAGCTGAAACTGTTTGCGCAAAGAGAGGTGCTACACCAGAAGCATCAGAAAAATTCATGAAAACGTGGAATTCATATAATGATTTTATACTTAAAGAGGCAACTGATGATCTTTCTGAAAGTCAACCTACAGCAGGAAATATTGCTGGTGGACTTACAACTATTGAAGAAAAAGCTTTTGGAAACTTTCAAAAAATTGGATCATGTAAATTCATAGATGTTTTAGAACCAGCAGAAGAACCTACTAAAGGAAAAGGTTTATACTTTATGGATACTTCTTCAGCTGCAGCTGAATGTGTAACACTTCAAGCGGCTGCTGGTTTTAATATTCATTTATTTCCAACTGGACAAGGTAATATTGTTGGAAATCCTATCGAACCTGTAATTAAATTAACTGCTAATCCATTAACCGTTAAAGGTATGGGTGAACACATTGATTGTGATGTATCAAAAATACTTAGTCGTGAAATGAATATGTCTCAAGCAGGTGATGAACTAATTAAATCTACAATAAGAGTAGCTAACGGTAGATTAACTTGTGCTGAAGCTTTAGGTCACAAAGAGTTTGTAATGACAAAACTTTATAGAAGTGCTTAAGCATTCATATATCGCTAGTATCAAAATATGGATTTTCAAAACTCAACAAAGATTATTCCTGGTGTTGTTTTAGCCTTAGTATTTTGTTTATTTTCTCAAGGTATTAACAATTTAATTGCAATAGAAATATTTAGATCTACTAAAAGTCCTATCTCTACTGTGATGATAGCAATTATTCTTGGAATTATTATGGGTAACGCTTTTACACCAAGACCAGGTATGATGTTAGGTCTAGATTTTACTCAAAAGTATATTTTAAAACTTGGAATTATTTTTTTAGGTATAAGATTGAGCTTCGAAGAATTTCTTAAATTTGGAACTATTGCAATTCCTTTAATTGCTGTTTGTATAGTATGTGTACTAGTTCTTATTAAGTTATTGATTAAAAAAGTTCCTATATCATCTAAAATGTCTTATCTAATAGCAATAGGTACAAGTGTGTGTGGTGCTACAGCTATAGTAGCAACAGCACCAGTTATAGATGCAAAAAAAACTGAGGTAGCCTACGCAATAGCAAACATTACTTTATTTGGAGTTGTTGCGATGCTTGTTTACCCATATTTTGCTGAAGTATACTTTTTTGGTGAACCCTTAAAAGCTGGTTTGTTTTTAGGAACATCTATTCATGAAACTTCACAAGTGGCAGCAGCTAGTTTAATTTATGATCAACAATTTAATAGTCCTGAAACTTTAAACATAGCCACTGTTACAAAACTGATTAGAAACACTTTTTTAGTAATTATGATTCCTTTATTTGCTTTTTTATACAATAGAGGACAGATAAAGAGTAAAAACTACTCAATTCTAAATATTTTTCCATATTTTGTTCTAGGTTTTATAGGAATGATAATTGTTAGAAATATTGGTGATCAGTATTTTTTACTTGATATTCATAATTATGAGAACTGGAAAATTTTTATCAGCTATATAAAAAATTTGGCCACAGTTTTTTTAACTATGGCTATGGCTGCTGTTGGCATATCAATAAATTTAAATGAGCTAAAATCTATGGGTTATAAACCTTTTGTAGTTGGCTTCATCGCGGCAATAACCGTTGGCATAGTCAGTATTATCAGTATGGAAACCTTTTTAAAAACATTTTTAAATTAATCTATTAACGTTAAGTTTCACTTATTAAGTGTACAACTTTTCAAAGAGAATCATGTATTTAATTATTAAGGGTGGCGTAGGGAGACTGAAACCACCCCAACCCCATTTCTAAACAGATTTACTAAACTAAAATTTATAAAAATTTTTTTATCTTACTAGAGAAAACAATCTTTTTATTGTTCATGTAATCTTCATGATTTTTTTCAATAGTCTTAAGCTCATAAAGGTAGTTTATCATTACACCATATGAACTTTTGAAACCATTTTCAGAAACATTGGCATTAACAACTATATCATCTACAATTGCTCCATTGCCCAAATGAAATCTAGTTACATCATTAACTGGTAATTCTTTATGGTTTTTTTCATTTATTATATAATGAGCAACTAATCTTTTTATTCCTTCTTTGTTTAAAAGTATTCTATTGTCACCTAACTTTAAATCAGATGATTTTAAAAATGATAAATCTGTTTTTAAATTTCCCAAAATTGTTTTCATTTTATTTTCATCTAAATAAGAAAACCATTCAGCAAATTTTGGTATTGGCGATAAAGTTCCAAAATTTTTAATATTAGGAAGCTCCTCCTGGAGTTCATAAACAACTCTCTTAATTAAAAAGTTACCTAGAGTAACTCTTGATAGACCTTCTTGGCAGTTGCTAATTGAGTAAAAAGTTGCAGTATCATTTTCTTTTTGATCTCCGCTTGATGGTTTCATTATTTCTTGTATTGATTTCCCCAAACCTTTTGTGAGAGCTATCTGAACAAAAATAATTGGTTCATCTTCAAGAGCTGGATGAAAATATGAAAAAAATCTTCTATCTTCTCCTAATCTTCTTTTAAGTTCATTCATATCTTTTATTTGATGAACTCTTTCGTATTTAATAATTTTTTCTAACACAGCTGCTTTTGTATCCCATGTAATTTTTTCAAGTTTAAGAAATCCAGGGTTAAACCAGTCTCTAAATAAATGCCTTAGATCATTATCTAGTCCTCTTAGTTCATTGTTATCTTTTAGAATATTTAATAAATCTTCTCTTAGAGCAACTATAATTGAAGTTCCGTTGGGTGCCATATTCATTCTTCTAAAAAGAATTCTTCTATAACCCTCTGAAACTTTAAATAAATTAAATAAACTTTTTTCATTTTGTGAATTTTTATAAATATCAATTGCTTCATTAACTTTTGTAAAGCTAGCTTTATACTTTTCATTAATTTTTTTAAAAAATAAAAGTTTATTTTCATTCGAAAGTGTTTGGTATAGTTCAGTAATATCTCTTGCAACCGCAATACCAAATGCAGCACCTTTATTAGAGATTAAGTCATCACACAGAGATAAAATTGAATCTAGATCATTTCTCTTAATATCATTTTTCTTAAAAAGTTTCTGACCAGCATCTGCAATAGACGAAATTATTTGTTTCAAATTAAACATGGTCAATTATTATCAGGTAAAATATGATTCTAGTAATAAATTTTGAGAAATCTTAGCACATTTTTTTAAATTATTTCTTTTATTATTTATGTTAATTTCAAATTTTAAGAAAAAGCTTAGAAAATATATTTTATATGCTACTAATTAATCATGTTGGATAAAAGAAATTTTTATATTAATGGAAAATGGATATCACCTACTAAGATAAACAACTTTGAAGTTATAAATCCGTGTAATGAAGATCCGTTTGCAGTTATTTCATTAGGATCAAAAGAAGATACTGACCTTGCTGTAAAGGCTGCAAAAACAGCATTTGAAACATGGAAGGAAACTTCAAAAGAAGAACGTTTAAATTATTTAAAAAAACTATTATCTATTTACAAAAAAAGATCTGGAGAAATGGCTGAAGCTATTTCTTTAGAAATGGGAGCACCTATGAACTGGGCAACAGATGTACAGACAATATCAGGGCAAACCCATCTGGAAGATTTTATCTTAAGATTAAAAGATTTTAAATTTGACAAACATTTTGATGAAAAATCAAATAATCATATTTATTATGAACCTATTGGAGTTTGTGGTTTAATTACTCCCTGGAATTGGCCTATTAATCAAATTGCTTTAAAAGTCATCCCTGCATTTGCCACAGGATGTACTATGATTTTAAAACCTTCGGAAATTGCACCAATTTCAGGAATGTTATTTGCAGAAATGATTGATGAAGCTGGTTTTCCAAAGGGTGTTTTTAATTTAGTAAATGGTGATGGTTCTGGTGTTGGAACTCAAATCTCAAGTCACCCAGATATTGATATGGTTTCTTTTACTGGCTCAACAAGAGCTGGAAGATTAATTTCTAAAAATGCATCCGAAACAATAAAAAGAGTATGTCTTGAATTAGGAGGCAAAGGTGGAAACATTGTTTTTGCTGACAGTTATAAAGATGCAGTCAGAGATGGAATTCGAAATGTGATGAGTAATTCTGGTCAGTCATGTGATGCACCAACAAGAATGCTTGTTGAAAAATCAATTTATGAAAGAGCAGTCAAAGATGCCGTAGATGAAGCAAATAAAATTCAAGTAGATCAAGCATCAAAAAAAGGTGATCATATTGGTCCCGTAATTTCAAAAATACAGTATGATAAAATCATTAACTTAATTGAAAGTGGAATTTCGGAAGGTGCAACATTGGCAGCAGGTGGACCAGAATTACCTAATGGATTAAACAAAGGATACTTTATTAAACCCACTATATTTACTGACGTTACAAATGAAATGAGAATCGCAAAAGAAGAAATCTTCGGTCCAGTTTTATCAATTATCCCATTTGAAAAAGAAGATGAAGCTATCAATATTGTTAATAATACTTCTTATGGATTAGGAAATTATTTGCAAACGGAAGATAAGGAAAAAGCTCACCGTGTTGCAAAAAAATTAAGATCAGGATGTGTTTACATTAATGGTAAACCAGCGGACGCTGGAACTCCTTTTGGTGGATACAGACAATCAGGAAATGGAAGAGAAGGTGGAGTGTGGGGTCTTGAAGAATACTTAGAGGTTAAAACAGTTACAGGTTGGAATTAATTCATGATTGGATTTATAATGATCGGAACTAATGATCTTAATAAAGCAATTAATTTTTATGATGTATTGCTTAAAGCTATTGATTTTAAAAGAGTAGTGACAAATGAAAAATATGCAGGATATTCATCAAAAAATAAAGTTGAAGAAATTGAATTTTATGTAACTAACCCAGTTAATAAAGAAAAAGCAACTTATGGAAACGGTACACAAATATCATTCTTAGTAAACTCAAAAAAAACTGTTAATAAATTTTATAATACTGGGATTAAATTAGGTGGAAAAGATGAAGGAGCTCCAGGAATAAGATCAGGAGATTATTATTGTTATATTAGAGATCTTGATGGAAATAAAGTTTGTGCATACACTAATATTAAATAATTTATTACTATTCTAATTTAAAATTAGAATTAAAGGTTAAATCGTAAAATATTCGTATAAAAATTTACAAGCTACCACGAACAATAAAAGTCCAAAATATTTGCTTATTTTTTGTTTATCGATTTTATGAACTGTTCGTGCACCAATTCTAGCCATAAAAGTTGTAATAGGAATGAAAATTAAAAAAGTAGGTATGTTTAAAAAACCCACACTTAGAGGCAGATTGGTTTTTAAATAAGTGCCACTAATAATAAAACCAATAGCTCCAAATAAGGCAATAAAAAAACCGATTGCTGCAGCTGTTCCAATAGCTCTATTAATTGAATAACCGAAAAATTTAAAAATCGGCACATTCATAACAGCCCCGCCAATACCCATTGGTGCAGAAATAAATCCTGAAATTAAGCCAAAAATAATTTTATATTTCTGTTTAATTGAAATTGTTATTGAGGTTTCTTTTTCTTTCAAAAATAATAAATAAAAACTTAGCAAAAAAATTACTAACGAAAAAAACAAAACCATATTTTTAGTATCTAAATAAACTGCAAAAATTGTACCAATTAAAACACCTATCACTGTAAATATCCCATAAGTTTTAACCAAATTTGTATCTACAGCTCCAAGTTTATAATGCGTCATTACAGAAACAAAAGATGTTGGAATAATGATGCCAAAAGAAGTTCCTACAGCTAGATGCATAATATAATTTACATCAATATTTAAGCTTTCGAATACATAAAATAAGAATGGGACTATTACTAGTCCTCCACCAATACCAAACAAACCAGCTAAAAAACCTACTGGCACTGCAGTTAGCACCATTAATAAAATGAAATAACTATATTCGTTTGCTAAAATTGAATTAAGCAGATTGCCCTACGCTTGTATCAACATTATTATACTTAATTTTATCCATTATGTGATCAATTTTTTGAACATCCGCGTCTCTTACACACATATTTTCGGTAAGATATCTTTTCCAATAACTAGCACCCGTTTGTCCGTGAAACAAACCTAGAGTATGTCTCATTATTTGATTTAGTCTAGTCCCCTTCTTAAGCTCATCTTTTACATAAGGAATTAATTGCTCAATAACATCTTGTCTACTTGGAATATTTTCATTTTTAAAAATTTCTTTTTCAATATCTGCCAACATATAAGGTGTGTGATAAGCACCTCTTCCAATCATTACACCATCAGTTTTTTGAAGAAGTGGTTTTATTTGATCAACAGATGTTATTCCACCATTAATAATTATTTCTTCATTTGAAAAATCTTCCTTTAATTTATAAACGTATTCATATTTTAAAGGGGGGATATTTAAATTTTGTTTAGGAGTGAATTTACCTAACATTGCTTTTCTAGCATGAATAATAAATGTTTTAATTCCCGTTGATTTTAAAGTTGAAATAAAATTATGAAGGTTTTCATAATCTTCAACATCATCGTATCCAATTCTTGTCTTGATAGTTACAGGCAAATTTGTTGAAGCTCGCATTTTACTTAAGCAATCTGCAACCAAATTAGGCTCTTTCATTAAACTAGCACCGAATTTACCTTTTTCAACTTTTTTACTTGGACAGCCTAAATTTAAATTAATTTCATCATAACCAAAATCTTCACCTATTTTTGAAGCTTCAGCTAAGAGTTTTGGAGATGATCCACCTAATTGAAGTGCAACAGGTTTTTCATTAATATTAAATCCAAGTAATCTTTTTTTATCACCTCTATTGATTGCTTCATCAACAACCATCTCAGTATAGAGAAGTGTGTTTTTAGAAATTAACCTTAAAAAAAATCGCTCATGACGATCTGTACAATCCATCATAGGAGCAACGGATACTTTCCTATTCATGATTAACTTTTATATTATTTTTTTAGTTATTTGTAGTGTCTGAATCTTCAGGATTTACTTCAGTTGTTTCAGCTTCAGACAGTTGATCTAAAGAGACTTCTGTTTCTTCTAAAGGAACCTCTGACGCTGGATCAACATCTACATCTGGTTCTGCTTTTGCTGTTAATTCCTCTAAATCTTCCTTAGAAACTTGAATTTTTTCTGGAACTTTTCTTGCTCTTTTAGATGGTAATATAGGTATTCCACTTTTTGAAATTTCACCTTTATACATTGTTTCAAAATCATCACCTATTACTTCGTCATCTTCTGATCCATCCTCTACTTGTTCAACGTGTTTTCTAAGTTTATAAACAGCGCTTTCAGTTAATTCTGATACTTTAATATTTTCTGAAGCAATTTCTCTTAATGCAATAACTGTATTTTTATCATTATCTCTATCTAATGTTGGTTCTAAGCCTGAATTAAGTTGTGTTGCTCTTTCTTTTGCAACCAAAACTAATTCGTAAGGACTTTCTACTTTATCTATACAATCTTCAACAGTTACTCTAGCCATGCCGGTTATTTATAATGAGCTGGTAAGAAAATCAAGGTATTTTTATAAATAAACAGGTTCCATTGATTTTCTGAAAAATAATAACAATAAAAGACTAATTGTAATATAAATCCCACTAATTGAAGCTATGAACTCTATAGTTTTACCGCCATCAATTAATAAACCATAAGTAGCAGCACCTGTTGCAGTAGCAAATACCATCATTGATGTCGATAATGCTTTAATTCCACCAATATGTTTTACTCCATAAATTTCTGCCCAAGTTGAAGATCCTAAAACATTTGCAAACCCATTAGAAATTCCTATCAATCCAAGTAAAATGAAAGAAGAAACAGGATTATCAAATAATATCAAGACTAACACTGCAAAAAAAAGTGGTATGTTCATATAGACTAATAGTTTTCTGCTTGTAAATTTATCAATCAAAAATCCAGAAATAGATAAAGTTATTACTGAAAGTATTGAGTAAGCCATAAATGATTGTGCAAAAATAAAAGGACCCCAGCTTTTTGATGAAATAATAAATGATTGATAAACAAAAATTCCAGTTGCTATTGAAGGCATTCCTAACATGTTTAGTGCTATTATATAAAATTTATAATCTTTAATAACTTCAGATCTAGTCCATTGTTTTATATTTTTTTTTTGAATTTTATTTTCTTTGATACCTTCTCTTGCCTCAAGTTTAAGTTTTTTTACTAATATAAAAGAAACAATCGGCAAAAAGATTAAAGTCAATAATGAAATATAAATCCAAATATCTCTCCAGCTTACAAATGTTAATAAAAAGATAATTGAAACAGGTAAAATAAATTCAGCAGCTGATAAACCCAGCCAAGTAATACTTAAAGCTTTACCTCTTGCATTCTCAAAATATCTAGAAACGGTGGTAGTAGCAGTATGTGACATTAATCCTTGTCCGCTTAATCTAAGAAGAAAAATTCCTACAAATAAAAAAGAAAGTATTTTAACTGTAGAGAAAAAATAACAAGCAAAAGATAGCAAAAAAATAACAAAAATAGAAAATTTAAAAACATTCATGTCATCAATTTTTTTACCAATCCAAATTAAGATAAAACTACTAAGTAATGTTGCAGAGGCGTAAATAGTGCCAAATTGTCCATGTGAAATTAATAAATCCTCTCTAATACTAGAATTAAACAATCCTATAAAATAACTCTGTCCAAAACTTGAAAAAAATGTAAATATAAAACCAAATATAATTACTTTTAAACTTAAACTCTTAAACATATATAAAATTTATGACTTGTAATGTTGCTTTCATAGGTCTTGGGGTGATGGGCTACCCAATGGCTGGTTATATATCAAAAGCCGGACACAATGTAACTGTTTTTAATAGAACTAAATCTAAAGCTGAAAAATGGATTGGTGAATTTAAAGGTAAAATAGCTGATACACCTGCAGAGGCTGCTAAAGATGCAGATTTTGTTTTCACTTGTGTTGGAAATGATAAGGATTTGTCTGAAGTTACAATAGGCAAGGAAGGAATTTATAATACTATTAAAAAAGGAGCTATACATATTGACAACACTACAGCTTCGGCTGAATTAGCAAGAAAATTATATAAATCATCTAAAGCTCATGGATGGGGTTTTCTTGATGCTCCTGTTTCAGGTGGTCAAGCTGGTGCAGAAAATGGTGCGCTAACAGTTATGATTGGTGGAGATCAAGTCGACTTTGATAAAGCTAAAGACAAAATTGACTGCTACAGCAAAAAAATGAAATTACTTGGTAATGCAGGAAGTGGACAGCTTGCTAAAATGGTTAACCAAATTTGTATTGCAGGATTAGTTCAAGGTTTATCTGAAGCTATTAATTTTGGAATGAAAGCTGGATTAAATATGGAAGATGTTATTGAAGTTATTTCCAAAGGTGCTGCACAATCTTGGCAAATGGAAAATAGATATAAAACAATGATAGATGATAAGTTTGATTTTGGGTTTGCAGTAGACTGGATGAGAAAGGATCTTAAAATTGCAATGGATGAAGCTAAAAATAATGGCTCATTATTACCTGTAACAGAGCTTGTTGATAAATATTACAGTGAAGTACAAGGTATGGGTGGAAACCGTTGGGATACATCAAGCTTAATCAAAAGATTTAGGAAGTAATAACGTATGCAACCAGCATACTACGAAGATTTTAATGAGATTAAAAAAAAGATCTGGTTAATGTTAGATGATGCAATAACCAATCGCAGCTCACAATTTAGAATACCAACTTTTATTTGTGGTGACCAATATGATTTTGACGGAAGAATTGTAGTGCTCAGAAAATCAGACCAGCAAAATAATATAGTCCAATTTCATAGTGATATTAGGTCAGATAAAATTGAAAAATTAAAAAAAAACTCAAAAGCAGCAATGCTTTTTTATGACAAAGAAGAAAAGATCCAAGTTAGATTAAAGGTAGAGTGTAAAGTTAATCATGACAATGATATCACAAAAGGGTCTTGGTTAAAAACAGGACATATGAGTAGAAAATGTTATCTAGTTGATAATGGTCCTGGAACAGTGTCGGATAATCCTACATCAGGTTTAAAACCTGAATTAGATAATTTTGAATTTACAATGGAAGAAAGTCAAGTTGGATATAAAAACTTTACTGTTATTCAATGCAAAGTAAAAAGTATTGAATGGCTTTATCTTGCAGCTAGAGGTCATCGAAGAGCAAAGTTTGATTTAGAAAATAATAAAGATACTTGGTTAGTTCCTTAAGATTTTTTATTTAGTTATTTCCATATATAATTTTAAAACCTTCTTTAAAATATAGATTTTGAATATCTTTTCCAATTGTCTTGATAACGCCTAGTGTTTTCAAGTATAGCTTTTTTTTCTTCTTCAGTGACTTCTCTCACAATTTTTCCAGGAGAACCAACTACTAGTGAGTTATCAGGTATTTGTTTATTTTCAGTGATTAAAGCTTTTGCACCAATGATACAATTTTTTCCAATTTTTGCATTATTTAAAATTACTGCACCAATCCCAATCAGACTATTGTCTCCTATCGTACATCCATGAAGCATAACCATATGGCCTACAGTTACATCTTTTCCAATTTTTAAAGGGTAACCTGGATCAGTATGCAAAACACTTCCATCTTGAACGTTAGATCCATTACCAATATAAATATTTTCAATATCTCCTCTTAAAGTTGCATTAAACCAAATACTTGTATTTTTTTCTAGTGTAACATCGCCAATTACGCTAGCATTAGGAGCAACCCAATTATTACCTGAGTTTTTTACTTTTTTATTTTCCAAATCGTAAAACATATCTTATATAATGTTTATCATGCCTCCTTTAAAAACACCAATATGTGACTTTGGTCTAAAAGCTAAAAACTTTGACCTAAAATCTACGGATAACAAAATGGTTTCTCTAAATGATATTAAAGGTAAAAAAGGCACATTAATAATGTTTATTTGTAATCACTGTCCTTATGTAAAAGCAGTGATTAAAGATATTGTGGAAGATGTAAAAAATTTAGAAAAGTTTGGAATCAGCTCTGTAGCAATTTCATCAAATGATGCTGTTAATTATCCTGAAGATTCTTTTGATAATATGATCAAATTTTCACAAAATCATAAATTTAATTTCCCGTATCTATATGATGAGACCCAAGAAATTGCCAAAACATATGATGCGGTGTGTACACCAGATTTTTTTGGGTATAATAATAATTTAGAATTAGAATACAGGGGAAGAATTAGAGAATTAAAAAATTTAAAGCCTACAAGGAATGGAGAAAGTGATTTATTTATAGCAATGAAAAAAATTTCTGAGACCGGTAAAGGTCCAAAAGAACAAGTGCCAAGTTTAGGTTGTAGTATTAAATGGTTTAATAATTAATGTATTTGATTATAACACGTTCGTATCCACCTGAGATTGGAGGTATGCAAAATTTAATGTGGGGTTTGACTAACGAGCTATCTAAACACTACATGATAAAAGTCTTTGCTAATTATCAAAATAATCATAAAAATTTTGATGATAAAGTTTCTTTTTCTATAGAGAGAGTTGGTGGAGTTAAACTATTAAGAAAATATAGAAAAGCTCAGCTTATAAATGAATTTATTAAAGAAAATAAAGTTAAAGGAATAATAGCAGATCATTGGAAGAGTCTTGAATTAATTAAAACAAATGAAAGAAAAATATGTTTAATTCACTCTAAAGAAATAAATCATAGCAAAGGTTCAAATTTAAATAAAAGAGTACTTAAGGTTTTAGATAATGTAGATATTGTTATAGCTAATTCAAAATTTACCAAAGATTTAGCAATTGAAATTGGTGCTGAAAAAGAAAAAATTAAAGTAATCAATCCAGGAATAAGTAAAGTTCAAGAAATAGATAAAAAATCCTTAGATAAAGTAGAAAATTTACTAAAACATAAAACTCCAAGACTAATTACTGTTTCAAGATTTGATAAAAGAAAAAATCATGAAAAGATAA
>Ga0209667_1001618_pt1 | contig 16020 bp, 12 predicted proteins | sample SaaInlV_165m_DNA_2_FD_184682 | JGI IMG/M metagenome (GOLD analysis project Ga0209667, IMG submission 184682) | Marine microbial communities from expanding oxygen minimum zones in the Saanich Inlet - Saanich Inlet SI037_S3LV_125m_DNA (SPAdes)... | ecosystem: Environmental > Aquatic > Marine >... | reverse complement strand
AATAGCATTATTAGAGAGTACAACAAGCCTACCACTAAAGTAGAAAAAATTTTTATCATTTAATTTAATTAATTATAATTTTCTAATATTTTTTTTTTATTTTCTTCTGAAAAATAATTATAATTAACAACAAAGTATTTTTTTAAATCTAAATTCTTTTGCTTATTATTTTTAGTAAGCTGGAACAAGTTTATAAACGATTGTTCAAAATCATTATTTTCCTCTTTAGAATAACTGTCTATGACAAGTTTTTTATTCCAAAAGTTAATATTAAGTAAATTTTTACTAATATTTTTGTCTAAAAATGAAGTTAATTCATCTCTATTAGTTTTGTTTAATAGTGATTTTTTTTCTAAATTATTTGGAAATTTCATTCCAAATGAATAATCATAAGGTGTTAAATGCCATAAGTTATTTTTTAATGATTTAATTGGGTTAAATAATATAAATAGAGAAATTAGATTGTATAGAATTAGTATTATAAGAGAGTATTTTAAAAAAAATTTATAATGAAGAGTGTTCATAATAACCACATATTAAATTGTTTTAGTTATTTTATCAAAATAATAATATTTTTAACAATCTCGGCTACAACTTTAGCTGATGAAAACAAGATAGGCTCTGTGACAGAGATAAAAGGAACTATAGTTGCTATCACCGATGAACTAGAAGAAAGAGATTTACTAATTCATGATCCGATTTTTTTAAATGAAGAAATATTTGTGACTGAAGGATCTTCAGCAACTATTCAATTTAATGATAGTACAGCTATCATTATGAATGAACTTACATCAATAAATGTAAGTGAATTTGAAAATTCAAAAAAAAACCCCAAATTAAAAGCTGAGTTACTTAAAGGAAAAATAGTAATTGAATCTGGATCTATAGCAAAAAAAGAAGATGGTGAAATGATTGTTGGTGTAACCACATCATCACTTGGATTAAGAGGAACAAGAATAGATGTTGATTTAAAATCAAATGGTAAATCTAATATCTCTTTAGCAACAGATAGTTTTGGTAATGTTGGTGCAATAGAAGTTATCTCAGAAGGTCAAACTTCAAATATTACATCTATTGAACAAGTTTTAGAAATTTCAGAAAATAACGAAACCATATCAAGAGATAAAACAGATGATGAAAAAGAGGAGGCAAAAACAGTAGGTGAAACATTGATTAAATCCTCAAAAATTGATGAAGAAGAAATTACTAAACAACTTCAAAAAAAATTAGAAGATGGAAATCTTCAAGATGCTAATAATGATGGTGTTGTTGATGAGAATGACGTTCAAGCGACCAAAGAACAAATTACTGAAGAAAAAAAACAAAAAATAGATTTTATTGTTGAAAATTCAAAAGATGAAAATACAGAATTTTTATCTGATGTTATTAATCAATCAGATGAAAAAAGTACTGGTGAAGTAATTGAAAAAATTATTGAAGATAATGATAATCTCGTAGAAGGAGTAGTTGAAAATTTATCAGATAAAGATAATAAATTTTTAACTACATCAACTTCTGTAGGTGCTGGCCTTATAAAGGAAAAAATCTTTGAGACTATAGTCGCTAAGGAGACCGATAAATCAGCTGCAATTTTAAGTAAAGTAATGGCTAAAGCTGATGAGGCAACAGTTGCATCCGTTATTAATAATATTACAGAAAAAAATACTAATGAAGACTCTAAACTTTCACTTAAAGTGATGGCAGATTTTTCTGAAAAAAATCCTGAAAAATTAGAAACATTAGCACAAAATAATGCTGATCAAATTCAAAAATTAACAATCTCAGCAGTAGAGGAGGCTGCATCATCACAAGAAGATGCTGATCTAATAGCTAAAGTTGTAGCAAGTGCAAGTGATGATCTAGTAAATAAAGTAGTTGAAGAAGTAAGTAAAAATTCGACTGAAGAAAATCAAACTTTATCTGCTCATGTTCTAAAAGCCATCGTTGATAGCGACTCTGGAAAAATTGATATCATTAATAATGATGTAAAAGATATTATGATTAAGCAAACAATTCAATCTGCCCAAAATCAAGCTGGAGGAACAGGTGTCCAACAAACGCAAGACATGACTAGTATCGTATCTGATATAATTGTTAACACAAATACTGAAACTGGATCAAAAATGATTGAAGAATTAAATAATTCTTCTACTGACACAGAAAATGATTTATCCTTACAAGTTATTTCTGCTATATCTGTAAAAGATACGACAAAACTTAATACTCTATCTGAAAATAATAAAGAGCAGATCGATACATTAACACAGTCAGCTGTTAAAAATGCTGGTTCATCTCAAGAAAGTGCTGATTTAATCGCACAAGTGGTAGCCAATGCAAGTGATGATTTTGCAAATCAAATTATTGGTGAAGTTACAAAAAATTCAATTGATGAAAATCAGGCGCTATCTGCTAAAGTTATGAAATCAATAGTTGAGACCACTCCCGATAAAGTAGAAAATCTTAGTGATGAAAATAAGGATAAATTAATATCTCAAACTATTGAAGCAGCAAAAAATCAAGCAGAAGGTACTTCTTCAGATGAGTTAGATCTTTCTAATACTATAGCTGAAATTGTTACAAATTCTGATACTGGAACAGCAGCAAAAGTTTTAGAATCTTTAGAAGAAGCATCAAATAATAGCGACTCAAAATTATCATTAAGTGTAGTTTCAAATTTAACTAAGCAAGAAAATTATGAAGAAAAAATGGAAATCCTTTCAGTTACTTCATCAGTTGTTGATCAAAGTATAAATACTCTAATTGAAAAAGCTGTAGAAAATGCATCCTCTGAAGAAGATTTAGAAATGGTAACAAATATTGTCGAAAATAGTAAAGGTACTATTGCCGATAAGATTATCGATAGTGCAAATAACAATGAAGAAAGTAAAAAGAAAATTACAAAAGTTATAGTTAAGGTTGTCGAAAAAAATCCTGAAAAAGCTGTTGAGATTATAGAGAAAAATAAAAACACAAATACCGTTTTAGAGACTGTTAAAACTAAAATTGAAAATGGAGAAGCTGTATCTACGGATGACTTTGAAGAAGTTTTTAAAACTAATGTTTCACCTAATTAGATATGAAACTTTCAAAAAATAAAAAACATCAATATTTATTTTTCTTCATACTTTCTGTGTATACGATATTTAATGGTGGTAATTCTAATATACTAATTCAAATTAATTTTATTTTAATAAGTTTATTATTCTTATTTTGTCTTAAAGATAAAAATTATAAATTGCATTTTAATATTTTTTATAAAAAAAATAAAATCCCAATTGTATTTTACTTTTTGTTTCTATCATATTTGATATTTCAGATTATTCCTCTTCCAATAGATATATTAAAGTTTTTTTCATTTGAAAAATTTAATATAATAAAAAAATTGCATTTTAACACATCATTCAGTACGATTAGTTTATCTCCAGCTAACTCATTTTTTCAATTTTTAAATTTTGTAACTTTACTTTTTTTAGTTTTAATTATTAAGATGATTTTTTATACAGAGAGACATAAATTTAGACTCTATTTTTTTTTATCCCTTGTAGGTGCTTCAGTTTCTTTTATTGCAGTGCTTTTACTTCTAAATGGTAATCCAAATTTATTTTTTATTGATAATAATTATTATAAAGATGCTGCTACAGGTTTTTTTATAAATAGAACAGTTTTTTCAGTATTTTTAGTTTTTTGTTTACTTGGAAGTTTACAATATTTAAAAATGTATAATTTTAATAATAAAAAAAACCATAATGAAATTTTTTTTAAAAAAATATATGTCAGACTATTTATTTTTATTATATGTATTGGAATAATCACAAGTCTTTCAAGAATTGGTAATTTTTTATTATTAGCAACATTGTTATTTTATCTAACTGAGCATTATTATTCAAATAAAGTAGAAAATAACTCGTTTAGAAATATTATTTTTTTAGTTATTATTTTTGATATCCTTTTAGCTGGGTTTTACTTTGGTGCAGATCAATTAATTGAAAGATTTTTATTTTTGAATGAACAACTTGTTTATGAATCTAGTGAAGGAGAATCATTTACTAGAATTCAAATAATTAATTTTGGACTTGATAATATTAAGAAATTTTATTTATTTGGTTATGGTTTAGGAGGTTTTGAGACATTATTCCAAATTTATTCAAATATAACAAATGATAAATTTGCAAATCATGCACATTCTGACTTGGTTCAATTATTTGGAGAATTAGGTCTTTTTGGATTTATCTTATTAAATATTAGTTTGTTTAAATTTTTTTATAATAATTTTTTTTCAAATAGCTTAAATTATTTGTTAATTTTTTTTATAATAATTTTTTTATTATTTGATTTTTCTTTACACATTCCTGTAATACAAATTTTATTTATAATGTTTTTTATATTAGATAAAAAAAATTATTAAGGTTCTTTATATGTTCGTAGTCCATTGTTAATAATTGGGTTGTATGATTTAAACAAATCTGTCTGAGGCAACAATAAACTTATAGTTCTATTCCATTTTACAATTTCTGTAGGTGGAATAAATATAATATCTTTTTTTTGAAGTAAAAATTTTCTTCCAAGAACTAAGTTTATAGGGTTTCTTATGTCTAACTTAAATATATTAATTTCTAAAAAAGAATTATTTTTTTCTCTTATAACGTAAACGTTTTTTGCATTTGCAGTAAGTTGATTTAAACCACTAGTTGAAATTAGTTCAGTTAATGAATAATCTAAGTTTGGATAATAAACTCCTGGTTTTAATACTTCACCGAATACGTGTATTGATTCTGAATTTCTATCAATAAAAAGAACATCATCTTTCTTTAAATAAAAATTTTCTTTTTCATCTTCACTTTTAAACGCATTAGCTAAATTAATTTTATAAACTTTTCCTTCTCTTCTTAAAAAACCTTTGGTTCCATAAAGCTTGTCTTCAGCAGAGGGATTAAAGTTAGCTTGTATAGCAGCCTCTATTAATCTTATAGGTTTTTGATCTAAGTTTATTGTTAATTGGTTTCTTACAGCCCCAACAATATGAATTTTACTACTATTGTAAGTTTGGATCTCTAATTGAATGTCTGGATTTTTGTAATATCCTTTTATAACTTCCATTAAAATATTTTGTGCTTCATTTAAAGTTAAATCTGCTAATTTAATTTTTCCTATAAAAGGTAAATCGATCATTCCATATTGATCAATTAAATATGTGTTATCTAAATCATCGGTATCTGTAAGATCAATTGATATGCTGTCAGCTGCACCTAAAATATACTCATATTTATAGTTATAAATGTTTGAAATTTTATTAACTTTATAGTCAAGCTCTTCAACCTTATCTCTATTATGTTTGTTAATTTCATCTTCGGTCAATGAATTCAAATCTACAAGATTAATCCCCACATCATTTATAGAGTATTCATTAGGTATAATTTTTTCATTTAGTTTTTGACTTTGAGGATTTTTATTAATTCCAGGAAGAGATACACAGCTATTTAAAAACAATAAAACAATGTATACATTTAATATTTTTTTTATAATTGTCATTTCTAAAAGCAATATAATATAGGATATAAATATTAAAGATAATGCTTTAAAAATCAACAAAAGCTATATATTTCAACATAACTTTTATTACAAAATATAGTCGCTAAAATTTATTATTCTACTAAAATAATCCAAATTGACATGATAGATAAAATAAAATCATTACTAGATATTTTTGATGTTGGAGATTTTAAATTTTTTTTAATGGTCGCCAAAAAAAATTTTAAAAATTTAATTTCAATAACTTTATTGATCTCTTTAATAACTCTTTTATTTTCACTAAATCAAGAAAAAAAATATCTTAGTAGTGCAACTATAGTTGTTGCACCAGACGAGCAAAACTTGGTTAACATAGAAGAAGTTTATTCACTTGAGTCCCTCAATAATAGAATAAATAATCAAATGGCAATCCTAAAAAGTGATGAAGTTTATGAGTATATATTAGCTGATAAAAAAAACATTACTCAATTTAAAAATTTATATGCCCAAGATACTCAAAATTTTTTTCAAAGAATTTTAAACAAAAAACAAGACGTAGACAAAGCTTTTTTAAAATCAATACTATCTAGAAATTTTACTGTAAACAATTTACCAAGAAGTGATGTTTTGGAATTATCTTTCGTATCAAAGAATCCTAAAATATCACAGTTAGCATTAAATAGTATTATTGAAAGTTACCAAAGATATGAAGTAGATAGTAAAATTAAGATAACCAATTATGCAAATATAAAAATTACCGAAAGATTAAAAGAGTTAGTTGCTCAAATGGATATTGCACAAAAAAAACTATCTAAATACAAAAGAGAAAACAACCTTGTTGATACTGGCAGTGTAAAAGAATTAAAAATTAGTGAAATTCAATCAATATCTAAAAGAATTATTGAAGCAAAAAGTAATTATCAAAAACAACAAAATGATTTATTGTCAATAAAAGTAGCTGATGGTGATGTTGAAGCATTAATGGCTGTTGAAGATCTTAGATCTGTTGATCAGATTTCAAACATAAAAAATAGTTTAGACGCAAATGAAAGTAATATTCAATCCCTGTTGTTAATATATACCGATAAACATCCAAAAATAATTCAGGCAAATGAATTAAATGATAGTTTAGAAAATCAATTAAAAGATATCTTAAATGAAACCATTCAACAAAAGGCATTCGAGCTTAGCAATCTTAATAATTTTATTCAAATTTCAGAGGAGGAGATGCAAAAAGCAACTAATGAACTTAGAGATATTGAAGAAAAAGAATCTGGAATGCTTCAATTTTCCAGAGAAGTTGAGAGTAGTAAAAAGTTATATGAATCTTTTTTACAGAGAGTAAAAGAAACTAATGAAGCTCAAAATCTGCAAGTTTCTAAACTTAAAATTATAGAAACTCCAAATTTACCTTCTAGTCCTTTTGCGCCTACACCTTTAAAATCTTCTATGACGGCATTTATAATCTCTGCATTAGGAGTTTTGTTTTTATTGTATTATCGAGAAATGAATACATCTGTTATAAAAAGTCCAGAAGCATTAGAGTCTTCGAATATTCCTCAAATTGGAATTTTACCAAGAGTAGAACTTTTAAAAAGAGGTTATCATATATTACAGATGTTTATAGAAGATGCCTCATCGAGCTTTGCTGAATCAATAAGATCTTCAAGAGCAATAATAGAGTCAAAATTCCATAAAAATAAAAGCTATCTTGTGACCTCAAGCAACCCATCTGAGGGAAAAACAACCTTTGCCTTCAACCTTTCTTTGTCTTTAGAGAAATCCAACAAAGTCTTATTTATAGAGGCTGATATTAGAAGACCATCAGTTTTGAATGGTTTTTATCAATTTGATAAGGAAATTTTAGGATTAGGTGAAATTATTTCAGGCATAGCTCAATTAAAAAATGTAATATTCAAAGTCCCAGGAACAGAACTTGATATTATTACCTCAGGAGAAAAAAGATTTGATATGTCAGACATTGTTAACAAGGAGCAGGTAAAAAAATTCTTTGATGTTTTGAAATTAGAGTACGACTATGTAATAATTGACTCCCCACCTGTTCAACCAGTGTCGGATACATTAATTCTTGCTCAAGCATCTGATTATAACTTATTTGTAATAAGATCAGAGGAAACTAGAACAGCTTCATTTATGTCTTCAATCAAAAAAATTCAAAATGTTGGTGCAAAGGTTGATGGTATCATTATGAATGATCTTGATACATCAAAAGACAGTTATTATAGTTATTATTACAGCTATAGCCCCCAATATTATACAAAAAATTAATAATGTTTAAACTTGAGAAAGTTTTTCAAAATAATGATTCTGCCTTCATACTTTTTGTAAGCATAAGCAAAACTATAATAATTTTATTATCATATTACATATTTTCAATTTTAGAAAAAAACACTATTTATGATTTGTTTGATTTTAACATCTATACTCAATCTAAGTATTATCTTTTTTCTATAATTTTAAGTTTAACTTATTTTTTAATTAGCTTGATTAATAAAAAAGAATTAAATTATAAAAGAAATTTTATTTCTTTTATTAAAGAGGATCTTCTTATTTTTGTAGTATCAAATATTATTATTTTTTCACTATTTTTTATATTTCAGAATAAATTTATATTAGATATTTCTTACCTGTATTCATTGATATTTTTAATTTTTATTTTTGCTTTGTCGAAGATATTTTTCAATTTTCTTTATGATTACTTAGTTAAGGAAAATGTAATTCAAAAAAATATAATGTTAGTAGGAAATTATGCGCAAATAAAAAAAATATTAAGTAATAAGTTTGATCAAATTTATGTTTTTAAATGCTGTATCATTTTAGATATTCATCTACATAATGAAAATTTATTAAAAAGTGAAATTAAGTTTCCAATCTTTAGTAATAATGATGATATTAGATCTATATTGGAATACCATGCATTGGGACAGGTATGGCTTTTAGATACAAGTAAAATTCAAATAGAAGATTCGCTATTAAAGATACTAAAATTTTCTGTGGATATATTAATTATTGATTTAGAAACCAAATATGAACTTTCTGGTAAAAAGTTGTTGGCAAATAAATTTGATTTTAAATTTTATGAAATATCACGTTTTCATGGTATCGCTTTATTTATTAAAATTATATTAGATAAATTATTTTCAATAATATTTTTATTATTATCCTTTCCTTTATTATTAATAGCTATGATTTTTATTTATTTAGAGGATGGGTTTCCATTATTGTTTACTCAGAATAGAACAGGTTGGGATGGTAGAAGGTTCAAAATATACAAACTCAGAACTTTAAAAAAGGAAACTTTTGACAAAACAATTCAAGTTCAAGATGGAGATAAAAGAGTATTAAAATTTGGTAAAATTATTAGAAGATATAGTATTGATGAGCTACCTCAATTTTATAACGTTTTAATAGGTGATATGTCAATTGTTGGACCAAGGCCACATATGGTTGAACATGATATAAAGTACGCAGCTTTATTTAGTAATTTTTTAAAAAGACACAAATGTAATCCTGGATTAACAGGATGGGCTCAAGTAAATGGACTTAGGGGCGCAACACCAAAGCCTGAAGTGATGAAAAGAAGAATGGAATTTGATCTTTGGTATCTCAATAATTGGACTATTTGGCTTGATTTATATATAATTTTTAAAACTTTCTATGCTTTAATTAAATACAAAGGCGATTAAAACCTAAGCTATTTACAGATTCTCTTAAATCAGATATTAAACTTACAGTTGTATTATGATTAATGACACAATAGAATTAAAATTAAAAATTGACCAATTTAGATCAAATTTTTTAGCTAAAGACGGAGCTATTATTTTTGAGGAAAATAAATTTGATTTATTTATAGGGATTTTGTTTAATGTAACTAAAAGAACGTTATTACCAATAATTAATTTTTTATTAAGATCAATTATGAAAACAATAGATAAGTTTTTAGATTTTATTACTCAACAAAAAGAGCTTAAGAAAAAAATTTTAAAACAAGAAGAAATTCTATTCAACAATACAAAAATTAATTCAATTTTATCTGAACAAATAAGTCAACTTAATACAAAAATCGACAAAATTTCTTTAAATAAAACCTCAATATTAGAAATAGAAGGTAATGATAAAATTTTAAATAGAGATAATACTGAAATCAACCAAGTTCCCAATGCTAAAATTGAACAAGTTTCTAATAATGAAGTTGATTTTTATCAAAAAGAGAATTTAAGAATTAGTAATCAATTATTTGAAACTCAGAAAAAATTCGAAATAATGAAAATGGAAATAGAAAAATTTCAAAGTCAAAGAAGCAATTTAATAGACAAAATAAATTCAGTGAACGATGTAATACAAGATAGCAATATTGTTACAAATGTTTTTGAAAACCAAAATCAAGAAAATAAAATCAACATTCAGGATCCAGAATTGAAAAATAAAAAAAATAAAATAGATTTGGATTTAGAAGTAAAAAAAATTTTTGCTAAAGTTTAATAATTAGTTACAAATAAAAATTAATCCCAATCCGAATTATTTGTTTTTTTCCAATCAAGTAAAGAGGACTCTATATTGTATAAATATTTATAATTATTTTTTAATAATATATCTGGTTTTATAAAGTTAGAAACAAACAATTTATTTAAACGTTTATAGTGATAGTTGCTTTTTGTACTTAAATTTTTAGTGATAAAAGATGATAAGAATATTAGAAATTTTATTAGATTTTTAGGTAGCTCAAAGTGATTATTTTTAATTTCAATTATATTTGATATAGAGGTTACAAAGTCAAAAATAGTAGGGCATGGGTAAAAAGTAGCATTGTAAAGTTCTTTATTTTTAAATTTTCCACATACTTGATTTTTGTTCATCCAAATAATTGTATTAACCAATTCTTTAATATAAATGCCACCTTTTTTTAATTTTTTATTACCCATATAAAAAAAAATTCTTTTTTTAATAGCTTTAACTAATCTAGTTACGTTTCCATTTTCCCCAGGACCAAAAACAACACCTGGCCTACAAATAGTAAGAAATCTTATTTTTGGATTATCATTTTGCCAATTTAAATAATTTTTTTCTGCTATTAATTTTGATTTTCCATAAGGAGTAGACGGATTAGGTTCAGTACTTTCATTTTTTTCATGGTCTCCAAATCCATATACTGAAATAGAACTAGTAAAAATTATATTTTTACAATCTACATGTTTTGCAAATTCACAAATATTTTTTGAACCGTTAACATTAGTATCATAGTATTCATTTTCATTATGACCTGGTTCTTTATGTACAGCTGCAAAATCAACAATTAAATCAACATTTTTAACATTCAATTCTATTAGAGAATCTTTAATATCTTTTTTAATAAAGATAATTTTTTTGTTATTTTTTAGTTTTTTATATTGATTTATTCTAAATGCTTCTACTGGTTCTTTAATATCAATTGAGTAAATACAATTGAAATTTCTATTGATTAATAAGTGTTCAATAAAATGCAAACCTATAAAACCTGAGCCGCCAAAAATAACAATATTGCTCATTTATTAATATTAAGATTATTTATTATATTTTCAAATTTTAATGATATTTTTTCAATTTTAAAATTATTTTCAGCATAATCTCTGGCATTTAATGAATATTTTTTTTTGATTACAGAGTCAGTCATCAAAATTTTTAAAAAATTATTTATTCCATTTAAATCATGTGGTTCAAATGTTTTTCCAGATTTTGATTCACTTATGATAGTTGCTGCTAAATTATCTTTTGGTGCAGAAAGTATAATGGGTTTTCCTGCACAAAGATAATTTAATATTTTGGAAGGAACAGAAAATTTTGATGCATCTTTACTTAAAATTCCAAGCAAAACATCTGCAGAGTTTAAAATATCACTCATTTTTTTAAAAGGCTGTAGAGGTAACATTTTTATATTTAAGGGTATATTTTTCATATTTTTTAATTTTTGAAATCCTGACCCAGCTCCGATAACCAAAATATCAATATCTTTATTATTTATAGCAATATTAGTAATTATTTTAGGATTATGTTTTAAAGCCAATGTGCCAGTATAAATTATTTTAAATTTATTAATTTCAAAAGAATTTTTATCTAAAAAAGAAGTAGGTTTTTTTTCTAAATACTTGATATTTTTAATATCACCCCAATTTGGAATATAATGAATTTTTTTGTTTTCAACATTCCATGATGAAAGTTTTTTTACCCAATTATTTGAAATAATTATTAACTTATCAGCTTGATTTAATTGTTTTTTTTCTAAATATTCAAATAAAAATGAAATTGGATAAGAAAAAAAAGAAATCTTTTTTTTTAATAATAATTTAACTGCATGAGAATAAAAATCCTGTACCCATATTACGAATTTAGAATTATTCTTATGACATGATTTGATTATTAATTCTTGTGCTAGAGTTGGACAATTTCCAGATATAACAATATCAGGTTTAATTTCAGAAATTTGTTTTGATACTTCTTTTCCATATTCCAGATCTTTAAAAAATCTTGTTATAAAATTATTTTTGTCATAACTGATATTTTTGCCAATTCCTTTAATCTTAAGTTTATCATTTAAATGATCTTTAAAATCTGCTTTTGGCCCATAATCATTTTGATAATAAAAATGATAAACTATGAATTTTTTTGATAATTGTTTTGAAAGTTCTAATTGAAATGGATGACCGGCATAATCATGAATAATAATCTTTAACACTATTTTTTTTTCAAGTTTATTAAACAGTATTGATTCCATGATTGAAAAAAATAAAACTTATTTAATTTTTTTTCAAAAAAATTTGTAATTTTTAAAAATAAATTATTTGGATATTTAGGTAGCAATATAGAAGTGATCATTGCCATTGGTGCGGATAAAATACCACAAAAAAACATATCATTTGTTTCCCATAGTTTGGGATCGATCATATGTTTAAGGTCTTTTTTTGAAAAAGGTTCTTCATCTATGGTCCTTGCTTTAGGTGTTAATAATCTGAATATCTTTAATAATGGGTTATCAGCTAAAGGTTCTTTAAATACCAATCTTCCCCCAGGTTTTAATACCTTATATATTGATTTAAGTGCCAATTCTTTGTCCAAGTGATGAAGGATACCATTTCCAATCACTAAATCAAATTTATCATCTTCAAATTCAAGGTGGTGTGCATCCATAACTTGAAATTTAAATGTATCTTCTGAAAATCCATTTTTTTTTGCAAGTTCAATTGACTCTGTAATATAATTTTCAGCAATATCAATTCCATATACAGTTGCACCTGATTTTAATAATTTTAAACTATCAAAACCTTTGCCACAACCAAAGTCTAATACAACTTGATTTGAAGAATTTTCATAAAAACTCTCAAATTTTTTCATTAATAATTGAGCACCAGGATACAAAGTAATATGTCTAAATTTGTTTTTTAATTTAAAACTTTCTTTTAAAATATCATCTTCTTCATGAGATTTTTTCTCTCTAGTAACTCTATTGTTAGTGTTCATATATTGATTTTAAAACTATACATTGTATAGAATAAAATTGAAATATATAAAAATTAAATAGTATGAATAAAAAAAAAATTAAACTTCAAGGTAATGTAACATTAAATCAAGGTAATAATTTTAATTTTTTCGTTATTTTTTTTGATAATTTTTTGATGGAGTTAAAAATTCAAATTAAAAATTTTAAGTTTTTTTTTTTATATTTTTTTACAAAAAAATTTTTTTTTCTAAAAAAAAATAATTATTTAAAAAATATTTTTGATGATGAAAAAATATTTATATTAGGTAATGGCCCCGCAATTAAAAATTATGATTTATCAAAATTAGATAAAAAAATATCAATTACTGTTAATAGATTTTATAAGAATCCAAAATATCAGTCTTTTAAATCAAATATTCATATCTTTATCGATGATAAGCTTGCAAATGGTACTTGGCCAACAACTTATATTGATAATATTTTAGAAATAAATCCTGATTGCAAAATAATCTTAAATGCAGATTGGTATTATTTGGAAATTTTTTCAAAATATAGAAATGAAAAAAATATATTTTGGATAAAATTAAATTTAATATCTTCTTTTTTTGATAACTTTAAAACTGATCTAACTAAGATTGTTTCTATGGGTGGTGGTGTAGTAGAGTGTGCAATTAGTTTATCTATATTTTTAGGATCAAAAAATTTAAATATTTTAGGAGTTGAGGGTAATGGAATTTCAAGATTAATGTGTAATCAAGATAGTCATTTTGATGGTGAAGATGGAGATTATGATAATCATAACTCATTAATGTTTGCTAATGACATGATTAGTTCTGCACGATCAATACGTCAATGGCATAGAATTTCTCATTTATTAGATAAAAGAAACATAAATATTTATAATTTAACAAAAGAAGGTATTCTGGATGCTTATGAATATAAAAGTTTCGATATAGCAACTAAATGATTAATTAATGATTTTCAAAGCTTTTTTACCATGTAGATCTGGTAGTCAAAGAGTTAAAAATAAGAATATAAGAAAATTCTATAATTTAAAATTTGGTTTAATAGAATTAAAATTAAAACAATTATTAAAGATAAAAGAGTTAAATCAAATAATTTTATCAACAGATGATAAAAAAATTATCAATTTTGCAATATCATTAAAATCTAAAAAAATTATAATTGATCTTCGCCCTAAAGAATTAGCTTTATCTTCAACTAAAACTGATGATTTAATTGATTATGCATCAAATTTATTCAACAAAGAAGATCATGTTCTTTGGACACATGTTACAAGCCCTTTTTTTAATGAAAAAAACTATAGTGAGGCAATTAAAACTTATAAAAAAAATATAAATAAATTTGATACTTTAATAGGTGCAAATATTGTTCAAGACTTTATTTTTAATAGAACAAAACCATTTAATTATAATTCAAAAAAAACATTTTGGCCTAATACTCAAACATTGAAAGAGCTTTATAAAATAAATAACACGGTATTTATTACTTCAGCAAAAATATATATTAAGATGAAAAATCGAATTGGAAAAAAACTTTATTTTTATAATACAGATAAAATTTGTTCTATAGATATTGATAATATGGATGATTTTTATTTAGCAGAAAAAATTATTTCAACAAAATAATCCAATATGTGTGGAATATCAGGAATTTTTAATATTAATAAAAAATCTTTAGAAACAAAATCTATAATTAGGAAAATTTTAAATATTCAAAACAAAAGAGGTCCTGATAAACAAAATATATGGTTTTCAGAATGTGGAAAAATAACATTCGGCCACAATAGATTATCAATCATTGATCTCTCTGAAAAAGCAACTCAGCCATTTGTATCTTTGGATAAAAATTTCATAATAACATTTAATGGTGAGATATATAATTATAAAGAGTTAAAAAAATATTTAGTTAAAAAAAAAGTTAAGTTTAAAAGTAATTCTGATACCGAAGTAATTCTTCAAGCATATAAATTTTGGGGGTCAACATTTGTTACTAAATTAAGAGGAATGTTTGCATTTGCAATATGGGATAAAGTTGAAAATAAATTATTACTTGCCAGAGATCCATTTGGCATTAAACCAATGTACTTTACCAAAAAAGAAAATATTTTTTATTTTGCATCTCAAGTAAAGAGTATTTTATCTATTCCAAGTTTGTCTTTTAAAAAATCTGAAAAATCAATGCTAGATTATTTTTTATGGGGAAATATTCAAGAACCAAGCACTTTATATGAAGATATTAATTCATTAGAAAAAGGTACAGTCAAAATAATTTATAGCAATGGAACAGAAGAAAATATTCAATATGCAAATATTAAAGATACATTAATCAACACAAAAGGATCATATTTCAATAATGAAAAGGAACTTGATGCAAAACTTACTGAATTAATTACCGAAACCGTTAATTATCATCAAATTGCTGATGTCCCAATTACATATTTATTATCAGCAGGTGTAGACTCAAGTGTGATTTTAGCTTCATTAGATGATGGCTTAAAAGAAAATAATTCAGCGCTTACTCTTGATTTTAATTATGCAGGAATAAATGACGAAACTATACTTGCAAAAAAAACTGCCAAGCAAAATAAAATAAAACACGATGTAATTAAAATTAATCAAGATGAGATAGAAGATTTAATAAAAGTCTATTACAAATCAATGGATTTACCAACAAATGATGGGTTGAATAATTTTCTTGTTTCAAGAATAGCTAGTAAAAATAATTCAAAAGTTATTATTTCAGGCATTGGTGCTGATGAGTTTTTTTTTGGATACCCAAGTTTTAAACAAGTGCCCATGCTTAAAAAATTTTCAAATTTTTTACCAAACACAAAAATAATAAATAAAAGTTTCTTAAAACTCTTTTACAATTTATTTTCAAAAATTAAAATTAATACTAAATATTCTGGTATTCTTTCATATGGTAGAAATTTAAATTCAGCTTACATGTTACAAAGATGTGTTTTCATGCCAAATGAGTTTGAAGATCTGATAAGT
>Ga0209667_1001610_pt1 | contig 16084 bp, 10 predicted proteins | sample SaaInlV_165m_DNA_2_FD_184682 | JGI IMG/M metagenome (GOLD analysis project Ga0209667, IMG submission 184682) | Marine microbial communities from expanding oxygen minimum zones in the Saanich Inlet - Saanich Inlet SI037_S3LV_125m_DNA (SPAdes)... | ecosystem: Environmental > Aquatic > Marine >... | reverse complement strand
GCAAACAATATTACTCTTAACGAAGGTCTCGCAAGCAACTCGGCTCGCTTTATCCTGAGCAAGACAAGCGTCAAGCACGGCGTCGGAAATCGTATCGGAAACTTTGTCTGGATGGCCTTCGCCAACAGACTCTGAGGAGAATATGAAGTTTTTACCCATGATCAAAAAGCCTATTGGAAAAGGCTCTAAACGCAAGCCCATTCATCAACGCATCATGATGCGTTGATGCGTTTTTACATACTTCAAGATTCGCTCAGCGCTTCAACAACTGTTCGAGATAAGCCCCGTAGGGAGAAGAACCATGTCGAGTAACGGCAGTTTCGATATCAGCCTTTCCAATCCAATTCTTATAAAAGCCTATTTCTTCGAGGCAGGCGATTTTAAGGCCTTGTCGTCTTTCGATAACCTTTACGAAGTCAGTGGCGGTGGCAAGGGTATCGTGACTCCCCGTGTCGAGCCATGCCGTACCTCGCCCAAGCAATTCCACGGCCAACTCGTCCAGTTCAAGATAGGTTCTGTTTAGATCGGTAATCTCGAGTTCCCCCCGGGGTGAAGGTTTCTGGGATTTTGCAAAGTTAGGTGCGCGATCATCATAAAAATAGAGGCCGGGAACCGCATAGTTGGATTTGGGCTCAGTCGGCTTTTCCTCCAGAGACAACGCTTTGCCATCGTCATCAAAGTCGACAACACCATAGCTGGTAGGATCAGAAACGTGGTACCCAAAGATAGTGGCGCCTTCTCGGCGAGCATCAGCCTCCGCCAAGGTCATTTCCAATTCATTACCGTAAAAAACGTTATCGCCAAGAATCAGGGCGGAGGGAGAGCCTGCTAGAAAATCATCGGCGATGATCAGGGCCTGGGCCAAACCCTCGGGTCGTGGTTGCTCGGCATATTCAAAACTTACGCCGAATTGACTCCCATCGCCTAGAAGTTTTCGAAACATGGGCAGGTCGTGTGGAGTGGAAATGACAAGGATTTCCCGGATGCCCGACAGCATTAGAATGGAAATCGGGTAGTAAACCATAGGCTTGTCGTAAACAGGCATAAGCTGTTTGCTGACGGCCATGGTTAGCGGATAGAGGCGAGTGCCCGAACCGCCGGCCAGAACAATTCCTTTTCGTTGAGTCATGATAAACCAAGTCGTTCAAGTTGGTATTTGCCGGAAGTGATGGCTTCGCACCATGAGCGATTGGCAAGATACCACTCAACCGTGGAACGGATGCCATCCTCGAATCCAAGACTCGGACTCCAGCCAAGCTCGTCATGAATTTTTGAGAAATCGATAGCATAGCGATGATCATGACCAGGCCGATCCTTGACAAAGGTCTTAAGTCGGGCATGAGGAGCGCCTGTCGGGGAAAGTTCGTCCAACGCAGTGCAGAGGCAGTCCAATACCTGAAGATTCGTCCGCTCCGCATTTCCTCCTATGCAATAAGTTTCCCCAACTCGCCCGCGAGAGAGCGCCGCCCAGATTCCCTCGCAATGGTCGCGAACGAAAAGCCAGTCGCGCACATTGGATCCATCGCCATAAATAGGTAGCGGTTTCCCATCCAGTGCGTTGAGAATCATTAAAGGAATGAGCTTTTCAGGGAATTGGTAAGGTCCGTAGTTATTCGAACAATTCGTGGTTACGGTCGGAAAACCATAGGTATGGTGGTAAGCCCGCACCAGATGATCCGCCCCGGCCTTGGACGCCGAATAGGGGCTATTGGGACCGTAGGAGGTAGATTCGCAAAAAGGAGGATCGTCAAGATTCAGGGAACCGTAAACCTCATCCGTCGACACATGAAGAAAACGAAAGGAAGACCGCTCGGATTCAGGCAAGCTAGACCAATGCCCTCTTGCCGTATCCAGCAAGGACAAGGTTCCCATGACGTTTGTCTGAAAAAAGGGCTCGGGGGAGTCAATCGAGCGATCAACATGACTTTCGGCCGCAAAGTTCACGACAGCGTCAAACCGATGTTCTGCCATTAAGCGGCTCGTCAATTCACCATCTCCAATATCCCCACGAACGAAAAGGTAGCGGGAATCGTCCTCGAAACCAGCCAAGTTCTCGGGGTTCCCCGCGTATGTCAACAAGTCAAGATTGACGATTCGCTCGACCCTATCTTCTTCTAGCAGAAGGCGAATAAAATTCGAACCGATAAATCCCAGACCCCCAGTAACAAGTATGCTATTCATTCCAATACATCCTACACGCCGACAGTGGAGCTTGAAAGCTTCATCTCGCACAAGGAACTTCGAACAGCTTCCTCCACTGGTCTAAGCATAATTCCTACAGACTCGAGCTTGCTCGAATCCAGAACGCAATTGGAACGAGGCGTTGAAGCCGCATCTCGCATAAAGGCTTCCTCATCCTCAAAGAAATCAAATTGCTTGTTGGTGAGGCCTTCTTCAAGCATCCACTCGGTCACCTGATGGGTGGTGATGGCACCGGGGTTGGTCACGTTGTAGGTTCCATAATCAACACCCTTCTCGAAACAGTCTAGGCATGCACCGACAAATTCATCCAAGTGAGAGACAGAATTCTCAGCGTCAAGCAAGCGGTCGTAATTCAATACCTTGCATAAATAATTCCTCGGAGTATTCTCATGATTAAAAGGAATCCGAAGGCGCCACACGTAACAATCACTTGCCCCATCCAACACCTCTTCGCCCAAGGCTTTAGTACCGCTGTAAAAGCTACAGGGCGGCGACCGAAAAGAAAAATTAGGTGAATCGGTTTCAAGCCACCCTCCGCCATCGGATCGCCGACCCGAGTAAGTACAACCGCTGGAAACATGACCCCAAGGCACACCTAGTTCCTCACAAACCTCGCGAATCCTGCCTGGCAACACGGCGTTCCCCAAAAGGCATTCAGCCTTATGGTTCTCACAAGCATCCACATTCGGTTTCCCAGTATAACCAGCAGCATTGATCAAAAATCTCGGCCGCTCAACCCGCATCCAATCACGCAACACAGAAGCATCGCAATAATCGACCTTGTGTCGAGATAGACTACAGAAATCCAAGCCTCGACTGGCAAGTACTTCAGTAAACTTCGAACCAAGAAATCCCGATGCTCCAAGAATGGCTATCATAATGAAAAGGTATAAACAACTAACCGATCAGCCATTTCTCACAACGAAAAAGGGCTTGAGTCAAAAGATTCAAAAACTCTAACGGATGTGAATTGTTGAATCGGAAGATAGATTGGAAGAACTAAAATCCAATCGAGTTTCTTCAATCCGAAAACAAACTTGATTCGTTCCGCGTTGACCCAAGAGTGCAAGCATTCCATCATGTAAGCTTTACTACCTCACCATCCCAAGGGGAAAGAATCCCATTAGAAGTCAAACCACTCTTTTTTGTAGCTAATTTTCATCGAACATGACCGACATCATCGATTCGGAATCAACTCTTCGAGAGACAAGAAAAAAGGGGTTGGAGGAAGAATTCGCTCTCAAAATTGAAAATCTCTCGAAAACTTACACAAAAACTGTGTCTGGATCCGATGCCAGAAAAAACTGGAGAATACTCCTTGATCACCTTCTTCCGCAAAGACAAAGTAAAAAAGGTGTTGTTGTAGAAGAATTTCAAGCTCTAAGAAATATTTCTTTCAATCTCCCAAAAGGAGAATCCTTAGGCATCATCGGCCTTAATGGTTCGGGAAAAAGCACTCTACTTCAAATCGTTGCAGGAACGCTTGAATCAACAAAGGGAACATCAAAAGTTAAAGGCCGAGTAGCGGCTTTGTTAGAATTAGGATCAGGCTTCAACCCAGAATTCACAGGCAAGGAAAATATATACCTCAACGCAACAATTCTAGGATTATCCCAAGCTGAAATTGATGAGAAATACCAAGATATAGTTACTTTTGCTGACATCGGAGCGTTCATCAACGAACCAGTTCGCACCTATTCAAGCGGTATGAGCTTACGCCTCGCTTTCGGAGTAATGGCTCATGTCAATCCAGACATTCTGATTATAGACGAAGCACTAGCTGTTGGCGACGCAGTATTCATACAGAAGTGCATGCGCTTCCTGAGAGATTTCAAGACAAGGGGTAACCTAATATTGGTCACCCACGACATTGCTGCTGTTCAAAGTCTATGTGATCGTTGCCTTTGGTTATCGGAAGGGAAATTGCAGAGTGATGGCACGCCCAAACAAGTGACCGAACTTTATTTAGCACACATCTTTGAACAAACTGGCGCTCAGCAGAAATCAGAAGCAAAACAATCGGAATCGTCTGCCTCTCCCTCCTGTGAGGCAAAGCAGGAGGAGGAGCGGAAGCATGATTATTCAAGAAACGCCTTCTCTCTCAATCCAAACGCTACAAGTTTGGGCGACGGGGGTGCGGTTGTGGAGCAAGTCGAGTTCACCGAACGTAAGAGTAACAAACAAATAAATAGCGTTTCAGGCGGTGAAGAAGTTTCTTTAATCATTCGGGCACGGGTAGTTCGATCGATAGTTCATCCTGTAATGGGCTTCATATTTCGCAATCGGCTCGGACAAGACCTGTTCTCCGAAAACACTTACGGTGCTCGGGGCAATGCCCCTGAACCAGTAACCAAAGGAGATACGCTGACCGCGACCTTCTGGTTTTGCATGCCTCTTCTAGCAAGTGGAGATTACAGTTTAACTGTCGCAGTTGCAGAAGCCAACGACAAGCAGTTCGATATTCATCATTGGATTCACGATGCAATTTTCATAAAGTCGGCATCTAGTAGCTGGTCCACGGGTTTGGTCGGAATTCCGATGAATAAAGTAGAACTGAAAAAGCAATGAGCCATGCTTCCCTATATTCGCTTGATGAAAAATTATCATCAATTCTGCAAAGAATGCAGGATAGACTTATGTCCAAGTCCACTTACTGGGGCATACCCACTTTGAAAAACCCGGTTGATTTTTGGGTATATCAAGAAATCATTTATTCGATAAAACCTGACTACATAATAGAAATTGGAAATTATATGGGAGGAAGTACATTAGCCTTAGCACATATGCTCGATAATCTTGGCCATGGTGAAGTAGTTGGCTTAGATATCGACCACACAAGGCTCGCCGACAATGCTAGCAACCATCCGCGAATCAAATTTTTAGAAGGCGACGCTAAAAACACAATAGAGGTAGTCAAAAATATAATACAAGAGAAGTCATCAGTTCTGGTGATTGAAGACAGTTCGCATGATTACGACAACACCTTGGCCATTTTGCAATTATACTCTCCACTGGTATCAGTTGGAAGTTATATAATCGTTGAAGACGGCATTTGTCACCACGGTCTTGATGTTGGGCCTAAACCAGGACCATATGAGGCCACATCTGACTTTGTACTAGAATGCAAAGAATTTGTAATTGATAGATCATGTGAAGATTTCATAATCACATGGAATCCATGCGGCTATCTTAAACGTATCAGATAAAATAATGCACCAAAGCTCACTTGAAAAGATGACATCCTTTGTCAATCAATACCTAAGAGAAAATACTGATGAAGTCCGAACGATAATAGATTTTGGAAGCCAAGATATAAATGGAAGCTACAGATCTCTATTTTCTGAAAAAGAATGGAATTATATCGGAATAGATATAGAAGAAGGAGAAAATGTAGATTTAATAATAAAGGACCAACACAAATGGACTGAAATTATAGATTCATCGATCGATGTTGTAATATCAGGTCAAGCATTAGAACACACGAAGTATTTTTGGTTAATTTTCCAAGAAATTTATAGAGTTCTAAAACCAGGGGGACATTGCTGTATTATAGTGCCATCATCTGGACCTGAGCATAGACATCCAATTGATTGTTGGAGATTTTTTCCCGATGGGATGAAAGCTTTATGCGATTATTCAGGTTTAAGACATCTGGAAACAAGAACAGATAAGGATCAAGGCAAATATAATGATGGCAGCGACTTATGGTGTGACACGATCTTAATAGGAATAAAATAAATAAGAACATTCCTTAGCTAATTATATTAGGAAGGACATAAATGGAAACGATTACAAAACTATCTTCGATAAGTTTTAATCCGAGATATTGTTCTAATGTTCGTAGTTGGCATGAGCATATGCCTTTTGCTTATGATCTAATGAAAGAACTGAAACCAAATATTCTCGTAGAACTTGGAACACATTATGGGGATTCATATTTTACATTTTGCCAAGCACGAAAAGAACATAAGCTAGAAACATTATGTTACGCTATTGATTCATGGGAGGGAGATATACACAGCGGTATTTATGATAAAGAAGTCTATAATAAAGTCGAGCAATACAATAGGGAGAATTATAGAAGCTTTTCACAATTAATAAAAAGTGAATTTTCAGAAGTTGCGTCACAATTCAATGACAACTCTATTGATTTGCTACATATTGATGGTTGCCATACATATGAGTCAATTAAGAAAGATTTTGCAGACTGGTTTAATAAAGTATCTCCCAATGGTGTTATTTTAATACATGATATTTCAGTCAGAAATCACGAATTCGGTGTTTGGAAATTTTGGGATGAAATTAAGGATCAATATACGTCTCACTCATTTGATCATGGGAATGGGCTAGGTATATTGATTAAAAATGAAAGTAAGAAACAATTTATTCTGGGAAATATAACAATAAATTTATTAAATTGTGAATACTATAAAAAATTAGGTAGTAATATATTCTGGCAGAACGAATATGAGTTGATTAAAAGTAAGAATGAACAACTTTGTTCGACTTTGCAGGAAAATAAAGATCTGATAAATTTACTAAATCGTCAAAATCAGAAATTAAGCGATAATGCTAATATTGAGAAGAAAAGAATGAATAAGTATTATGATTACTTAACGGATATAATGAATAAGAAAATAGTAAACATTTTGTTGCATATAGGATACATTAAAAAGCTTGATGAAGAAATCCCTAATAGTTAATAACAGAAACATTGTTTTACAAATTCCTAATTTCATTGTAAACAAGAAAATTGAGATTAATGGATATATAAATATTTATGATGGAGTTGGTGTAAATGACATATACATTGTATTAGGTAGAAGACACATATATACAAAAATTAAATATATAGACAAATCTAAATATAAATTTTCGTTCAGTTTCAAAACCGGTATCGGGTTTAAATTATGCAAATTGGTGTTCATTAACAATGAGAATGTCGAGATAAATATCCGGCGATTGTTTTTATCAATACCTGATACAATAGTTAAAATATCAAAAAGTACTTTACCTCCACCAAATAAACGTAAATATCATGACTGGATAGCTAATATTGAGTATGCACCAAGTAGGAAGGAATCTTCTACCATATTATCGAAAATTTCTAAACAACCATTAATAAGTGTTATTATTCCAATCTATAATCCAAATATTTCACATTTAAAAGAATGCCTAAATTCAGTTCTGGGTCAATTCTACGAAAATTGGGAGGTATGTGCTGTCGATGATGGTTCAACATCCATTGATGTCATCAATACCCTGAATGAATATAGCAATGCAGATAATAGGATAAAGGTATTACGACACGATATTAATCGGCATATCTCCTGTGCATCAAATTCTGCACTAGGTATTGCTACAGGTGAATATGCATTATTTTTGGATCAAGATGATTTGCTGAGGCAGCATAGCCTTATGTTTATTGTTTATGCTATCAACTTGTTTCAGGATTCAGTAATTATTTATTCTGATGAAGATAAGATTGATAAAAATGGAAAAAGATATGATCCATTCTTCAAACCTGCTTGGGATCCTATTCTCATTCATGCACAGAATTACATTTGTCATCTCATGACGATAAAAATGTCTGCAATCAAGGAATCCGGAATGATGAGTGTTGGTTATGAAGGATCACAAGATTGGGACCTTGTATTGCGTATATCGAATATGTACCCCATTGAAACTATTATTCATATTCCATTTATCCTATATCATTGGAGAGCTGGAGATATGTCAACAGCAACTAATATAAATAACAAGTCCTACTCCACCACCAACTCCCTTAAAGCTATTAATGACCATATTGCTCGTAATAATTATAAAGCTAATGCAAGAATATTAGATTCTAAATACATACTTTTTAACTTCGAATTACAACATTCACCTCATGTTTCAATAATAATTCCATCAAAAGACAATGGCAAAATACTAAGGAATTGCGTTGATAGTATAATAGAAAACACATCCTATACGAATTATACTATTTATATTATTGATAACAACTCTAAATGTCATACAACATTGTCAATTCTTAATCAATATAAGAACAATGAACTAATAAGGGTTCAAGTTGATAAACAGAGCTTTAATTATTCAGCCATTAACAACCAAGCTGTAAAACTTATTAAGAATACTGAAGTACTTGTTTTTCTTAATGATGATACCCAGATTATATCCAAAGATTGGTTAGAATCCATTTCTGCCTATGCTGTTCTTAAGGATATTGGAGCAGTAGGTGTAAAATTATTATATCCCGACAATACACTTCAGCATGCTGGAGTGGTGCTTGGAATGGGAGGAGTTGCTGGACACGCTTTTAAACATCTTCCATCTGACTGCTCAAAGCATATGCACCGAGCCAATCTTTCTCATTCAATATCTGCTGTAACAGGTGCTTGTCTAGCGATTGAAGCAAAGAAGTTCAATGCCTGCGGGGGATTTGACGAAAAATCATTAAAAGTAGCCTTTAATGATATAGATTTATGTATTAAATTGTTAAATATAGGATTAAATAATGTATATATAGCTAATGTCAGAATTATGCACCACGAGTCATTTTCCAGAGGTAGTGACAAGTTGGGAGAAAATCTTCATCGTTTTCGAAAAGAGTGCGAAATCATGAAAGAGAGATGGAGTATGCATTTAGAAAACGATAAGTTTTATAATCCGAATCTAGAATTATCAACTGAGCAATTTGATATCGGATGGAAAAAATTAAATCTTACATCTATCGAAAAACGAAATACCAACAATTATTTAAGATACTTTGATGGTACATACCCATCATTTATCAGAAAGAGGATTTGTTTATATTCATTACTCCGAGGGAATGGTCTTGAGATTGGTGCATTTGAGCACCCAGCTATAATACCGGACTATTGCAAAGTAAAATATTGCGACGTGCTCCATAAAAATGATGCAATAAAATTGTTTCCAGAGATTAATGAAGCGAATCTTCCTGAAATCGATTATATCATCAACCTAGATGAGACTGGGCTTAATGATTTCTCAAGTAATTCATATGATTTCATTATAATAAATCATGTTATTGAGCATCTCTATAACCCAATAAAGGCACTGAGTGAATGTTTTCGAGTATTGAAGAAAGGTGGGTTGATAGTTATTTCCGTTCCTGACAAAGAATATACCTTCGATCGCGATCGCCCTTTGACTGAATACAATGAGATAGTTGAAAGATGGAAATCTAGAAATTACGAAGCTACTTTAATAGATTATATGGATATAATAAATTACATTCATAAAGACTATATCCATAAGTCAGAAAGTGAAATCCATGATTTATTACAATCCTTCAAGAATAGAAGGGAGCACTTAAACATCTGGAATTCAAAAAGTTATTCACAGTTCATGGAAAGTTCACTAAAACTTTTATCAATAAACGCACTGCCAATAAAAGAATACTATGCTAGTGATAATAATTTTGAATACTCAAGTTTGTGGATAAAGAATTAAAATAATAAAAGGTATTTCAGAAAAAAACATTTGTATTCTTCTTTTTCTATCTGTTGCATTAATTGTATCATCTATAATAACATATTAAAGCAGTGCCTCTATTAACGATTTACTAATTCCCTTGAATTAATGTGGTGGATTATACTCATAATCAGAGTTTTTCTAATAATATCATCATTGTCATCCATTATTATATTCTATAATGTGTTTTCTAAATCGAAGGACGCAATAGAAGCAAATAGCGCAAATAGATAATAATAATGTCAAGGAGCAAGAATTAATTTTTTCTGAATCGAGAGTATAAGATGGTAACCATGTAGTTAACATGGATATTACTTGAAGGATTGATACAATGTAAAATATTTTTCTGTGAATTATCCATGCTGCTGAACATGATACGGTAATCAAAACGATCTGAAATACTAGTGATCCAGAATGATTGACTGTACTGCCCGGACCAAATAAGAAAATAATCCAAATAATGACACTTGTTAATACCCATGACAGATACATAAGATCCTTTCTTATTTCATTGACACTCCTATTCATTATTTTGTTATATAAAATATTCACTAATATCATAATAAATAGTATTATAATGAGACTCATACTTCGAAAAAGGTAATAAAACTCATCACTTTGTTTTTTCTTATAGTCATCCGTACTAAATGATATAATTTTTTGCCAACTTCCATAAAAAACTGTCTTAGCATTTTCAATTTTGTTTTTTAACGCACCTTCTAATTTAATTTCATGGTATGAATCTTGTATAGTTTGCAACGAACTTCTGCCATCAACTGGTATTACCCCAGCCAGATGCCATTTAATAAGCCTATTCGCAGGTGGCTCATAAATTTTTTGGTATCCGAACCAAGGCAAAGCGTAAGCTGCGAATACACTTACCCCAATCAACACCGACTTTATCTTGGGCCATGGTGGCTTGAACATCATTAGTACAGCCATGCCGATCATGGCAAAGGCGGAACCTCCGTGGGCAATCCATCCCAATCCCAACATTACGGCTACGATAACGATTCTCGGATAATCTCTATTCTCATTATGAAAATAGATGGCAAATGCTCCGATAATCAGCGCCGCTGCACCAAGCTTTGGCCACACGTATACTGTATTGATAAGCATGAAACCCGTGGTTGCACATAGCCCAACAATCAAAATGGCACTGCCTTGACCAATTCCCAAGCTTCTCACAATCCCCCACGCAGAGGCTACCCACAACAATTGAAACCACATACCAATGGCATGAGAACCGTTAATAACGTCGACGCCCGGACAGGAAAACCAAGGCCAGGCAAGAAGTATGACACCGGTCTGCAATGGCGGTCGATCACTGCTAAGCCACTCGAGTGCTGCAAGCATCCCGCGAGGACTTTCGTTGGCAGCAAGTTTCTCGGCAAATAATCGTGGTATTTGGTTATCTATTGGTAGCTTTAGCCATCGATTCGCCGCAAGCCAATCGATATTACCATCAACTTCATATAGATGAAGCATACCAAGGTATGCTAAACCGATGAGCGTCATAAGCAGAAAGGGGTAAGTAATGTCAGTATCTCTTAATACGCTAGAAACTTCCTTGGTTTTTCTTGCAATACAAATGACGGATACGATGAATACTCCCGATGAGAAGGCTACTCCAACGAAGGGATCGAAAAACCAGAACCAAAATGCCAACCAACCCATTGTGGCAGTGATCGAAGCTCCTCCCAATAAAGTCAATGCGGGTACACACCACGATTTCGACTGAAACCATGCTGATGCCAAGAGAGTGGGAGCACCTAACACAGTGCCCGCCAAAGCAAAGGATATGAGGTGTTCAATAAGTTGACTTGTACCTAGTTCCTGTGAAAAAACGAAGCTCGCGCCAATTAGGGTAAGGATTACTACCAAAGCCGACTTCAGAACTAGTTTCCAATATTCCATGGAAGAATCCGGCGTCTTCCACCAATTAATACAATTCAAGAAAAATTGCCGCAAGGCACCCACAGGTTTGAACGCTTTAAATAGTGATGTGAATGTTGTTTTCGGAATAGTCTCCGCCTCTGCTCCGTGAGGTGTATCATCCTGCCGCTGCCTGTTTCGACCAAGAAAAACAAGTAGGAGCCCACTCCCCAAAATAGCTAATCCAATAACCGCCAAGGCTTTGCCCCTCTTGCGCATTTGATGGGTTAGCCAAGAACCGAAACCTACCTCCACGGGTTCCGCGAAAGCCAACCACTGCCCAACCGGTCCACATTCAGCAACCAGGCGAAAACCAGAGGCACCTGACGGAATGAATAGGTGAGCAGATTGCCACCCGTTACCGCGGAAACGTGAAATCTTTAGGGGCACTTCTCGACCATCATCACTTACTAGTCGAATCGAGCTTGGGTCCAAGTCGGGATGACCCGCGAAATGGATGCGCAAGATAGACAAATGTGCATTTGTTTGAACCGGTGCGCTTTTAAAGATCGACGCAGCTACTCCGTTTGAGAAGTGGATCTTCCCGCCGTGAGAGGGGGCAGGCAGAAAATCGGGTAGTTTATTCGAAAAACCTCTTTTAATCGATGGTTGAATAGACACAGGAGCACGAATCCCCGGAGGCAGCACCCGCCTCATCCGGGGATTTCTCATGACGTCAATCATGACGTCATGACTAACGAAGGGAAGGGAGGTCGTCGGAACGGATCGTAATCTTTGCTCGTTATCGGTGATAACGAACTCACGAAGATGGCCTGCGTAGTTTTGCCATTTAGCCGGAAAGGCTGAGAGATAGTCTCGGAGATGCCTTTGAGATTCAACGACTAATCCAATTCCAACGACAAGTCCCCAAAGGAGCGAAAACAAATATAGCCGCTCCTGATTTTTTGGGGTAGATTTGACCCAAATCGCAACCAAAGACACGGCATTCGCCAAAAGTAACAAACCAATGATATCACTGTAGCGTGATCCTATGGCTACATTACCACGAGAGTAGGAGAGTGCCGCTATTTGCAAGGCCAACCAAGCGGCAAATCCAAAGAGGAAGAAATCCGCTTTCTTCCACTTGACGTTGCGTTCACAAGTTTTCAGCCATATCCAGTATGCTAAGGGTCCTTGAAGGATAATGCTGAAGAACCATACGATATACCAAGATTCGTTGTGATAGGGATATGCCGTGATTTTAATCAGGCTGCCAAGATATTGCCATAGAGTACCTGCATGAAGTGAATCATGCCAAGGAGCGGGGGCGATCGATAATAGACTGATCGTAATAATGACTGCGCAGACTGATGAAGTTATCAAGTCGTCGGACGTCCATTTCCGCAATTGGCATGCTCTTATGATCCTTAGGAGAATCACTACCAAAGGTGGGGCAAAAGATGTCGAAAGACAACCGATGCCAGCTAGACCAGCCAAGACGCCGACAAGTCCCTTCCAAGATTTTACGGGATTGGTTGGCAAGGTGGCCAAGACTACCAGAGCACTTCCAATGGCAAAGTAAACTTGAACTTGAAAAGCTGCGATCGTGTTCTCCCAGGCGAGGGGGAACGACAAGAGGGCAGCGAGTAAAAGCGGACACAACCATGAACCGGGTCCGATTAGGAACGAGCGTAAAAGAAATAACAGGAATGCACTGAATGCAACGTGTACAAGAGCATTCAAAGTTGTCACGAACAATGGATCCCATTGTCCGTTGAATGATGTTAGGGCCAACGCCCAGAGTCTTGTAAATCCTAATCGATGCTCGTTATGGGGAGTCCAGAAAGTTTGAACTAGATCAAAGTTGCCATCAAGCCATGGTAAAATTGCCGTCGTTGCCTCTCCGTTCCATTGGTCCATATAAGGCACGTCAGACCCAAAGAGCCCGATCAACTGCCATTTTGATCCAACCCCACAGAGAATTACGCCCGTGAAGAGGAAGAAGAAACATGAGGGTTTCATTCTTTTACCGCCCATTACTTATTTATTCTGCCTTGGAAGGGAAATCATTTCAAACACATAGACAAGAGGGAATCCGACGCAATAGAAACGCCGCGATACGATTTGATCGACGACACAGGAAGTCTTATGAGATCTTTTTGTGAAACACTTGAATTTGCCGAGCTAGTTCAAGCTCGTATTATTCAAAAAAAGTTCTTACCAAAACAAATAAAACGGCCAATGGCCGTTTTATTGAAAAGACATAAAAATAAACTCAAGGTGTGATGTCGTCGATACCCATCCAGCCATTGCCGTCACTGGCCGCAGTTTCCGAAATTAACTGCAGGGTATAATAGCCCGGCTCAAGTTCGAGAATCAGGCCCGAGTCCTTCGCGTCCAAGACTGGCCAACCATAAAGCGACTGCGAGAGCGAAGCAATTTCTGCGGAATCAGCCGAGGAGTTGGTGGTGTAATCGTCATTCTCTGCCACAAGCGCACTCGACCAATCAGGATCACCGTTTTCTCCGTAAGGATCTTTGTATTTGTGCAGCTGCATGGTTGGATTCGGCATCACGCCTAAAACTCCAAATAGAGCTAAGGAGGGACCACGCGTACGCATGAACAATTTGCGCTTGCCTGTTCCAACTATCTGAAAACCTCCAAACATATATTCTCCAGTCGATACCAACCCTCTTGTAGAAACATGGGTGAAAGCTGCAGAACCGTTCGTGTCGGCCAAATCTACGCCAGCCCATCCAATCCCAGTTCCACCATTCTTATCTTCGACCTGCGAGGTGTAGAAGCCTTTAGTCATGGAGGTCAACGAAACTGCTTGATTTGCATGCAAGGGTATCACGGGAGGCAGCGAAGAAACCAAGGTCGAAATTTCAGAGGTGTTCGCATTGCTTGTGTAGTTGTCGTTGTCACCACTAGAGACCGGTTCACTTCCCTGAGCCGGATCCTCGTTGATGTAACGATGCAGGGTCATGATCGGGTCGGCGAGGAGAGTATTTGCGTGCAAGCCGAAACCTTCGAGAGAAGGGCCAACCCCTCGCAACAGTACGCTACCCGTGGAATTTATCTTGAAACCCATGAAGCGTTTGTCGTTGCCCACACCAATGAAACCTCGAACGCTTACGCTCACAATCTTAGCATTCTGGCTTGTGGTCCCATTAGTATCACTGGGAACTCTAAGACTTGAAAGAGAGGAAGTGTCGGGTGGGGTACTAGGTTGACCGGTGGGCTTAGACTTACCTCCAGCAATTTCATCCAGAGAAGACCATGCAGATGATGTGGAGGGGTCCTGACTGTTGGAAACAGCTTGAAGCGCTTTGTATGTGATTCCATTGTAAATCACTAAATCCTCTTTGCTATAACTTTTGCCCTTTTCGTGGGAACTGGGCACCGCAGCTGAAGCTGAAAAGATGGCCATTAAAAGGATTGAGAGGGTAATGAGGAGTGAGCGTGGATTCATAAAAGTGATTCCCGTAGGCTTGTTTTGAATGGGAGCGTTTAATTGAGGTAGTGAAAACTGAGAAGAGAAATCTTGTAAGAAATATAACATTTCGGTGAGTTTTTGAGAGAAGGCAAGATTTTTTTCAGAAATGTATAGATCAATCGGATGGTTGGCTTAAGGTGAAAAATTGCTTTGGAAAGTGTGTAGTGTGGGAATATTGTTGAACAAGTCTACATGAAACGGAACCATTTCCTCAAAGAATGAGTAACGATTAAGCGACGAGAGTGCATGAATTGCGTAAAAATCAAATAATAGGCTTCAGTCGCCATTTTGCGATTTGTTTGTTGTAGAAGGCCTCGCCATTCACTTCTTTCGCAAACCGAGATCGTTGTCCCGAACTTCGTCTAGCTTGCCGGCTAGCTTCATCTTGAATGCCTTAACAACTGGTTGGTATTTTTTCTTCTTGGCCAAGTTGTCGTACTGCTTGGGGTCTTTCACCATGTCGAAGAGCTCGATGCCGTTCTGGGCCTTCTCGCCGTACTGAATGTAGGCCCAGTTTTTCTCACGCAGGAGAAACCCCTTGCGCATTGGGGCCACGCAAAAGGCGGAATCCCGAACCTCGTGCGAAGGGTCGTCCAACATCTTGGAGATGTCTTTGCCCTGCAGACGTTCCTGGGCTTTCAGACCACACATTTCAGCTAGAGTGGGATACAGGTCGAGCAACTCAACGAAGGAGTTGCAGACCGCAGGTTTCTTGCCCGGGGCGCTTATGATGAGCGGCACTTGGGAAGACTCATCAAGTAGGCTCACCTTCGCCCAAAAGTCATGTTCGCCCAGATGAAAGCCATGGTCGCTGGTGAAGATCACGATAGTGTTGTCGCTCAGACCGGCCTCGTCGAGGGCCTTCAGGACCTTCCCCACCTGGGCGTCCAGGAAAGCGACCGATGCATAGTAGCCGCCGACCGCCTTCTTTTGGCGGCGGACGTCCATCTTCATGTTCGAGCTGGTGCAGTAATTGATGCCCGCCTTGGGAATATCGTCCCAGTCGCCGGG
>Ga0209667_1001586_pt1 | contig 16249 bp, 14 predicted proteins | sample SaaInlV_165m_DNA_2_FD_184682 | JGI IMG/M metagenome (GOLD analysis project Ga0209667, IMG submission 184682) | Marine microbial communities from expanding oxygen minimum zones in the Saanich Inlet - Saanich Inlet SI037_S3LV_125m_DNA (SPAdes)... | ecosystem: Environmental > Aquatic > Marine >... | reverse complement strand
TTTGTTTTAAGCTCGGGAGTTAAGTCGAACTACAATTACGATTATTCTCTATTGTCCGATACCATGAATGAAGCCTATTGTAGTTTGTTAAGACAAAAGCTAGATACTTGGCAGACAAAACATGGAAAGTTTGATGTGATTGTTGGTTGCGAAACAGAGGGAATACGAATTGGGTATGCATTATCAAAGCTGATTAATCTTCCTTTTTACATAATGCCTAAGAAAAGTACTGACTTTGCAGAAGTCGCTATCCCTTCCTATCCAGCAGATACTCACTGGTTAATTGTTGATGACATCGTTACTACTGGCTCAACCTTTATGAGAGCGGTTAATTTTCTGGATATAGAAGAAAAACCAGAAAGCATTACATACGCCTGTATGATCAAAAGGAAACTAGAAAACATGGATTACTCCGCGGTACAGGGTGACCCAGACAAGGAGCAGTTTCATGTCCGTGACGAGCGATTCGATTTTATTGATAAAAGGCTTGTCCCCTTATACTCAGAGTAGGTGGGACCGATCTAGGATAGGAATGGAAACCTTGTCAGCGTTGTTGTCGCTCACTTAAACAAGCGGATGTGTAACTCTGAGAATGTGAACTCCAGTTCAAACTCTCTTGACATTAACTAAACAATCTTTATAAGATCCCTCCAGAAGTCTTTTTGCGTCAACTTTCTCGTCAAGATCTTTAATCCCTTGTGATGTAAGTCCATCTTACAAAGACCAACCTCTTTGAATACTAGAACTACTGTTTCTATTTATGGGAAATAAAAATACAGAGAATAAAAGCGAACTGAGTAAAGCGTTCTCATCAATGCTAAATCCGATGAAGACCTCTATTCGAGAGGTAAATCCTTCTATATGAGTACTATTTCAGTGAACCCCCTTTCCCTAGAAGATCGTGATCAGGTTCGGCAAATTGTATTGAACGCCAGTGAGCCAATTGCGCCGTTTTGGCCCATGCGGACCATGGTCGCGCAGAACCCCCTTCATGGATTGGAATATCTACCATTTGATCAGGCTGTTCGAAAAGGCAAGGACCTCCTTGGTGGAAATGGGTATCTCGCGAATGAGGAGTATCGTCAATTTTACCGTAATGGCCGTATTACCAAAGAAAGTTTTCAGCGCGCTTTTTCCAGAGTTGGGCCTCGCCCAGATGGGCAAGTTTCTATTGAAGTTGGAAGTCGAACGATTGCCCCAAAAGATGTTTGGCAATTACACGTACTTTTTGGCTTCAAGGAATTGCCACTATCCCTCTTGGAATGGGAGTTAGGCGGTGGTTTAGCTACAAAACAGTTTCGGCAAGACCTTACCGAGGAATCCCAAAAACAAATTATTGAACAAACTATCAAAGAATCTGACCAGTGTCGGGAGTATTTAGAAGAGACCTATCTAACTAATTTATGGAAGAGTGTGTTAGCCACCTTCGGGCTATCTGATCTCCATGCTTCACCTCGAATAACTGAGGATTCGCATTCGCAAACATCCGCACCCATTTCCTTACCGCATCAGCAGACCATCAGCGATTGGGTTGACAGTTTGACTGAGGGTGGGTTGGTTGACCAAATCAATAATCAGCTCATCAAATGGGTGACGGCGTTTCTCGATGAAGGATTAGCTGGCTGGGAAATGCCTGGCCGAGAAGAAGGTTTCTATCAAGTATGGCGTAACCTCGCGCAGAAAGATTTTTCGGGGCAGCTTCTCGGGGTTACAGATTTCGCCCAAAAAGTTCGTAACCTTCCTATGGCTCCAGAGGACGCGATCAGTTCAAGCTTGCACCAACTCGAAATTCCTCAAGAACAATGGAAAGGTTATCTCTCAAGGCAACTATCATTACTACCAGGCTGGACGCGATACATACGTTGGCTTGGGGAACACCCAATTTACGGGGAACACCCAATATACCATGCGCAACACAAACATCCCATTGACACAACACAATATCTGGCCGTGCGTTTATTTTATGAAGTGGAGTTGACTAACATACAATGCCAACAAGAATGGGGGGTTGATGGGACTGTTTCTACCCTGACCGCATATTGGAATGATCGATCCGAAGAATACCACCAGCAAATTGGGCATGGAGGGCAATCTGGGGATCCGATCAAACAGATGAAATGTCGACATGCTTGGCGATTATTCCATTTGGCACAGTTTCTTGAGTTATCTCCAAGAGAAGTTCACGATCTCTCGCTTACTGATGCCCAGATATTGTTGCAATGGTTAGACCACTTTCCTGCTGATCAGCATGGACGGGTATGGATTGAGGCTTACGAAGATTCCTTTCGAGAGAAGCTACTAAGAAATATTTTAGCGCACCGTGGAACGGTACCAGAATTGGAAACTCGTCCCCATGCACAACTGGCCTTTTGTATCGACGTGCGTTCTGAATCATTTCGTCGCCATATTGAAGCCCAGGGTTCCTATGAAACATTTGGGTTTGCAGGTTTTTTTGGCATCCCCATTAGCCATCAAGCTTTTGACAGTGATCAACGTGCTTCTTTATGTCCGGTGTTATTGACTCCTGGCCATGCGGTGACGGAAACACCTCGGTCAGGAGAAGGAGCCGCTTTAGGAAAATACTCCTCTGGTACTCGCTGGCGTCGACTGGGGTGCCATCTTTTTCATGATCTGAAGCATCATCCTATTGGGTCGATGATGATGATTGATGTATTGGGATTCTTTTTTAGTCTGGGGTTGGTGGGCAAGACCTTATTCCAAAAAACATTTCGTGCAATGACCTCTACTATCCAGAGTTGGTTAACACATCGAGTTTCAACTCAGCTCTCAATTTCCACGCCATCTAATCCTCAAAACCCCAGGATAGGAGAAGTGAATGCGGAAGGGGTTCCTGACGGGCTTTCTCAGGGATTTTCTCTTTTGGAACGGGCGACATTTATCGAAAATGGTTTACGCGCTATGGGGTTCACCAAAAATTTTGCCCGACTGGTGTGCCTCTGTGGCCATGGGAGTGAAACGGACAATAACCCCTATTACGGAGCGTTGGATTGCGGGGCTTGCGGGGGAGCACCGGGTGATGCAAATGCCCGAGTTTTTGCTGCGATGGCGAATGAAGCTGAAGTTCGTAGTATTCTCAAGGAAAAAAAATTGCCGATTCCAGATGACACCTGGTTTCTTCCGGGAAAACATAACACGACGACGGATCGGGTCGAGTTTTACGACCTAGAGGAGTTGCCTGATTCGCATAAAAAAGATTTGCAGGCGTTGAACAAGAGTCTTGAAGAAGCTGGAGCGAAGCAGGCTCTTGAGCGATGCCGTCGCATGCCCAATGCTCCGACTGAAATTTCTCCAGAGCAGGCTTTTGCTCATGTAGATGAACGCAGTTGCGATTGGGCGAATACTCGGCCGGAATGGGGATTAGCTGGAAATGCCGCGTTTCTCATTGGAAGGCGAAAACTGACCAAAGGATTAGATTTAGGCGGTCGGGCTTTCTTGCATTCTTATGACCCTGTTGACGATCCCCAGGGTGCTATCCTTGAAAAAATCATGACCGCGCCATTAATTGTAGGCGAGTGGATTAATACCGGTTATTATTTTCCTTCAGTAGATCCATGGACGTATGGAAGTGGGAGTAAGGTGTTACACAATGTCGTCGGGGGTGTTGGGATGATGCTCGGAAGCCAAAGTGATTTGCAAATGGGATTCCCCTTGCAAACGGTCAACGATGGGAACACTCACTATCATGAACCCATGAGACTATTAGCTATCATCGAACAGACGCCGAGTGTACTCTCTTCTATCATTCAAAAACAATCGATCCTTCAACAGTTATTTCATAATCAATGGCTTAATCTTGTGGCCTTCGATCCCCATACGTTTGAGTTTCATCGATACAATTCGAATGCTACGTGGGAAGACATGCGACTGGGGTAAAGAAAAGTTATGTCAGCAAGAACACTCATTCTAAAAACTATCGGACTTTTCGGGCTTTGGGTTTTGTTGTCCGGCAAGTTGGACGCGTTTCATCTCTCAATTGGGTTCCTCGGTGCAGTTTTGATTGCTTGGGTGAACACTGAACCTCGACATTTGGATGAACCCCCATTGCCTCACGTACGACTTGTCCTTTATTGGCCTTGGTTATTCTGGGAAATTGTAAAGAGCAATCTAAATATTACAAAAATTATTCTTGATCCCAAGCTTCCTATTAATCCACGACTCATCCAATATCGTACCAACCTTGGAAGTAATCCAGCAGTTGTATTGTTGGGGAATTCCATTACTTTAACCCCGGGGACTGTCACCATTGAGGTCTCCTCCAGTGAATTGGAGATTCATGCGCTGGATGATTTGTCATCCAACGGGCTCGAGTCGAGAACCATGGAACGAAAAATTGCAGAGGCTTTCCATTCGAGGGGGCAAACCTGATGTTTACGCTGTACCATTTTTTCTTTCTCTTTCTCACCATACTTATCCTTGTTTATATGTATCGGGTGTTTCAAGGTCCCACAGTCTACGACCGGATTTTGGGTCTAAATGGGGTTTCAACCAAGGCTATTCTTTTGTTGACCATTTTGGGAAGTCTGTATGGACGATTAGAAATGTTTGTTGACATCGCGTTGGGCTATGCTTTGCTAAACATTATTGGAGGACTTGCGGTAGGAAAATATCTAGAACAAAAGAGGACTCGGGAATGCTAACAGTAGATACCCTATTAATTTTTATTGGCCTCTTTTTTCTGACGGTTGCGGCTATTGGCGTCATTCGTTTGCCTGATGTTTTTTCCAGGTCTCATGCTTTAAGTATTACCGATACCCTTGGCACGTTTTTTGTCTTAACAGGCGTGGCTTGTTATCAAGGGCTTACCCTTGCTGATGTGAAAGTATTTTTGATTCTTTTTGCCCTTTGGCATTTGAATCCAGTCATTTCTCATGCGGTCCTGCGAGCAGCTCTCCGAAATGGCGTGCGTCCTTGGGTCAAGGAGAAAAAATGATGTTATTTGACGACTATCTTCTTCTTACTTTGGTGATCGTGACGGCACTGGGTGCTGTCTTTGTTCGCGACCTCTTTAGTGGAGTGCTGACCCTGGCCGCTTACAGTTTTTTTCTGGCGCTTCTCTGGGCTGGTCTGGGTGCTGTGGATGTGGCCTTTACCGAAGCTGTTGTGGGTGCTGGTTTGTCCACCTTATTTTTTTTGGTGGCCTTGTTTCTAACCTCTCATCAAGAGGAAGTTCGCAAACAGTTTAAGGTGCAGATGATGGCATTGGGGAGCTTGGGGATTCTGGGTTTTCTCTTATTATTTGGGTCTGTGGATCTACCGGTGGTTGGGGACCCTGAATCACTACCTAGTAAACATGTTTCTTCCCACTATTTGAAAAAGAGTCTGGAGGAAACAGATACCCCCAATGTTGTGACGGCGGTGTTGGCTGACTATCGGGGCTTCGACACCTTGGGCGAGACTACTGTTATTTTTACCGCAGGGATAGCCTGTTGGATGTTATTAAGGAGAAGAGATGATTCGGCCACATGACAGTGTAATAGTTCACACCCTTGCCAGAGTTTTCATACCCATTATTCAACTCTTCGCATTGTATGTACTTATTCATGGGCACGATAGTCCAGGAGGCGGGTTCCAGGCAGGAACTTTGTTTGCGGCTAGTTTTATTTTGCCAGTTATTGCCTTCGGCATTCAAGGTTCTCTGACCGTGCTTGAAAGGCGAGCGATTATTTTAGGCGGAATCGGCATTTTGCTTTTTGCGGGGATCGGCCTGATTCCACTTCTCCTTGGAGAGGAGTTTTTAAATTACGGAGAACTGCCTATCCCGGGCATGGAGGCTTCTGCCAGACGGCACTTGGGGATTTTGGGAATTGAAATAGGCGTTACCATTGCGGTCGCTGCTACGGCCGTTTCGATTTATTATAGTTTGAGAGAACGCGGAGAAGGAGAGGGAAATTAAAATGGCTGACATCGTTCTCTATCGTCCCCACTTTGTCGCGTTTATCATCCTATTTCTTTTGGGTATATATATCATGGTGGTGTCTCTCAACCTGGTCAAAAAGCTCATCGGTATGTACCTCATGCAAACCAGTATCATTTTATTTTTTATCACTCTGGCAGTGAAAAAGGACAGCACGATCCCCATTATTTTGTCTTCTGCGACGGCTGTGACTCCCGAAGCCTATGCGAACCCTCTTCCCCACGTATTGATGCTCACGGCGATTGTAGTCGGAGTTAGCACTCTTGGCGTTTCGCTTGCCATGGTTATTGCTTTGTACAGACAGTACAACACATTGGAAGAAGATCAGATACTTGGAAAGATGAAATGACCTCGAGTTTGCCAGGTTTTTTATTCGCCATTCCCTTTTTTGCCGCAGTTGTAATACCAGTTGTCGGTTTCACTAGTCAGAAGTTCTGTCGCCCGATTGCTCTCGGTGCTTTGGTTTCCCTTAGCATTGTTTCGGTCATTGGCTTGAGTGAGGTTGTATCGCATGGGCCACTGTCTCATGAATTTGGAGGATGGGCACCGCCTATTGGCATTGAGTGGGTGGTCGATGGGTTGAGCGGGCTCCTAATGGTGGCGATCAGTATCGTCTCACTTATTTCGCTTGTGCACGCAGGCCCCCTGGTAGAAAAAGAATTACCCGGTCGAGTGATACCATTTTATTCTCTTTCTCTTTTGTTGGTTGCAGCCTTGGGTGGAATGGTATTGACCGGAGACCTATTTAACCTGTTTGTTTTTTTAGAAATTGGCTCACTGGCAAGTTATGTTCTAGTCGGTGTGGCTGGAGGCCGTTCTCTTCATTCTGCTTTTTGCTATTTGATTCTCGGTACCATCGGGGCATCCCTATACTTGTTGGGTGTGGGGTATTTTTATGCGGAAACCGGTACGCTCAACATGGCAGATCTGGCGCAACGACTTCCGGAAGTTATCGATTCTCGGGCGGTGCTAACAGGGTTGTTATTCATTGTCTTGGGGTTGGCCATTAAGATGGGATTATTCCCATTACATGGATGGTTGCCTGATGCATATACCTACGCACCGAACTCTTGCACTCCTTTACTGGCCTCAGTTGTGACGAAAGTTCCATTATATGCTTTCGTACGTATTGCCTTTTGGGTTTTTGGCATGACCACGGTGAGCACGCAAATCCCAATCTTGGTGGTGCTGGGTTGGGTCGGTGCTGTGGCGGCGATTGCTGGAGCTTACCTTGCAATTTGGCAAGAAAGTTTCAAACGCATGTTGGCGTATTCTAGTGTTTCCTCTATGGGGTTATTTATGTTGGCTTTCAGTCTGGGCACTGAAACAGGGTTTGCGGGGGGCCTGTTTTACGTCTTGGCGGATACCTTGATGAAAGCCACGCTCTTTGGCGTGGCTGGAGCCGCGTTCTATCAATGTGGTGCAAGTACGGTGACAGACCTTGTCCGGTTGCGACAAAACATGCCCTGGGTATCGGCAGCATTACTTATCTCGGCATTGTCCATGGTGGGCATTCCCCCGACTGCTGGGTTTTTTGGGAAATGGCATTTGGTCGTCGGTGCCTTGGAGGCTGAGAAATACTTTGCTGTCGCTGCTATTTTGGTCTCGAGTATGCTGACTGCCTTGTATTTCTTTCGAATGTTTCAACGTGTGTGGGCCGAACCCCTTCCGTTAGTTGAGGCCCATGTTCTAGAGACGCCCTTTCCCATAAAGATGAGTTTGGGTGTTCTGACTTTCGGGCTTATTGCGTTGGGGTTGGGAAGTGATCTTGTTATGGGGTTAATTTTTGAATCGGCTATCCCGAAGGGATTTTAATTTCTTTAGCTAAGGTGAATTCGTTGTGATGGAATTTGTGTATATCTTTATCCCGCTACTTCCTTTATTGGCATTTGTTGTGCTTGCGTTGGGTGGTAGCAAGTTTCCAAGCGATAGTCATAAAGTAGGAATTCCAGCAATTTTGGGCTCTTTTATATTGTCGATCCTTGCCTTTGTCCAGGTCTTGAACAATGGCCCAATTGAAGTGCCGCTTTATACTCTGCTGGAGTCTGGGAATTTAACGATTGACTTGGGTTTGTATATTGACCAGTTGACTGTATTGCTGCTGCTTTTGGTATCTGGTGTAAGTGGTGTGGTTCATGTGTACTCCTCTCGATACATGATCGGTGATCCCAAATACAATCGATTCTTCGCGGTGATTGCACTCTTTACTTTTTCCATGCTCATGCTGGTAATGAGTCGCAACCTGCTCATGATTTATGTTTTTTGGGAGGTCATGGGGTTCTGTTCTTACCTGCTGATTTCTCATGCGGCAGCTAGAAAATCAGCTGGATACGCTGCGACCAAAGCGTTTTTGATTAATGCCGTAGCTGATGTAGGATTCGGTCTGGGTGTGATTCTTACGTTTGTGACATTTGGCACACTCGATATTCCTCAGATTTTGGCACAAGCTCCAGCGATGGCTAAAGATACAGTAAATGTCCTCGCGTGGGTGGGTCTTGATCTTCATCTTCGCTCTGTCACACTTATCTCACTGCTTTTATTTATAGGTGCGATGGGTAAATCTGCACAGATTCCATTTCACGTATGGTTGCCGTTTGCTATGGAAGCTCCCACACCTGTGTCTGCATTAATTCATGCTGCAACCATGGTGAATGCTGGTCCGTTTTTGTTAGTGCGATTGAGTCCATTGATTATTCTGTCTCCTGTGACGATGGCATTTATTGCGGTGATTGGAGCCGCGACAGCGGTGTTAGCTGGCATTGTCTCTCTGACCCAGTCTGACATCAAAAAAATTTTAGCGTATTCCACCATCAGCCAAATCGGCTTTATGATCATGACTTGTGGGTTAGGGGCGTTTGTGGTGGCCATTTTTCACCTGCTTGCACATGGGTGTTATAAGGCCTTTTTTTTCCTGTCTACTGGCAATGCGCTTCGATCAGTAGAGCCGGGTCATGGGGACAGAGACCATGCACATCATTCGCCTCATGGCATGGGAGTTTTGCATATAGGAGCTTTGCTATTAGCTTGCCTGCCACCTTGTATTTTGTTTTCTGGTTCGTATGAATATTTGTGGGGGGTTACGGGGTTTGCCTCTGCAACAATCGGTTTCCGGGTCATTGGTTTGATCACGGTTTTCGTGACTTCCGTTTATCTTTTCCGAAGCATTACGTCGTTATTCATTCAGGGCCCTAAAACCTATTGGCCGACTTCAGAGCAGCCTAATTCTGAGAGCCATCCCACTAAGCCGCAGTTTGTGAATAGTTCCATTTTGATTGGTCTTCTCATAACCACTCTATTATTAGGGATCATATTGACCATGTTTTGGAAATGGTTCGCAGGCTTCCTGGTTCAAGGTTTGGCGCTTCCAAGTGTTTCGTTACTTGAAGGATCTGGTGAGATGGGTCTTCAAATTTGGTTTTTGGTTTCTTTAGGGGTGGCTATCGCCGGTTGGTTTTTTGCCTATTCACAGACTCAACTTCAGCATCAGGTAACCAGGACAAGCGAAAGGAAGGCGTGGTTGTACATCCTATTCTGGAATAAATTCTACGTTGATGAAATTTATGATGCGTATATCGTAAACCCCATCATCCGGTTGACTCGATGGCTCTCTCGATCTGCTGAGACGAGAGAAATACGACAGAGCATGGGAAAATTCAGTCGTCAGACTATAGCTTTGGACGGCATGTTAGCCTTAGCTAGATCACGCTTTATTGGGCACAACATTCTCTTTTTGATTTTTGGTTTCGTGTTTACCATGGGCCTTCTTTATATTTTGAGCTAAATGCGAGATAGTCGAAATTTTTATGCAACTTAAGGGATTATTGATTCGATGCTTTTAAACCACCTCCTAAGCTGGTTGCTTGTACTTCCAGCCTTGGGAATAGGAGTCTTATGTTTTATCAGAGACCGAGAAACGGCCAGTCGTATCGCCTTGGCCAGCACCCTTCTCACTTTTTGCTTATCGATAGTCCTCTGGATGCAGTTCGATTTTGCAAAAGCCGATATGCAATTTGTTGAACGATTCGAATTAATGTCAACGCTAAAGGTTAAGTATGCCTTGGGTATTGATGGTATCAGCCTTCTCATGGTCACCCTGACTACTTTACTGACTCCCATTGCAATTTTGTGTTCTTGGAAAACTGTCAAAACAAACCAGCATGTTTTTATGATTCTCATTCTCTTGTTGGAGACAGCCACACTTGGTGTATTTCTTTCACTAGATTTGGTGTTCTTTTATTTTTTTTGGGAACTCACTATGGTGTGTGCGTACTTTTTGATGGTGGTGTGGGGAGGTCCAGGTCGAAGCTCTGCTGGATTAAAATTTATACTTTATAGCTTTGGCGGTGGCCTTATTCTCTTGTTGGCTATATTGGGCCTCTATGTTCAGGGTGGCGAAACATTTGATCTAGTGACGTTATCAGATTATACATTTAGTACCTCTACTCAATACTGGTTATTTCTCGCATTTTTTCTGGCCTTTGCTATTAAGGTCCCGGTGGTTCCTTTTCATGCTTGGTTGCCGGGTGCTTATGCTGAATCACCCACTGCTGGTAGTATTATTTTAGCTGGGGCATTATCCAAGATGGGGGCCTACGGATTGTTGCGTGTCTGCCTACCTCTTTTCCCTGAAGCTGCCATTTATTTTGCACCATTCGTTTTGTGGCTATCGATTGTAGCCATAATTTACGGTGGGCTCATGGCTTTATCGCAGACTGACATAAAAAAACTCGTAGCCTATTCTTCAGTCTCCCATATGGGTTTTGTTACTCTCGGAATTTTTGTGTTCAATAGCCAAGGTATCCAGGGGGCCGTCTTGCAAATGTTTAATCATGGGATTATTATTGCAGCCTTATTTATTTCTGTTGGACTGTTGTACGACCGCACTCAAAGTCGATCGATTTCTGACTACGGCGGCTTGCATAAACCCATGCCAAGATTTGTTGCATTGTTCATTTTGTTTTCAGTCGCCGCCTTTGGGCTACCAGGTACCTGTAATTTCATTGGCGAATTTTTAGTCTTAGTAGGAACTTCGTATGTCAGCTTTTCCATGGTTCTTATCTCTATGGGCGGTATTCTTTTAGCTGCCGCATATATGTTGTGGATGGTCCAAAGGTTGGTGCTGGGAGAGCCATCGACAGAAGCCGCCAAAGTGCTCCCAGATTTATCGAATCGGGAATTGGCTACGCTGATTCCATTGGCTATCCTCGTATTGTGTATTGGATTGTATCCCGGACCATTGATGGAGATGATGGATGCGAGTGTGACTCACCTCATCCAACAAACCACAGGGTTGCAAGGTGCTGAAGTGTCTCAACTTCAGCTTATGCCCTAAACAAATCTTTATCCTTTCGGTCAAGTTAATTTTTTTTCTTGCAGCAAGAGAAATTAGAACGAACAAGGTTTCTATATAAAATAAATACCCCACTACCGGGCGGCACGGGGTGTCTTAAGCGGCAAGTTATGAAGGAAGTGGCACCACAATCTAAATGTTTGGAAGTTTTTTCTAGTGCGTGATGGGTCAAGAGCTGTTTTTCTTTGGGTGGAATTTCTTAACTATGTAAAAAACGTCCCCCCATTCGTGGAAGTGTCCCGCTTTAGCTCCAGCACTATCTCCCATTCCAAAATAGAAATCGGCTCTTCCTTTCCCGCGAATTGCGTTGCCCGTATCCTGATCCACTACAAACCGAGTGAAGTTTTTCCATTGAATGATCTCGTTTTTGTCATCAAGAATGGGTTTGCGTAATTTTACAAAGGCGAGTCCTCCTGCCGGATAAACTTTTTTATCAGTGGCTATGGATCTACCTCCAAGGAGTTCCCCTCCCCCAGATCCACGCGGGTTACCTTCGTGCGATAGTTTAAAAAAGACATAGCGTTTGTTGTGAAAAAAATATTTCTCAATATCCTCTGGGTGTTCTCTGAAATATTTTTTAATTCCCTGCATTGACCCTTGCGCGAGGTCAATGACTCCATCCCGGATCATACGTTTGCCTAGACCGCCAAACTTATAATTATTGACTCCTGCAAAATGTGCTCCGACTGATGTTCCGTCAAGGAAAAGGAGCTGTCCTGATCCTTGAATATGTAAAAAAAATCGATCGACATCATTTTCAAGCCAAGCAATTTCTAGCCCCCTGCCTGTAAGGATCCCCTCTCCGTCGATTTGCTTCCGTGTGTAATTTCGCCATGCTTTAGAGTTGGGAACGGATGATTCTTGAATTTTATAGTTTTTGCTGTGTCCAATGAGCTGGGGGCTTGGAGAAAACTCGGGGATTTTATAAATTGGATAGCGGTACTTTTCTGTTCTTACCCGACTTGCTTGCATCATCGGTGCATAGTATCCGGTAAAAAGGACCTGTTTACGTTTCCCCTTTCCAACACGATGCATAACAAACTCCTCGCGGAGGCGCTCACTGAACTCGGTGGGCGGAAGATTTTCATTCACCAAACTCAAAAAAGATGTAAGAGTTTGTTTTAACCATCCGTTTGTTACCATGAGGTCACCCAAATGTTCTACTTTTGCAGGGTCAGTAAATTCCATTGGTTTTAATTGATTTAAAATCGCCTGTCTGAGAGATGCACGATCAAGGTCATCAATAAAAACTTCAGGTGCTTTGAAAAAATTTTTGGAAAGAAGAGACTTGGCGTGGTTGGAGTGGAATTCGGGTGATTTGGATTCAGGAACTACTGCTTTAGGATTTATCCGTTTTTCTCGGTACCAAAAAGGAGGGTTTTTCCTAGATGGCCTTTGCCTTGAGAAATCAGGCTTTGATGCACGCTGGGATTTGTAGATTTGTTCTATGTTTCTTCTTACCGAATTATCTGGTTTTGGCTTGAATATAGAGCAGGAAATGAAAACCATGGGAACTACAAACACGGTTATCAAGAGAATTCTTTTGCTTATTAACTTCTTAGAGGGAAGCCTTTGTGTTTTGTTAAAGCAAATCAGCATTGCCAATCACCTTATTAAACTTGACCTTCGATAATATCAAACAGTTTATGTAATGATTTTCTTTATTCAAATTTAATTATGTTTTTAAACAAACACGCTTAAACGTTAACTATTCATTTTATCCACAGCCACGTTGGCCAGGAGATCGCAACGTTCGTTTTCTGCGTGTCCTTGATGACCTCGAACCCATTTCCAAGAAATTTTATGTATTTTACTTAGCTGTTCAAGTTCTACCCAGATGTCTTTGTTTTTCACAGGCTGCTTCGCTGAAGTGACCCATTTTTTTTTAATCCACCCTTTAATCCATTGAGTCATTCCCTTTACTAAATATTGCGAATCGGAGGTCAAGACCACTTCAGAGGGCTCCGTCAATTGTTTTAAGGCGACGACCGCTGCGGTGAGTTCCATAATGTTGTTGGTCGTGTGGTCTGCTGAGCCGCTAAGCTCATTTTCTTGTCCGTTGATTCTAATAATAGAACCATAACCCCCAGGCCCAGGGTTTCCTCTACAAGCCCCATCAGTGAATATTTCGACTTTTTGCATAGTTAATTTATAGTAATATTGATGTAATAAATCTTAATACTGGCAGGCTAATTTTTTAATGCCAAACGAAATAAATTATAACATATTATTTTTATTGAACATACTCGCGTAAACCTTTCTTTGTAGAGTTTTAAAAATGCGTTCGTTTGTTTTGGATCTAATAGGTTAACTTTTGGTGTGAATTCCTTGAGACAGGGGCTAATGCTAAAGTTAGATATTTGTTAATTATAGGAACTGCTTCTAAACATCGGTTTTGGGGGAGATTAAAAAAAACCTAGGGCTAAAGATTGAACGTAGAATTAATTAATGCATTTTAAAAGGGTTATATAGTTTTTTTACCAGTAGCAAAACAACTAAGAATTGAAAGCTTGGGTGTGGTTATGATGTTTTGATTGTCTTGTGTGCAAGTATGCCTTTATTTTAAATCCAGTAAAACATATCAAGGAACAGAGAGGTCTTTAAACCTTGATAAATACAATCTTGTTTGGGTGGGTTGCAATCATTAAGATAACTTCACTGCTAGTGCAGCTTTGGCTAAAACTGAAGGCAAACGCCTTTGGTTAAATGGTTTGACACCTTTTTGGGTGAAGTGGTATAGTTCTCCGTTCCAAATACAAGTCAAATATTACTTTTCACGTAAATCAAAGGGATTAAATAGGATGAGTGACTATAAGGTTTTAGCTGGTCCAGAGGCGTTTCTTCCACCATCGGCAGCTTCAATGGGCATTGTTTTACCAGACCCTGGGGAAGCGCATATAGAAGGGACAATAGTTCCAGAAGAAGAGGCATACGAGCATTGTGCCAAGAAGATTTTAGAAGCTAAAGTTCCAACAATTTTCCCCGGACCGCTGGTTCTATGGAAATGGAATGATCATGTTGCCGAAAAGGCTGCCGCGATCAAGGAACTAGCGAATGAAGCTCCTATGCGGTTGATTCCTATGGCAGATTATCGCCCAAAATATCCTAAAATCCAATATGAGGTAGAAATCAACCCGAATCACCCTAATTTGACTATCTGGCATAATAAAATCGATACGTGTATTTTTGTTGGAGTTCATTGCCATCAGGCTAATTTAGCTCTTAAGATTATACGTGGGGGCACAAATTGTTATACAATGGCCATGTGTGCTCAGGCAGGACACGAAGATGCTTGTTTGTCGTTTCGAGATGCAAGTGCGGAGAAAATTAAAAAGCTTACAGAAGCAGTTAAGAAATTAAAATCTCAAGGTGTTAAGTCACAAGCTGAAATCTTTACGCAGTTTAAGATGGACAGGAACGGTTTGGTTGCCTCGGATGCGGTGATTGAAGAATACGAAAATGCTAGGTAGGCAGTTTTACCGTTTTATTTGAAAGTGTTTTTAATTTTAACTTAATTTACATATGCTCTTTTATCTAGGAGTAAATTTATGAATAAACCAGTCGGTACACCAAAAAGAATTATCGCATCAAAGCATGTAAAGCTAGGCCAGAAGAATGCAAAGGGTCAGACTTACACTGACATTAATGATATTTTTTATAATTCAGAGCAAAAACCAGTTTTTTTTACTGGTAGTGAAGTGATTAAGGAAGCTATCCGACGTGCAAGCGTTGGCACCTCTGTTGCTTATCCTATTACTCCTCAAAGTGAGGCAGCTGCACTGATTGGTGAACTCTACGCAGAAGGATACTTGGATGAATATTTTCGTGGAGAGAGTGAGTTTGCGGTAATGGGACAATGTGCGGGGGCTGCCTTTGGTGGACACCGTGTATTTACTACAACTGCTGGCCCTGGCACTTTGCGCGCTATGGAAAATTTTCCAATGTGGGCGGGGTCTCGTTTACCCATCCAGGTGTGTGTGACTTGCCGTGGTATTAATTCACCGTTGAGTATTCAACCAGATACTCTTGAGATGCATTATCTTTTAGAAGCCGGAATGCTGGTCTGGCATGCGGAAACAGCACAGGATCTGTTTGATTTTATTTTAAAAGGCTTTATCGTTGCTGAGCAACCGGATGTGCATGTCCCGATTGCGGTTTGTTGCGATGGTTTTTTTGTGACTCACACGAAGGACACGGTGGAATTGCCTTCAGAGGATTTGTGTTTGACTCCCTACGATCCATATAAATCTCCGGTTACGGTTATGGATATGGAAAGCGCACCGATTCGAATGATGCGTGATCCTTTTGTTATGAAATCTAATTACATCAGTTATTCGACCCACGCTTCTTGGCAACAAGAAGTTCAGTCTGCGGTTGAGCGTTCACGAAAACATACGATCCCGCTACTCGATGGTTTGATAGATGAAATTAATACAGATAGAGAAATCTTAATTGTTTCTTCAGGAACCGCTGTTTCACAGAGCCGTGAAGCAATACGACTTCTGGAACAAGAGGGAATCAAGGTGGGTCTGGTTAAAATTAAGACCGTCCGCCCGTTCCCAAAAGAAGAGATTCGTCAGGCAACTAAGAATGCCAAGCATATATTTGTTCCAGAGTTTAATATTGCTGGTTGGATGGCACGTGAGATCAAGGCAGTCCTCCCTGATAACGAGAGGGTTTATGCGGGACCTCATGTTGCAGGTGGAATGACTATGCCTTCAGAGGTGATCGCGGAGGAAATAAAGCAACACCTTGGAATGAAGCCATCCCCTAGTCGACGACGAAGCTAGGCTTGAAAAAAATTAAATAGTTATAATAATTCCTATATCAAGGATTTTAATTTAAAGGGGTTCTCTAATGAGTAAAGAAAAAATTCAACTCTGTGATGAATTTACAAGCATTATGCCTCCTGAATATCAGGAGCTAGTTGAAAGTGCGACTTACGGCAAGCAGGATAGAGGCTG
>Ga0209667_1001585_pt1 | contig 16250 bp, 16 predicted proteins | sample SaaInlV_165m_DNA_2_FD_184682 | JGI IMG/M metagenome (GOLD analysis project Ga0209667, IMG submission 184682) | Marine microbial communities from expanding oxygen minimum zones in the Saanich Inlet - Saanich Inlet SI037_S3LV_125m_DNA (SPAdes)... | ecosystem: Environmental > Aquatic > Marine >... | reverse complement strand
AATTTAGAAAAATTTTGTGAGCGTGTTGAAAAAGTCTATTCAAATATCCTAATTTAACATGCGTGATATTTTTAAATAACCAGCTAATATTCAATTTATAAATACAATTAGATGATTTTTGATGGATTTGGAATTTAATTCAGTTTTGATTACAGGGGGAGCAGGTTTTATTGGAAGTCATTTAGCAGAAAAATTAATTGAATCAGGAATAAGGGTTAAAGTTTTAGATAATTTAGTAACTGGTAAAAAAGAAAATTTAGAAAATTGTTGGAACAAAAAAAATTTTGAATTCTTTCAACAAGATTTAGGTAATCTGGATAATATTGATTTTTTAGATAATGTTGATATTGTTTTTCATTTGGCTGCAGATCCTGAAGTAAGAACAGGATATGATAAACCTGAAAATTCTTTTAATGAAAATATTGTTAATACCTTTAATTTACTTCAAAAAATAAAACATTCTAAAGTAAAAAAATTCATGTTTGCATCATCCTCATCTGTATATGGAAATGCAAATATTTTACCAACTCCTGAAAATTATAGTCCTTTATTACCAATATCTCATTATGGTGCATCTAAATTAGCATGTGAAGCATTAATCTCCTCATTTTGTCATAATTATGATATTGATGGTATGATTATTCGTCCAGCAAATGTAATAGGTGCTAGAGGACGTCATGGATTAATTTGGGATTTAATTCATAAATTAAAAAAAGATCAAAACAAATTAGAAATATTAGGTAATGGTAAACAATCTAAATCTTTTATTCATATTTCAGATACAATAGAAGGAATATTTCATATTACTAATAACACAAAAGAAAAAATTGAAATTTTTAATATTGGTAGTGAAGATAGTATAGAAATTATGAATGTAGCAAAAATAGTTTGTAAAAATATGAATTTAGAAAATACCCTGATTTACACTAAAGAAGAAGAAGAGGATGGTATAGGCTGGAAAGGGGATATTAAAAAAGCACATCTGGATATTCAAAAATTAAAATCTCTTGGGTGGAATACAAATTTATCTAGTATCGAATCTGCAGATTTAACTTCAAAAGAACTAATAAAAGAGGAAACTTAATTTTTATTTTTCAAAATTGTTACTAATTGAATTGACTAAAATTTCCTTTTAAATAAAAATTATAATGAAATATTTATCTAATCCTATTTTTATTCTTATTTTAATATAAATAGATATGATTGATGAATATGAAATTATTAAATTAGAAAAACATGATACCAAGGACATTCATGATCAACATCAAAATGGTTCATTGACTGTAGTTTGGCGTGATTGGGATGAAATTTTAATTAATGATCCTAAAATGGTATATGTGTCATCAGTCAATCCTGGTGAAGTTAAAGGACCTCATTTACATAAAAAAAGAATTAGTTATTTCACATGTCTTCATGGAAAAGTGGTATTTGTATTAAAAAAAAGGGATAATTCTTTTGTAGAAATTGAATCTTCCTCTGAAAATCCAATTTTATTAAAAATTCCTTCAGGCATACCTTCTGCTCATATTAATATTTCAGATAATGTATCTAGAATTTTAGTTTTAGCAGATGTTGCATGGAAACCTAATGACAATGAAATGGATAATATTACATTTGATAATTATGATTGGAAAAAATGGACTAAATAAAAAATTGACTTTTTGGATGTTTAGTTGTTAATAGTGTATCTTATAATCCCAATATATTAAAAAATTATGTTGAAAACTAAAGCAATTTTTTTAGAAAACATAGAAGATTATGATAATCTTGATGAAAAATTTCTTCAAGATAAAAATAATCTTATTTTTTCATTTAACATAGATGTTTATAATTTCTTGAAAAATAAGAAACATAATTTTGAAATTGCTGATGAACATCTAACCCAAGATGATCATTCAAAAATCTATCAATACGCTATATCATTTTATGATTGGTATAAAAAAAATTCATTTCTAGAAACTATGGAGTTTGAAGGTACAAATCTTTTGGGTTTATTTGATACTGCTGAATTACATCATCTACTTATTCGTGAAATTTATCGCTTTATCACACTAAAAAGAATTCTAAATAAATTTTCTTTTACAGAAATTTTTGCAAATCATAATCTATCAATAATGATAAACTCAATAAAAAAAAATGAATATAACATTATTGAAATTCAAAATACCTCTCATGATTTTTCTATCCCATTTGAAAAATATTCTTTACCACTTTCAATCCTAGGTCATGAAATCCCTTTTACTATTTCACGAAATATGTATAAAAAAATCAAATCTACAATTGAATCATTTATTTGTAAGGCAAGTAATTTATGGTTTAATCCAAATAACTCAAAAAAGTCAATTTTATTTCTAGAATTTAATTTTGAACAATATCTAGATTTATTTAAAAATCTAAAATCTGATAAAAATATTATTCTTATAAATCTACGTCGTCCTGCATTTACAAACTTTAATTCTCTAAAAATGTTAAAGGATCTTAATTGTTCAATTATAACTCCTGACTATTTTCTTTCTAGTTCTGAAAAAAAATTAGTTACAAAATATACAAAAAAATATCTCATAAATTTAGAAAAACTTTGGGAAGAACAATCTCTTCTTTCAAAAATTTTTACAATTGAAAATTGTTCTATCTGGGATATAATCAAAGATATTCTATTACAAACCTATCAACTTCGCCTAGAAGATTATGTTAAATTAGTCTTATTCTCCAAAAAACTTTCAACTTCGATTAATCTATCGTGTATTATTTCACTTAATAATATAGGTGAAACTGAAAAAGCTATTCTTAATCAAAATGAGAAAATTCCCTCAATTCTATTAGAACATGGATTCGCAAATTATGTTCCTGAATTATCACAATTTGATATTAGTTCCATGTATCCTACATTTCAAGATAAAATTGCATTATGGGGTAATATTCAAAAAAAATATCTAATGGATCAACATTCAACACCCGAAGAAAAAATTCTAACAGTTGGCAGTCCTAGACATGATATTTTTTTTAAAAATACCACCTCAAATAATACTAGTAGAAAAACAGTACTCATTACTCCTGGGCAATTTGATGAACCAAATGCTGTTTATGATACAAATTCTTTCATAAAATATGAATTGCTTTTTCAAAAATTATTTTCAATTTTAAAACAAATTCCAAATGTATCTATTATCATAAAATTACATCCTAGTCAACAAAAAAATAATCTATATTTTAAAAAAATAATACAAAAAATTGATTCTGATATTACAATAAAACAATCAACCCCCATAATTGATGAAATCCAATCATGTGATCTTTTAATAAATATTTTTCCAGAAATATTTCCATCAACAGTTTTGTTAGAAGGACTAATTCTAAAAAAACCAGTAATGAATATTTCTCTTTATGATCGTTCTTATAATTTTGAGTTTGAAAAGGATGAATCAGTTTTATCGATAAGAGATACTGATGATCTAGAAACAAATCTGAAAAAAATTCTTTTTGATAATAAATTTAAATCAACCTTAATACAAAATGGTACAAAACATGTTAATCGTTATCTATCTAATCCTGGATATGCATCTGAAGAACTAGCAAGAGTTTTAAATTCATATTGATTGATATTCGTATGTCGGACTGGAAAATACCACTTTACAAAATTTTTACAGATGATGAAGATTTACGACTTGTCAATGATGTGATAAAAAGGGGAAAAAGTTGGGCTATTGGACCTGAAATTGAACAATTTGAAAATGAATTATCATCGTTTGTAGGCAAAAATTTTTGTGTTACATTTAATTCTGGTACCTCTGGATTACATGCTGCGTTACAAGCTTACGGAATTGGACCTAATGATGAAGTTATAGTGCCTTCTTTTTCTTTTATCTCTACAGCTAATTCTGTTTTATTTGTAAATGGAACTCCTATATTTTCTGATATTGAAAAAGATAATTTTGGTCTAGATGCTAGTTTATTGGAAAAAAAAATTACAAATAAAACTAAAGTAATTATGCCAATGGATTATTCTGGACAATCATGTAAAATACATGAGATTAATGATATAACAACAAAACATGATTTGATACTCATTGAAGATGCTGCTGAGAGTTTAGGTTGTACAATAAATGGAAAAATGGTAGGTACTCATTCAGACTGTGCAGTTTTTAGTTTTACAGGAAATAAGGTGATGACTACTGGAGAAGGTGGTGCAGTTGTTACTGATTCTGAAGAAATTTATGAAAAATTGAAATTAATTCGTTCTCACGGCAGAATTGACGTTCAAAATTATTTTGAAAATCCAAATATTTCAGATTACGTAAACGTTGGATATAATTGGAGAATGCCAACAATGTCAGCTGCATTAGGATTAGCTCAATTATCAAAATTACCAAAAATTATTAGAATGAGAAAAGATCATGCTAATTATTTATCATCTAGAATTTCCAAACACCCGGAAATTGAAGTCCCATCTCCAAAATCAGGTTCTGATCATATTTATCAAATGTATACAATTAAACTTAAAACTAAAATTCTTAGAGATACTTTACATTCATTTTTAACTTCTAAAGGTATTTTTTCTAAAGTATATTTTCATCCTATACATTTAACAAAATTTTATCAAGAAAAATTTGGAACAAAACAAGGGATGTTACCTGTTACTGAATACATTTCTGACAGAATTCTCACATTACCAATGTTTCCTAGCATGACTCAAGAAGATAAAAAACTATTGTTGAGACTATTGATGAATTTTTTGAATTATTATAATTTTTTTTTGTTAAGGTATATCTAATGAGCCTGAAATACCTTTAATGAATACCTCTTTTTGCATCTCTTTAGAACTATACAATAGTTTATAATTATTATATTTCACATCATTGTAATCTTTTAATAATTTATTACTAAATGCATCTTTGATTTCTTTTATTGTATCATCAAGATTTTTTAAAGGTGTAAATCCCACCTGTTTAATTTTTTCTGCTGATACACGATAACTTCTATTATCTTCATTTTCTGTTGAAATTTCTATTTCACAACCTATTATTTTTTTAATTCTTTCAGCAGCTTGTAAAATTGTCATATTTTCTGAAATTACATTATATGTTCCTGTAATATTTTTTTCAATACCAAAAATTAAAGAATCTGCTGCATCACTTACATGTAAAAATGGTCTTTCTTGTTTTCCACCAAAAACTGTAATTTTTCCATCAGTTAATGCCTGTGCTACAAATAGATTAATGACTAAATCAAATCTCATCCTTGGTGATAAACCAAATAATGTTCCAAATCTGTAAATTGTAGGTGATCTATTTAGCCACCCTGTAGCTCTTTCTGACAGATATTTTTGTTTTGCATAAAAATCTAAAGGTGCTACATGTGATTTTTCATTAATAATTTTATTGGGTTGATATCCATAAACTGAACAAGTACTTGAAAAGATGTATGTTTCAATATCATGTAATTGACATAATTCAGCAATATTTTTTGTAGCTAAATAATTAATTTCTTCACTAGTTCTAGGTTCAATACTTGATGCTGGCATTCCTACAATTGATGCTAAATGAATAACAGCATCTACATCTATCATTGCTTTTACAGTGGGAACTAAATTTCTAATATCTTCTTTAATTAATTCAAAATTTTCATTTTTTTTTAAATCTTCAATTGATTCATTACCATACCATAATGCATCCATTACTCTTACATTGTATCCTTTTGCTAGAAGCTTTTGTGATAATACTGAACCTAAATATCCTGCACCACCTGTAATTAGAACTCTCAATTATTTTATCAATTCCTAATTGTATATAAGTCCAATTTATAATTTCTCTAAAATATAATTTTCTAAAAATTTGAGAAATTAATAGTAGTTTTTAATAAAAAGAAGAAATTATGAATATCAAAATATGATTAATGAAAAATTTAACATTGAAAATAAAAACATTGTTTTAACTGGTTCTTCTGGAAGACTAGGAAAACAGTATGCACATTTTTTAAGTTCTGGGGGGGCAAATATGATATTACTTGATATTAATTCTGATACAAATCAACAATTAGCGGAAGATATTAGGAGTAAATATAATACTAATTGTACATCGTACAAATGTAATATATCCAATAAAAAATCTGTAATAAGAACATCTAATTCGATAATTAAAAAATATTCTAAAATTGATGGTTTAATTAATAATGCTGGATTTACTACTTCCTTTGCAAAAAAACAAAAAACAAAATCTTATTCATCATCATTTGAAGATCTACCTATTGAATTATGGAATCAAACTTTGGATGTAAATTTAACAGGTACATTTCTTTGTTGTCAAGAATTTGGTAAACAAATGGTTAAACAAAAAAATGGTTCAATAATTAATATTGCATCTCATTATGGGTTAATAGCACCAGATCAAAGAATTTATGGTAAAAGTAAATTAAATTTACCAATATCATATGCAGCATCAAAATCTGGAATTATTAATCTAACAAGATATTTAGCTGCATATTGGCGTGAAAAAAATATTCGAGTTAACACTTTAACTCCTGGTGGAGTACTGGACACAAAAATTCAGTCAAAAGATTTTATAAAAAAATATTCTGAAAAAACAATTCTAAATAGACTTGCAAATCCTGATGAGTATAATGGCGCTATATTATTTTTAATTTCTAATGCATCATCTTACATGACTGGTAGTAATTTAGTAATTGATGGTGGTTGGACAGCACTTTAATGTTTTTTCCATAATATTTTTGTTAAACATTCTGCAATTTTAAATTCATATGGAGTATCAATCATTAATCCATTTTCTTGAGAAATTTCAAATGGTAATACTTTTGGCATATAGATTTTTTTATATTTTAAAAATTGTTTAACATTAATTGTTTGAAAACTAGTTAATTGATAGACTATTGGTGCCTTTTGTCTGGATGTAATATTTTTACTATTTTTTTTAGAAAAATCTAAAAAACCTTTAGAATTTATTTCCATCATATTGAAATATGGATTTAGATGTGTTCTATATGCTGGAGCAACCGTATCACATTTTTTTCTTTTTAAAAGATCAATTGAACCTTGGATGTCTCTATTAGTAACAAATGGTGCAGTGCAGTCACGATTTACCAATATATCAAATACATATCCTTGAGATTGTAATTCTTTGATTGAATGTAATATCACTGAATTCATTGATGTTGAATCTTTAGCTAATATTTTTGGTCGAATAAATGGAACATTTGCACCAAATTTTTTTGCAATTGTAGCAATTTTTTTATCTTCTGTTGAAACTATTACTTCTTGAAATATTTTTGAATTGAGTGCTGATGTTATTGCATGTGCAATGAGTGGTTTTCCTGCAAAATTTTTTATATTTTTTTTAGGTACTCCTTTAGAATTACCTCTTGCAGCTATTAGACATATGGGTTTTATTTTTTTCATTAATTTTTTCACTCTTTTTTAATTTCTAAAATTAATTTAAAAGCTTCAGCAAATCTCATTCCAGATTGTGTACCTCTATATTTTGCTAAACTTTCAATAGCTTCTATAGATCTTGGATGTGGATATGATTCTATCTCTGATTTATATGATGAGAATGCTTTATTTTTAAATTTAATTTCATTTGTTATATCTTCAAATACATTTGGTGAAAATGGAGTACGTCTTAAACCTGGTAATTCATAACTTAAAATTTTTTTAACATTACTTGCAATAGGTCTAGCAGCTACTAAAGCACTTTCAAAAACTTTTTCATGGTCTTTACTAAAATCCCCATCTGAAATAGTATAAATAATATCTGGTTTAATTTTTAAAATTATTTTTTCTATCTTTTTATTAATTTCTAATTGTGGAATAGAATCTAATTTTGCATCTGGAAATCCAAGAAATGAAAAATCATTAATTCCTAATATTTTACCTGAAGCAATACATGCATCTTTCCTAATTTTTATCATTTTTTTATTCTTATATTGAGCAGATGCACCTTCAGTAATTATACATAAATGTATTTTATTATCTAATTTAGATAATTTTTTAATAGTTCCTCCCATTCCTAAAACTTCATCATCTGGATGTGCAGCTAATACTAAAATTTTCAATATTTTATTTTATAAACTCTAATAATAATACCTTGCTAGAAAATTATCTTTGTAATTTTTCTAAACGTCTAATTAAATTGACGAGTGTGCTTACTTCTTCTGGATCAAAACTCACTGAATTATCCACAAAATTTTTATTTTTATCTGATGTAACATGAATTTCAATCATTTTTGCACCTAAAATAACTGCACTTAATGGTGCTAGATAATCTAAACAATGATTTGAATATCCATCAAAATCACTTAGGTATGAAAAATCTAATTCATCAATAGAGCAAGGATATTTTGGAACTACATATAACCATTTTACATTATTGTAATTTTGTAGATTTTTTGGACTCTTTTGTGAACTAATAATAGTTTCTTTACCTGTTTCTAAAATTTTTGAAACTAACGTAGAATTTATTTTATTATGTAAATTCAAACTATCTCCATATCTAATTTTATATCGATTTACAAATGGATCTAAAAAATCAATTGCTTCTTGATACATTGGTGTACAATACCATTCAATTCCAATTTTTTTTGCAATTGAATTAATTTGTTCAATATTCTCTTTTGAAATACTTGTTTTTAGTAGTCTGTTTTTTTCTGGATGATCTTTTACCATTTTTTCATTAAATGCTTGAAATTTTACTGCATCACAATTTGCATTCTTAGCATCTAACATCATTTTTTCTGCTAATTCAAAATTTCCATCCCAATTTACGCCAATTTCAGCAGTTATAAACACCAATAAAGAATCACGAAGTTTATCTATAATTAGTATTTTTATTGTAATCTATGATGAAAATTATTTTCATAAGTGGTGTTAAATTTGGTTATGATGTTTTAGAGTCAATTTTAGAGAACAATTGGAAAATTGATACATCTTTTAGTTATTTATCAGAAAAAAAGAAATTTTATAGTGATTATGCTAATTTTGAAAATCTTACAAAGAAATATGATGTTATTCATAAACAAGTCAATAATATCAATGATCAGGAAAATGTTGATTTAATAAAAAAAATTAATCCTGATCTAATACTTGTTATAGGTTGGTCTCAATTATTAAAAAAAGAAATTATAGAAATTCCTCGACTTGGTGTAATAGGTTCACATCCAACAGAATTACCAAAATATCGTGGAAGAGCACCTATACCATGGAGTATTCTTAAAGGATTAAAGAAAAGTGCATTAACCTTTTTTTATATTCAGGAAGGTATTGATGATGGTGATATTGTTACTCAAAAACAATTTGAAATTAACGATGTAGATGATGCAACATCTGTATATGAAAAAATGACTGTACTAGGGAAAAAAATGTTATCTGAAATTCTACCATTGTTAGAATCAAATAAAATTACTTCTAAAAAACAAAATTCAGAATTATTCATTGAAAATTGGCCTAAAAGAACTCCGTTAGATGGAAAAATTAATTGGTCAAAATCAGCTAAAGAAATTCACAATTTAATTCGAGCAACTACTTTTCCGTATCCTGGAGCCTATACATTTTTTAAAAATAAAAAATTAATTATTTGGAAATCAACACTTGATGTTTCTCTTATTCAAGAACCTGGAAAAATTATGATTGAAAAAAATCAAGTAAAAATTGGAACTTGTAATGGATCAGTTTTTTTAGATACAGTTAGTTATGATTGTAATGAAAATAAAAATGGAATTGACATATTTTCCTCTTCTGATAACGGAATGAAATTAGAATGAGCAATAAGCGTAAAATTTGTGTAACTACTGGTACAAGAGCAGAATATGGATTACTTAAACCAGTTCTTGATGAAATTTCTAAAAATAAAAAATTAGAATTATATTTGATTGTAACTGGAATGCATTTATCAAAAAAACACGGTTATACAATTAATGAAATAATTAAAGATGGTTTTAAAATACATTTTAAAATAAATGTGATTCCTAAGGGTAATTCAAGTTACTTTATGGCTAATGCTTTAGGAAAAGGCATTATTGAATTTTCAAAAATTTTTAAAAAATTAAAACCTGATATCAATTTAATACTTGGAGATAGAGGTGAAGCATTTGCATCTGCATTAGCTGCATCACACATGAATATTCCTAATGCTCACATACATGGTGGTGATAGAACTATGGCTGGAATTGATGAATACATTAGACATGCAACTACAAAAATTTCTAATTTACATTTTGCAGCAACTAAAAAAAGTAAACAACGAATTATCCAATTAGGCGAAAATCCAAAATATGTATTTTTTACAGGTTCACCTGGAATAGATCAAATTAAAAATAACCATGTTTCTTTAAAAATAGAATTAGAAAAAAAATATAATTTTAAACTAACTGGAAATGAAATTATTTTATTACAACACCCTGTAACAACTCAAATTCACTTAAGTAAAAAACAAATTAACAATACTCTAAAAGCAATTAAAAAATTAAAAATTCCAACCATCTGTATTTTACCTAATTCTGATGCTGGAAATCTTGAAATTTTTCAAGCACTTAAAAAAGCAGCAAATGATTCATTATTTATCCATCTTTATCCTAATATCCCTCGAAATGATTTTCTTGGATTACTCAAATATTGTGGTGCATTGGTGGGAAATTCTAGTAGTGGAATTATCGAAGCTAGTTATTTCAAAATACCTGTTGTGAATATTGGTATACGTCAAAAAAATAGAGAAAAAGGAAATAATGTAATAGATGTTAATGATGATTCTAATCTTATTTATATTACAATTAAAAAAATTATGAATTCTAAAGCAAAACAAAAACAAAAAACTGAATATATTTATGGTGATGGTACTGCATCCAAAAAAATTGTAAATATTTTAGAAACAATTTCTCTTAATGATGAATTAATTCGAAAGCAAATTATGTATTAATTTTTTATTTTTATAAACTCTTTAATTGTTTTTTTAAATAAATTAAAAAGGAAATAATGAGACACTGCACCTAATTCTTCAACAGAAGTTGGAGGTTCATGAAGATCAAATTCTAAAATTTCTCTAATCTTGCCTGAATCATATTCTTCACTCATATCATGAACTGTTACTCCCCAATGTGTTTCTTTATTTTTAATGGCTTCATCATATTCATTTGGACCTTTATACTTTGGTAGTGGTCCTGGATGATAATTAACAAACCCTAATTTTGGAATTATTAATAATTTATTTTGAATTTTTTTTGGATAACAATAAGAAATCCCTAAGTCGAATGATGTTTCTGGAATTACATCATCTTTTGTAAAAATTTCATGTTTTAAATTTAATGAATTAAGATATTTGTGAATTTTTAAAAAATGTCTGGTTTTTGTATAAACTCGAATCATAATTGTTACAACAACTTTTCTTTAAATAATATTGTTATTCTTTATTAAAATTCATGTATAGTGATATTGATATATACCAAGTTGAATTTTATTTTAATGAAATATTGTAAAAAATGTCTCATGCCTGATACTAGACCTGGTATTACCTTTGATGAAGATGGAATATGTCCAGGATGTATTAATTATGAAAAACAAAAAAACACTGATTGGAAAAAACGATGGAATGAATTAGAAGAATTATGTGAAAAATATAGAGGTTGTAATGGTAATGGATATGATTGTGCAATCGCAGTTTCTGGAGGAAAAGATTCTCATTTTCAAACTTATATTTTAAAAGAAAAATTAGACATGAATCCTGTATTGTTTACTTCTGGTAATATTGATTGGACTGAAACTGGTAGAAAAAATTTAGAAAATCTTTCTGATGAATTTGGTTGTGATATAATAATGTCTATTCCAAATAGAAAAGTTTCACGAATAATGTTTAAAAAAACATTTAATGAAATTGGTTCTCCTGGATGGTATCAAGATTCTGCATTGTATGCATTTCCAGTTAAAATGTCAATTAAACTTGGAATAAAATTATTAGTTTATGGAGAAGATGTGAATTATACTTATGGTGGTAAGTATGATGTTGAAACTAGTTCTGCAATATATCAATCAAAAAATGATGTAGTTAAACCAATATGGGAACAATGGTTTAAAGATGGACTAATATCTGAAAAAGATTTAGATTCAATTAAACAACCATCTTTAGAAGAAATTCAAAATGTTGGATTAGAAATGATTTATCTTAGCTATTTTGTTCCATGGAATTCTGTAGAAAATTATGAAATTGCTAAGATTCATGGTTTTAAACATCTGGGTCATGAATATGATAGGGAGGGCGCTGTAGAAAATTATGATCAAGTTGATTCATTAATTTATTTATTAAATCCATTTTTAAAATATCCAAAATATGGTCATTCTATCACTACTGATATTGTATCACGGTGGATAAGATATGGCCTAAAAACTCGAGAAGAAATGATACCTTTTGTAGAAAAACATGATGGACAACTTGATCAAGGTGTTGTTGAAAAATTTTGTGAATTTACAAAAATGTCTACTAGTGATTTTTATAATGTTTTGGATAAATGGTATAATCCAAATCTATTTGAGAAGGATTCATTTGGAATTTGGAAGAAAAAATTTAAAGTTGGTCAATAATTTGTTATTTTTTTAAAGAATTTGAATTAATTACTTACCTTCTTTCTCTTACAACACTTACTGTAGAATAAAGAATAATTGATGTCATTAGTAAAAGTATTCCTAACAATACGTTTGCTATTCCTAATAATGCAATATTTGTAATAATTTTATTAGTTTCTGCAAAAATATCTAATGTCCATATTGTGAAGAATATTCCTATACTAAATAGGATTAATCCTGGAATACCATAAAATCTTAATGGTTTTTCTATTGAAACATATTTCATAGTACTTAGAATTACTCCTCCCCCATGAGTTACTGGATTTTGACTAGATGTATCTCCTTCATATGAAATAGTAATTGGGATTTCTGTTATTCTAAAATTTTCTTTTTTTGATTTGATTAGTATTTCTGTCGATACACCCATTCCAAGTTCTGATGGAATAATTTTTTCTAAAACTTTTTTATTATATGCTCTAAACCCACTTTGTGAATCTGAAATTTTCAAACCTGTCGATACATTTGTAATTCCTGTAATAGTTTTTATTCCAATTTTTCTATATTTTGGAATATTATCATTCTTTTCAAGAAATCTTGAACCAATACAAATATCTGCCTTATCTTCTATTATTGGTTTTAAAACTACATCTATATCATTTACATCATGTTGTCCATCTGCATCAAATGTAACTAATGCATCCATTTGTAATTCAGAAGATTTTAAAAAAATTGATCTAATTGCACCGCCATATCCTAAATTTTTAGGATGTGTAATCACAATTGCACCTAATTCTTTTGCAATCTCTCCTGTTAGATCTGATGAACCATCATCACATACGATGATAGTTTGATATTTTTTCTTTAATCTAGTAATTATTCCTGCAATAGATTTTTCTTCATTAAATGCAGGAATTCCAATGGCACAATTCAATAATCTAATTTTTTTTCACTGTATATTAAAACTGTTATTCTTAATTTAGTGCAATAGATTTTTTTAATTTCTATGAACAGTTTTAAAGAGAATATAACAATCTCTATGTGTGAGCATTAACAAGATATTTAATTTAAGTAATAAAGTAATCATACTTACTGGTGCAGCTGGATTACTTGGAACTGAATATGCTCATGGTCTTAGTCAGGCTGGTGCTAATGTAGTTCTTGCTGATTTAAATTTTGATAAATGTAAAAAATTATCTTTAAATCTTAATAAAAAATATAATGTTAATTCTTTTCCAATAAAACTTGATGTTACTAAAATTAATTCTATTAATACAATGATTAAAGCAGTAATTAAAAAATTTTCAAAAATTGATATTTTGATAAATAATGCTATTTTTTCTGAAGCTGGATATACTAAAATAAAATTTGAAAATTATGATTTAGATATTTGGAAAAAAGGATTGAATGTAAATTTATCTGGAATTTTTTTATGTTGTCAACAAATTGGCAAAATTATGAAAAAACAAAAAAATGGAAATATAATTAATATTAGTTCTATTTATGGAATTGGTGCACCTGATCAAAGAATTTATGGAAATACCAAAATTATTAAATCAGCATTGTACTCAGTTACAAAAAGTGGAGTGCTTAATTTTACTAGATATTTAGCATCATACTGGCGTCAAGATGGAATTCGTGTTAATACATTATCTTTAGGTGGAGTTGAAGAAAATCAAAATATAATATTTAAAAAAAATTATTCAAATAAAACAATGATTGGTAGAATGGCTAAAAAAGATGAATATATTGGAGCACTGATCTTTCTTTCGTCTAATGCATCATCTTACATGACTGGTAGTAATTTAGTAATTGATGGTGGTTGGACAGCTTGGTAAAATAATAAGTATATTTTTTGTAAATAATTGGAAATCCTATAGTAAAAATTATATCACTTTATGTAATTTCACTTGAAACTACTTTTTTGATTGATATTAAATCTAAATTCAAAATTGTAGAACTAATATTTACAAATTTTTCTAAAAATTAAACTGATTAAATAGGTCGATTTATTCATTAATTTTTTATTATATATTTTTTTTAATAAATTCAATTGACTTTACTGGTGATGGATCTATTTTCTCAATAACTGCTTTGTAAATTGTGGCATAATCTAATAAATAGATTAATGTAATTAATTTTGATAAAATATTTCCTTCCACTGAAATAATTTCTTCATATTTAATTTTCTTTTTTATAAAAAATTCTTTTAAAATTTCATATCTTTCTTTCGTTTTAATGTGATCTTCACTTCCTCTAATTAAAATAGGCATAACATCAGATTTTTTTTCCCATGAAACAATACCATTATGTGATGCTTCAATAACATCTTCACATGCAGCATGCATTTTTGCATTTTCTTGAAGTGAATTTTTAAATCTAATTGATGCTGATTGTAACCCAAATGGATAATAAATAATAGGAATTGATTTAATTGACTTTGCTAAATTAAGAGATGCATTACTCTCTGTTAAATTTAAACTATTAATTTTTCTTTGAAGAATTTCTAATTTTTTAATTGAATCTCTAATATTATCTTCTTTAATTTTTAATGTTTTGTATAGAACTTTTAGCATTGTATAAAGAAAAGAAGGAAACGTTGCTCGTGGTGAATGAAATTTAGGAACTAGTATGTGCTTAATATTATTTTTAATACAATACTCTTGTATTTTTCCACCTGATGAAAACCCAATAATCTTAGTACCTATTTTTTTAGCTGATTTTAATAATGATATTGTTTCGATAGTATTTCCTGAAACACTTACAATTATTACTAATGTATTGGAGTTTACTGTTTCTGGTAGTACATATCCTTTGACTACATTTACATGAATTTTTGTTTTTGAAAGAATTGATTCAAACATATCTCCAATTGCACCTGAACCGCCCATACCTCCAAACACTATATGCTCAATATTTTCAAAATTTTCAGTGTCTTTTTGTGATTCAAATGATTTTTTTGCTATTTCTGGCCATTTATTATACACTTTGTACATTTTTTGCTTATCAATTTTTTCTATTATTTTAATGTCCAATATTTTTAATTTATTTATTCAATAAAATATCTATCTACACTAAGTTCTCCTATTGATTTTTAAAAAGCCTATTTTTTATCACAACATGGAAAATATTACTGGTTTACGAACAGTAGAATGGAAAAATAATAAAGTAATAATGATTGAACAAACCAAATTACCTAATGAACTCGTATTTGTAGAATATGATGATTTTAATCAAGTAGCAAATGCAATTAAAACTCTTATTGTAAGGGGGGCACCTGCAATTGGAGTATCTGGGGCATTTGGATTAGGATTAGCAGTTTTACAAAGTAAAGCAACAACAAAAGATGAATTAATTTCTGATTTAATACAAGCAAAAAATATTCTTTTTGCAACTAGACCTACTGCTGTAAATTTAGGTTGGGGATTAGAAAAAATAATGGATGTGGCAAAAACTGGAGAAACAGTAGAACAAATTAGAGAATTAGTTATTTCTACTGCTAAAAAAATGGCAGATGAAGATATTGAAATTAACAAAACAATGGGAAAAAATGGCGCTCCTCTTTTTGATGATAATGATACTATCATGACTCATTGTAATGCTGGCGCATTGGCTACTGTAGCATATGGAACTGCGTTAGGTGTTATTCGTGCAACTAGAGAAAGTGGAAAAAATGTTAAAGTAATTGCCACTGAGA
>Ga0209667_1001567_pt1 | contig 16395 bp, 12 predicted proteins | sample SaaInlV_165m_DNA_2_FD_184682 | JGI IMG/M metagenome (GOLD analysis project Ga0209667, IMG submission 184682) | Marine microbial communities from expanding oxygen minimum zones in the Saanich Inlet - Saanich Inlet SI037_S3LV_125m_DNA (SPAdes)... | ecosystem: Environmental > Aquatic > Marine >... | reverse complement strand
AGTGCCCGTAATCTATGGCGGCGAAAATGGTCCCGATATGGCTCGCGTTTCGGATTATACAGGATTAGACCAAGGTGAAGTGATAAAACGCCATTCTGAAGGTGAATACCTCGTTTATTTCATCGGTTTCTCAATTGGGTTCCCCTATTTCGGCGGAATGGACCCATCTATTGCTACCCCTCGATTGGATTCTCCTCGAAAATCCGTTCCGGCTGGTTCCATTGGAATAGCAGGCAATCAAACAGGTATATATCCATTATCATCTCCTGGTGGGTGGAATATTATCGGCAAAACAGATTTATCCATTTTTAATGTTGAGAATCCCAAAAGCAGTGTTCTCCAAATGGGCGATAGGGTACGGTTTGTTTCTGTAGATAGTGGCGGCAAGTGAGTATCACTGTCATAAAGCCGGGATTACAAACTACCGTGCAAGATTTAGGTCGAAATGGATTCGCCCATTTCGGCATATCTGCTTCTGGTGCGGCTGATTCATTCTCATTAAGAATCGGCAATCTATTGGTTGGTAATAATGAATCTGCCGCCGCTTTAGAATTAACAATTTTGGGTGGCATCTATCAATTTGAGACTGATGCGTTTATTGCTTTATCCGGCAGTCAGTTTGATCCATCTATTGACGATAAACCTTTTCCCCATGGGCAGGGTGTATTTATACGAAAAGGGCAGATTCTAACAATTGGCCCAACCTTAACCGGCGCGCGCGCATATTTATGCGTCCGTGGTGGTGTGGATGTACCCCAATATTTATCTGGAAAGTCGACCCATGTTATGTCAAAAATGGGCGGATTGAATGGTCGGCCATTGCAAAAGGGAGATACCTTAAATATTGGCAATCTGTCATCAGTATCCCAACCTATTATTATTAAAGAAAAGCTTCATGTCGATTTATCTATAATACGTATTAACAGAGGTTTACAAAGTGACTGGTTCTCTGAATCTACTTGGACTAAATTCATATCAAAACTATACACTGTTTCTGATTTATCCAGCCGAATGGGCATTCGATTGAAGGGGAATAATATAAACTCCGAAAGGGGAAACGAAATATTAACCGAAGGTATTCCATTGGGTGGAATCCAAGTTCCGGGTGGTGGCGATCCCATCATTTCTTTTGTGGAACACCAAACAACTGGGGGATATCCGAAAATTGCCAATGTTATTACGGCGGACCTGTGTAAAGTTGGCCAATTGAAAGGAGGCGATGAATTTAAATTTGAACTAGTTTCTATAGAGGAGGGAGAAGCGTTAAGACTCGCCCAGGAATCCTATATTCAATCATTGAAAAACCGACATTAATTCATAAGCTATGACCAATACAACTGCAATACTTGTAACATTAATTATCTATAAAATCATCCTAATCTTGATTGGATTTTGGGCAAACAAGCGTACCCATTCAACGGAAGATTATTTTCTCGGTGGACGAAAACTAGGTCCTTGGGTGGCGGCATTGAGTGCGTCTGCATCATCATCATCGGCATGGACGTTATTAGGCGTAAGTGGTGCGGCCTATTTATGGGGATTGCCGGCTATTTGGTTATTCCCCGCAACCTTATCTGGTTTTATGATTAATTGGTTTTATATAGCACCGAGGCTCAGTGAACATGGACAGAAGATCGGAGCCGTTACATTGACGGATGTCTTAGCCACGGATGATCAAGGAAAATCCATTAAAGAATTGCGTTGGCTCGCATCGGCCATCATTCTCTTCTGTTTTGTATTCTATATTGCTTCACAATTTGACGCAGCGGGACAGTCCTTTCAATCCACTTTTGGTATCGATAAAAATGCCAGTATCATTCTCGGTGCTGGAATCATTCTTATTTACACCCTCCTTGGAGGCTTTTGGGCAGTGAGCGTCAGTGATACCCTCCAAGGTGTTATGATGGCTTTATCGGCTATTATTTTACCTATTGTGGCTGTTTCTCAAGCGGGGATGGGTAATATTTTCGCAAGTTTTTCTAATCAATCGATTTTTAGTTCACCTTCGGGGATGGGCGGTATTGTAGGATTGGGTTTCATCCTTGGGACTATGGGTATCGGCATTGGGTATCCTGGACAGCCTCATGTGGTAAATCGATTTATGGCAATTGAACCGGGGGAGAAAGTACGGCAAGGCCGTATGATTGCTATTGGTTGGGCGCTTATAATTTACCCTGGAATGATCTTCCTTGGTTGGGCAGGTCGAATTCTTATGGATATTGCAGGTCATGAACGAATTCTAATTGTTATGGGAAATCAATTATTGCCACCCGTATTGGCAGGAATTATTCTAGCGGCAGTTTTATCCGCCATCATGTCTACGGCGGATAGCCAATTATTGGTAGCTGCATCCAGTGTGAGTCATGATTTGAAATCTAAAAAGGAAGAAGTCAGTTTAAACCAGACGCGGATTGTCGTGGCAATCATTTGTGTAATTTCAGTTATTATGGCTATTGTTGTGGATAAAAGCATTTATAGTCGAGTGCTGTTTGCGTTTTCTGCAATGGGCGCCGCTTTTGGGCCCTTACTCATTGGTAGAATGCAGGGCGGTGTTTCAAAACTTTATGCAATTGGTGCCATGGCTGTGGGCTTTTTCGGCACACTATTTTTCTATTATTCAGATATTAAACCAGAAGGAAATCCTTTAGAGCGTTTGGTGCCTTTTGTCTTTGCCTTTATCATTGTCCAAATGGGGAGAAAAAAAGGATAATGGACATTAATTCTGATATGGGAGAATTGAATCGTTTATTGGCCGATCGTACCTACGAAAAGCTTATGGATCATGTAACATCAATCAATGTGGCTTGTGGTGGTCACGCCGGTGATGAGGCCATGATGACGGTTATGGTTTTGATGGCAAAAGAAATAGGCGTTAATGTGGGCGCCCATCCCGGGTATCCCGATAAAGAAAATTTTGGCCGAATTAATATGGATATGGATGGGAACCAATTGCTGGTTTCTGTTCGAGATCAAATTCAATTGTTGGTAGATATTGGTGTGGATAATGGGTTGGAGCTGACCCATGTGAAACCTCATGGCGCCCTATACAATCGTGCTGTGAACGATGAAGAAGTGGCTCAGTCTATTGGCGAAGCGATAATTCAAGTGAATCCTGCGTTAAAAGTTATGGGATTGGCCGGTTCTCAAATGCTCACCGTGTTTGATGCATTAGGCCTCGACACAATGGCAGAAGCATTTGCAGATCGTACCTATGAATCGGATGGCACATTGCGAGACAGAAAATTTGATGATGCATTAATCACTAATCCAGAAAAGGCAGCACTCCAGGCTAAAATGATGATGGAAGGTAAAGCCATTGCGGTGGATGGGAGCGAGGTGCCTATCGATGCGCAGACGCTTTGTGTTCATAGCGATACGCCAAATGCGGTGGCCATTGCTCGGGCGGTGAGGGAAGAGATCAAATAATTTGAACCACCCCCTGGATCCCCCCTCGTATGAGGGGGGAAATTAAAAGGGGGGAGCCATGATAAATATTATGAGTTAGCAAAAAAGGAAATAACATGAAATACATAACAACAATACTACTAACACTTTCAATTGCCGTTGGGCAAGGTCTATCCAAAGAGGAAAAGGCCATTCAATCCTATGTGGAAATGCATACGAATGAAGCGATTAATCTTTTAGAAAAAGTGGTTAATATCAATAGCGGTACCCTGAATATTAAAGGGAATAAAAAAGTAGGCAAAATATTCCAAAAAGAATTGGATAAACTGGGCTTCAAAACTTATTGGGTCACTTACCCTAATGACGTGAAACGGTCCGGACATTTGTTTGCAGAAATGCGCGGTGGCACGGGCAAAAAGATTGTTATGGTGGGCCATTTGGATACGGTATTTGAACCGGATCACCCATTCCAGACATATACACGAACGGACGATACGGCTTACGGTCCCGGAGTTTCAGATATGAAAGGCGGTGACATATCTATGATCTACGCCATGAAAGCGCTGAAAAAGGTGGGTGTTTTGAAAGATTTGAATCTCACGTTGGTGTTCATCGGGGATGAAGAAAAATTGGGCGCGCCGCCGGCCATTGTTCGAAAAGAACTTATTGATGCGGGTAAATGGGCTGACATCGGACTTGGATTTGAAGGCGCCCATGGCATGAATACGGGCACAATTTCCAGACGTAGTTCTTCCTCATGGATTTTAACCACTACGGGCATCCAAGGGCATTCTTCTCAGATATTTAAAGATAAACTCGGTTATGGTGCCATTTTTGAATCATCCAGAATTTTGAATGCTTTTAGAGAGGAATTGGCTCCGGAAGAATATCTCACATTTAATCCAGGCACAATAGTGGGGGGCACTGATGTGGTTTATGATCCGGTAAATTCACGCGGCTCCACATTCGGTAAAACCAATGTGGTGGCACAATCGGTGACCGTTCACGGGGGCATTCGAACAATTTCAATGGGGCAACTCGAAAAGGCCATGAAATCCATGAAAGAAATCGCGTCACGCAATCTTCCGGGCACAACGGCCAATATCGAATTTAAAACGAGCTATCCCCCCATGGAGCCAACCAAAGCTAACTATGCGCTGCTCGATAAATTTGAAGCGGTTAACATTGCCTTAGGATACGGCAAATTGGAAGCACTCGATCCCAGCAAGCGCGGTGCGGCAGATATATCATTTATAGCACCTCATGTGAATGCCTCCTTAGCGGGTTTGGGTCCTGATGGATTTGGGGGCCATTCAGAGAATGAAGGGTTAGATTTATCTACATTCCCTAGGACAACAACAAGGGCCGCCATTTTAATTTATCGTTTAACACAGTGATTTCTTTCAATTAAACCACTCCATTATCCATAAATGATTTATTTATAAGTGCGGAGTGCAATTTTAATACACCCCCCAAGGTCCCCCCTCGTATGAGGGGGGAAATCAAAAAGGGGGGAGTCAAAATTAATAATGTGGGTGAGTTAAAATCCCCATCCCTTAGCTATACCATCTCATAATTTTTTATTCTAAATTACAAAGCAACCAAATGTAATAGATTTACTCTAGAGGGCTTCAGGAGGGTCATATATGTCTAATTTTTTCGAAGAATTAAAACGCCGAAAGGTTTTTCGTGTAAGTGGTAGTTATGCTGTTGTTGCTTGGATCATCATGCAGATCGGTGAAGTAACCTTCCCAGCATTGCATTTGCCCGATTGGATTTTAACCGCTGTTGTTGTTGTCTTATTAATCGGTTTCCCGATTGTTGCAATTGTCGCATGGATATTCGATCGCACTCCTGATGGTGTTGTTAAAACACAACCATTATCTTCTATTGAAGCAGCGCCCCCAACCCAAGTGGGTGACATGACTGTAAAGACAGACGCTCGTCCAATATATTTGAAAAAGCGCAATATATTTTTAGTCCTCGGCGTGGTAGCCGGAATCATGATCGGCCAAATAAACCTCTTTGGTGATGGTGGTGAAAAACTGGTGAACTATACGGGCGATCGCATCCCCGTGGCTATTGCGGATTTTGAAAACAATACTGAAGATGCTTCTCTAAATGGTCTCTCGGGATTGCTCATTACATCTTTAGAACAATCCAATTATCTTTCGGTACTCACCCGTTCGCGCATGTTTGATCTATTAAAACAAATTGGCAAACCCAATGTAGATATTGTGGACGAAAAGATAGGTATGGAAATCTGCCGCCGCGCGGATATCGGTGCTTTGGTTCTTACATCTATTCAGCAGTTTGGGGATCTCTATACCATAGATCTAAAGATTCTGGATGTAGAAACGAATGAATATTTGTATTCCACCAATGTGCAGGCAGAGGGGAAGAAGAATATCCCCGGACTTATTGATGAAATTTCTAAACAGACGCGGATTAGTTTGGCAGAGCGGGCCGAAGAAGTAGAGAAAAATCAAGTCGCTATCGCCAGCCTTACCACTAAAAACTTGGAAGCCTATAAATACTTCAACCTGGGTGAAAAAGCATTTTACAAATTGGATTTTAAGGGCGCCATTAAACAATATTTAATAGCAATGGAAGAGGACTCAACATTTGCATTGGCCGCATATAAACTTGCCTATTCTTATCAATGGCATTTCATGAGTGAATTGCATGATAAATATATAAAAAAGGCAGTGAAATACATTGAGTCTGTACCGGATAAAGAGCGATTATACATTCGAGCGCAATCCATCAAAAATTTTCAATCAAAAATTCCTGTTTATGAAGAAATTATTGACAAATATCCGAATGAAAAACTGGCATACTTTGAAATTGGTGATATGTTATTTCATAATACTAGAGCGAATGAATCAATAGCGTATTTTGAGAAAAGTCATGAATTAGACCCTTCATTTGAATTTGCAATCCAACATCTTAGATGGGCATACGTAGGAGTTGAAGATCATGAAAAGAATATTGAATTAACAGCCAAATCGTCGGCCATTTATCCCGATGACCCTCATCATAAATACAATGAATTAAACGCTGTATTATATGCAGGTAAATTCAATGAATATTTTGGTATGGTTCGGGCAATCGAAGATAAAGAGGTGCAATTAATTGATACCGACATCGCTTTTGGGTATGGATATTATGTGAGTGGCGATTATGGCAAAGCAGTCGATCGATTGGAAAAAGCAAAAAAAAATACAAGTAAACATTGGTCTAGAGATGGTTTATTCTTGCTTCAGCAATTGGCTGCATCACGGGCAGATCGTAGTGCATTTTTAACCTATTCCGATAAAGCCTTAGGGTTCTATAATAAAAATGCTAACTATAATTTTTACACACAAACACTCATAACCAGGGCAAGAGTATTGGCAGGTATCTTTAATGAAAAAGAAAATGCAAATATGATATTGGAAGAAATTGAGAATATATTTAATGATTCGACAAATGATATAGCTTTTGCTGATTTAAGCGGTGTATTTAAATTGCACCTCATTGATGCTTATAGATTAGTAAATAATGATATTCGCCAAAATGAATTGTATAACCAAGCCTTTGGTGTCCTCTCCGATAATAATTTAGAAAATGCGAAAGTATTTTTAGACAGTAAAAATTATCAAAAAGCGATTAGTATTTATAATAACATTCTAAAAGGTGCAGACGGTTATCAAAACTTCATTGCTAATTTTAATATTGGCATAGCATATATGGGTGAAAATAACTATGGGATGGCGCTCAAACATTTTGATTCGTTAAAGGACAATTATTTCAGCGGATTCAATTCTAGACCGTTTTACTATCCGAAGGCATTCCTTTATTCCGGCCTGGCAAACTTAGAATTAAAGAATTACCGTTTGGCCAAATCGAATATTGAAACTTTTTTACAAATCTGGGAGCCAGCACCGGAATCGTTAAAAGAGAAGAAAATGGCCCGGGAAGCGCTTAAGAAAATTGATAAGGCGGTATCGTGAGCTTTTACTCCAACACAAACACCACTGTCATTCTGAGTATTCGTGAAACGAATGCGAAGAATCTCAAACAAACGCATACGGTAAAACGAACGCTTGAGATTCTTCAGTCATTGCATTCCTTCAGAATGACAAATTACACTGTGAGTAAAATATTATAAGCTTTTTCGACGAACTACTAACCAATACTGTCATCCTGAGTCCTGCGTCAGCAGGAGCGAAGGATCTCAAACAAGCGCATACGGTAAAACGAACGCTTGAGGTTCTTCAGTCGTTGCATTTCTTCAGAATGACAAATTACACTGTGAGTAAAATATTATGAGCTTCTTCGACGAACTAAAACGCCGAAAGGTTTTCCGCGTTGCCGCTTCTTATGCGGTAGTGGCCTTCATTATTATGCAGTTGGTGGAAATCCTTTTCCCCATGTTCAACTTCCCCCAATGGACGCAGCAATTTATCGTCATTGTCGTTTTGTTGGGCTTCCCCATTGCGGTCATTCTTAGTTGGATTTTTGACAAGACGCCGGAAGGTGTAGTTAAAACACAATCCCTTGAATCAAGTGAGAGCTCAAGCGCTTCTCAAGTGGGCGAAATGACAATCCAAGCGGACGGTCGCCCATTCTATGCAAAAAAGCGCAATATCTTTTTAGTATTGGGAATAACAACAGGTATTTTTATCGGGGTCTTCGGTGGATCGGCCATCTCTGGGAAAGTGGATGATAAGTCTATCGCTGTTTTACCATTTGATAATTACAGCACTGCCCCGGAAGATCAGTATTTCAGTGATGGAATAACAGAAGTTATTATTGCTCATTTAGCTAAAATAAAAGATTTTACGGTGATTTCTCGCACATCTGTCATGGGCTACAAAGGAACGACTAAATCTTTAAAGCAGATTGGTAAAGAACTTGGCGTTGCACACATCCTTGAGGGAAGTGTACAGCGCGATGGTGATGAAATAAGAATAGTCAGTCAGTTGATAGAGACAAAATCTGATAAACATCTATGGGCTGAAACATATGATGAAAGAATTATAAGTATATTTTCTGTGCAAAGTGATATTGCTAAAAAAATTGCTTTAGCTATGAAAGCAGAGATTTCTGGTGATGTAGAACGGAGAATAGATGAACGGCCTACGGAGAATATAGCTGCGTGGGAGTCCTATTTGAAGGGAATTGAGTTTACCGATAGAAGCAATAGAGCCGTTGATACGGAAAAAGCTCAGGAACACTTTGACAAAGCATTTCAAATTGACCCAAAATTTGCAGGCGCCATAGCAAAATCAGCCAACCTTGATTTATCATTCTATTGGCTTGGTCATGATCATGTGCAATCCAGGCTAACTAAAGCCAAATCTAAAATTGATAAAGCAACCAAAATCAATCCTTCTTCACCGGAAGTTCTTGAAGCTACAGGATATTACTACTATTATGCCTATAGAGATTATCCAAGTGCCCTTAAATATTTTAATGAAGCACAAAAATTAGAGCCGGGTAAAAGTAGTCATATTCAAAATATTGGCTATATTCTCAGACGACAGGGAAAAATAGAAGAATCCCTAAGTCATCACCTCAGAGCCTTAAAAATCAATCCCAATGATGCTTCATTAGCATTTCAAATGATGTTGACTTACAGTAATGATAGAGATTATTCAAATGCTGAAAAAATGATTGATAAAGCATTATATCTTTTTCCTGACAATCAACGGAATTTAAGTCAAAAGGTATGGTTTCAGTACTTTGAACATAATGACCTAAGGCAGCTTAAAAATGAATTATATAGTTTAAAAAAACGTCTTGGTGATAATAATTATTATATGACAAATCAAATTGTTAATGCACTTGTAAGAGATAGAAAATATAAAGAAGCACTTATTGAATTAGATCAAGTCACTATTCAATTTAATATTGGTCAAAATAATTTTAGGCCATACGATTATATAAAAGGAAATATTTATTCGCAAATGGGATTAATGAATAAAGCGGATTCTCTTTTTAAAAATGCAGGGCAACTATTAGAAAAAGAACTGCTTAAAAATCCTCAAGATATTCGCATAAGTTCAGACTTAGCTTTAATATATGCAAATCTTGATAGACAAGAAGATGCCATGCGCATGATTGATGTGGCAATGGGCGAAGTTCCAATCGAGAAAGATGCGACGATACACGGTGCATATTTTAATAAAAAAATAGAGGTTTACCTTTTTCTTGGCCATTTCGATCAAGCGCTTTCTATGTTAAAGAGAAGCGCCTCTCTCTTTGGCGGTATTGGATACTTTGACTTGCTAGTGCCGAAATGGGATCCCATAAGAAATGAACCTGAATTTCAGGCGGTACTTAAGAAACTAAAGCCTAGATCATGAGTTTCTTTTCCAACACAATCAACACTGTCATTCTGAGAGAGCATAGCGAATGAAGAATCTCAAGCAAACGCATACCGTAAAACGGACACTTGAGATTCTTCAGTCACTACATTCCTTCAGAATGACAAATTACACTGTGAGTAAAATATTATGAGCTTCTTCGACGAACTAAAAAGGCGACGTGTTTTCCGCGTTGCCGCTTCTTATGCGGTAGTGGCCTTCATTATTATGCAACTCGTAGAAATCCTATTCCCCATGTTCAACTTCCCCCAATGGACGCAGCAATTTATTGTCATTGTCGTTTTGTTGGGCTTCCCCATTGCGGTCATTCTCAGTTGGATTTTTGACAAGACGCCTCAAGGTTTTATCAAAACAGATGCTGTCACGGCATCAGTTGAATCTGCAGCGCAATACAATATGCTACCATTTTATAAAAAGAAACGAAATTGGTTTTTAATCATAGGCGTTATCGCCGGTGTATTGATTGGTCGCTTTGGCGGAATCGGTGGTAGTTCCGATTCAGTGAATGACAAATCCATAGCAGTTTTACCCTTCGAAAATTTGGGAAAAGCAGGTGATGACGAATATTTCGCTGATGGCATGACTGAGGATATCCTAACTGAATTATCAAAAATCAAGGATTTACTGGTCATATCCCGAACCACAATTATGAAATATAAAGGATCCAACAAAACATTGAAAGAAATTGGAAAAGAATTGGGTGTAGCCAATATCCTTGAAGGGAGCATCCGAAGGGTCGGTGGTCGTGTCCGAATTACGGGGCAGTTGATCAACGCCAGAAATGATCAGCATCTTTGGGCTGAAAAATATGATAGAGATATAGAAGATATTTTCAAAGTTCAGGATGAAGTGGCCAATGCTATCGCCAATGCACTGCGGATTGAATTGTCCGATGAAGAAGTAGAGATGATTACCGCATCCCAAACGGAATCTGTTGAGGCATACGATTATTATATTAAAGCCAGATCTTTAGCTTATACTTACGAACTTTCAAAAATACCCCAAGCGATTAAATATTATAAAGAAGCCATCAAAATTGACCCGGATTATGCACTGCCTTATGCTGGAATAGCGCGCGTAAGAATGACGCAATTTCATTTTAATTACATGGATACAGAGTTAACAACAATGGCTTTGAAAGAAGCGGAAGAAAGTGCCAAAAAAGCGGTAACTCTGGGACCCAATGAAGCTGAAGCCCATTTTGCTTTGGGTTTTTTCTATAACGCAACTGACAATTTTGATTTGGCATTTACCAGTTTTAAAAAGGCTATTTTTCTAAATCCAAGCCATGCCCATGCTCATGATGAAATAGCAGATGTTTATGTATATAAATATGGTGATTATGATCAAGCCATCCCTTGGTATAACAAAGCATTGAAACGTGATCCAAATTTGGTTGTGTCTAAATGGTTTAAAATCGAAATTTATTTAAGAATGGGCCAAATTAAAAAAAGCCTGCGGATAGTTGATGAAGTATTGAAAGACCATCCTAATGTTATATCATTGCTTACCTTAAAATATAACGGATTAATGATGGATGGTCAATTTCAAGTGGCATATAATTATATTTTAAGCCAATACGAAAAATATCGGTCAGAGAACAGATTGTTGGAATATTATCAAGCATTAGGCCTTTCACTGATTTCTTTGAATCGCTTGAACGAATTGGATGGTATTATCCAAAAAATAGAAAAAGTGCCTTTTGCTGACCGCACTTATCATAAAGAATATTTGAGACTAATTAGAGAATTTGAAAAGGGCAACTATGGGGATGTCATTAATGGCTTTGAATTATTGGATAATTCTAATTTTGTTTTGCCCAATCCTTCACGAAGAAGAGCAATGTCAGACGTTTTTTATTATTGGCGTGCGAGATCCTTTTTAGAATTGGGGGAATATCACAATGCTCTAGGAGAAACTTTTCGCTTTAGATCAGCAAACACTCAAGTTACAGGTTCATATGTTTTGGATGAATTCTGGCCCAAAAAAGATTATTTAAAAGGTCTCGCTTACGAAGGTCTCGGGGATGAGCGTAATGCCCGAGAAAGTTATAAAGAATTTTTAAAAGTATGGTCTGAAGCAGATGAAGATTTACCCGAAATTGTTGATGCGAAAAAACGCCTGAAAGAATTAGGATGGGCGTCGTGAGCTTCTTCTCCGAACAAAATACCACTGTCATCCTGAGTCCTGCCTCAGCAAGGGCGAAGGACCTCAAACACACGCATACGGTAAAACGGACACTTGAGATTCTTCAGTCATTGCATTCCTTCAGAATGACAACAGATTGGGTGATGTAGAATGAGTATATATACCAAAAATAACATTATTGTCTTTGCGAGAAGTGAAACGACGAAGCAATCTCCTGAACAAGGAGATAGCCACGGTTCCCCGCAAATTGCGGAGAACCTCGCTATGACAAATATAAAGGGTAATGGTTAAATGAACTTTTTCGCCGATCAAAATACCACTGTCATCCTGAGTCCTGCCTCAGCAAGGGCGAAGGATCTCAAGCAAACGCATACCGTAAAACGATCGCTTGAGATTCTTCAGTCATTACATTCCTTCAGAATGACAACAGATTGGGTGAGGTAGAATGAGTTTATATACCAAAAATAACATTATTGTCTTTGCGAGAAGTGAAACGACGAAGCAATCACCTGAACAAGGAGATAGCCACGGTTCCTCGCAAATTGCGGATAACCTCGCTATGACAAATCAAAGGATTGATCCATGAGCTTCTTCTCCGAACTAAAGAAACGCAAAGTATACCGCACCGCCGCCGCTTATGCCGTGGTAGCTTTCGTCATTATGCAAATTATTGAGATTGTTTTCCCCATGTTCGGCATCCCGGACTGGGCCGGACGCATGATCATCATTCTTTTGTTTTTAGGCTTTCCCATCACTATTGTTTTTTCATGGATGTACGATGTAGGGGAAAAGAGTATGGTCCGTGCCCAACCCATGATGGTGGGTGGCGAAGCAGATAATCGCAGCATTATGGCATTATTAGAAAAATAAATCAACATTTTGCGTTTCAATACGCAAAATGTTATAACTATTTGCGTTTGTAATCGCAAAATGTATATATTCTCTACAATTAATACTGATAATACGATGATTAAAAGAATAGTTGAAAAAAATATAATTGAGTCATTTGGCAAGGGAAAGATCGTCATTCTATCTGGCGCAAGGCAAGTGGGAAAGACAACAGTGGCCCGGAAAATCGCTGACAAAAGCAAAAAGAAAACACTTTGGCTCAATGGGGATGAACCGGATGTCCGCAACATGCTAACGGATGTAACATCAACCCAACTAAAAACTTTGGTGGGGAAAAATGAATTGGTTGTTATTGATGAAGCACAACGGATAACCAACATTGGTATAACCTTGAAACTCATGGTTGATGAATTGAAGGATGTTCAGGTTTTTGCAACGGGGTCGTCATCCTTTGAATTGGCAAACAGAATCAATGAACCGTTAACCGGTAGGAAATATAATTATTATTTATTTCCAATCTCATTTAATGAACTGGTTGACCATACGAGCCAATTAGAAGAAAAAAGAAATTTGAAAAGTAGGTTGATTTTTGGCTCATATCCCGATGTAATCAATCAGCCTGGGGAAGAGATTCAAATCCTCAAGTTATTGTCTGATAGTTACCTCTATAAGGATTTGCTGGCCTTCGAAAAATTGAAAAAACCAATTATTTTAGAAAGATTATTGCAAGCACTTGCCATGCAAATGGGAAATCAAGTGAGTTATAATGAATTAGGACAATTAATTGGGTCAGACAATCAAACCATTGAACGATATATTGATCTTCTTGAGAAGAGTTATGTTATTTTTAGAATAGGCACCTTCAGTAGAAACCTGAGAAATGAGTTGAAAAAAACACGGAAAATATATTTCTATGACAATGGAATTCGAAATGCCATCATTAATAATTTTTCCCAACTGGACTTGCGGACCGACACTGGGGCTTTATGGGAAAATTATCTTATGAGTGAACGATTAAAGGCCAATCACTATAATCAAAGATGGACGAATAACTTTTTTTGGAGAACCCGATCAAAACAGGAAATAGACTATATTGAAGAACGGGATGGTGGTCTCTTTGCCTTTGAGTATAAATGGAATCCAAAAAAGGCATCACGATTTCCAAGCACTTTTTTAAATGCTTACCCCAATGCTGAAACAGAAACGATTACACCAAACAATTATACGGAATTTTTAAATTAGATTTGCTCTTAAAGTGACATTTTGCGTTTATGTATAAATATAGATTTAGCCCAATAGAAAGAAACAAACACAATACGTCCCATGTCACCCTCTGATTTCCCAACTTTCGGTACAGAGCACACTCTTTACATTATGGGTTGTTTGATGATTTGGTTCGCACTCCCATATATCGGTAAAAAATATCTCAGTCCTTCTAAGCGATTTTCTATTGCTATTTTCTTAGCTGTTTTTACCATTTTCCAGGAAGTACTCTTTGACTTCTTTCAAATTTATATAGACGATTTCTCCATTAAAGAAGATCTGTCTTTGCACATGTGCGGATTAAGTTTATTTTTATCATCTTACGCTTTATGGAAGAAAAACCAAACTGCCTTTGAATTGGCTTTTTTCTGGGGATTGGCGGGCGCGCTTCAATCCATTCTAACACCGGATCCAACGCGATGGCCTTATGGCGATATTTCTATCTTCTGGAATTTTCTCTCCCATGGGTTAATTATTCTAAATGTCGTGTGGCTCATGTGGGTAGATGGAATGCGATGTCGTAAAGGGTCATTATTAAACACCGTATTGATTACGAATGGCGTCATTTTTGTCATGGGTTATGTAAATACATTCTTGGGCGAAGGAGCCAATTATTGGTTCATTTGTACAAAACCCGGAGGAGACAGTCCATTTTTAATTGGCGATTGGCCCTATTATTTAATCACTTTCGAATTGGTAGGATTTGCCATGATGGGTTTAATCTATCTCCCGATGTGGATTGCAGTTAATCGTAAGGAAAAAGGAGGAGTTTCACCATCCTAAACTGCGTAAGTTTGCTGTAGACAATGTCCACATTACTCGGTTATTTCTTCCTCGCCTTAGGCGTATCCTTTATCTGTTCCACTCTGGAATCAGTTATTCTATCAATTACCCATTCCCATATCGGTACACTGGTAAAAACCAATCATCGTAGCGGTAAATTGCTTCAGCATCTCAAGGATGATATTAATCGTCCTTTGGCCGCAATCCTGACGTTAAACACAATCGCCAATACTGTTGGCGCAGCGGGTGTAGGTGCTCAAGCGTTGTTAGTATTTGGTTCAGGATCTGTAGCCATGGCATCAGGAATTTTGACTTTTTGTATCCTTATCTTTTCAGAAATTATTCCCAAAACGATTGGCGCTACTTACTGGCGAAAGTTAGCCAGTCCATCGGCCTATGCAATTCGCGGTCTCATGGTGATTACATTTCCATTCGTTTGGTTGAGCGAAGCATTATCAGCCCAATTAACGCCTTCAGAAGAAGATACAATGAGAGTCAGTAGAGAAGAAATCACTGCCATGGCAGAAATGGGAGAAGATGAAGGATCAATTGATGAGCAAGAATCTGATATTATTGAAAATCTATTCAGACTTAAAACTATCCAAATCGAAGAAATTTTGACACCCCGTTCTGTTATTTTTGCATTTGAAGACCACGAAACAGTAGGGCAGATAATGGAAAAACATGAAGATATAAATTTTTCTCGTATTCCCATTTTCAAGGAAAACATTGATGATATACTTGGGATTGTTTATAAAGATACTCTTTTAGAAACAATGGCCGATGATTATTTCGAAAAGACAATGGCCGATATTGTTGAACCGGTGGATTGGGTTTACGAAGAGCAAACAGTAGAAGCTGTATTGAATAAGTTTACAAAAACACGATCTCATATGTTTATTGTAAAAGATGAATTTGGCGGCACCACTGGGATTGTAACTCTAGAGGATTGTATCGAAACGCTGCTCGGTGTTGAGATTATGGATGAATCCGATGAAGTGGCGGATATGCGTGAATTGGCCAAAGATCAACTGCGTCAAAAACGCCGCGCAGAAGAGAATGGAGAGTAAAGCTAAATTTTATCACCACCCCCATAAATCCACCCTCTTATGAGGGTGGAAATTAAAAGGGGGGAGCAAAAAGCAGGGACGACAGGAAGTATCTCAATCGAATGTATATAAAAAAGCCAGTGCTTGAGATTCTTCGTTCATTACATTCTCTCAGAATGACAATATCTTTTTTTTATTTCTTAAATAAAATTTAACAAACAACAACACTGTCATCCTGAACTCGAGCGAAGTGAGAGGAAGAATCTCAAGGCGAGTCTAGCGGTCAAACTTTTATCTTATTCTTTAAACCATTCTTCAGCCAAATCATGCCAATTGGGATTTTCTTCCTCAATTAAGGCGACTTTCTTTTTTCGAAGCCATCCTTTAATTTGTTTTTCAAATTCAATAGCTGCGGTAACGTCATCAGTTTCATCATACCATACAAGTTTATAGGTGTTATATTTTTTTGAAAATCCTTTAAAAAGTTTCATTTTGTGTTCATAAACACGCCTAAAAAGATTGTT
>Ga0209667_1001555_pt1 | contig 16468 bp, 16 predicted proteins | sample SaaInlV_165m_DNA_2_FD_184682 | JGI IMG/M metagenome (GOLD analysis project Ga0209667, IMG submission 184682) | Marine microbial communities from expanding oxygen minimum zones in the Saanich Inlet - Saanich Inlet SI037_S3LV_125m_DNA (SPAdes)... | ecosystem: Environmental > Aquatic > Marine >... | reverse complement strand
ATCGTCGCCGGATTCTGCAATCCCTGTGACTTCATGGTCGTCAAGAATTTCTACCATTCTCACCAACCTTTCTCTGGCTAGCTTCTCGTCGTCAACCACCAATACTTTCATGGGCCATGACCTCTTTGTTGTTCCGTTGATGAAATAGATGTCTTGGCACAGGTAGATTCTCTTCATTTACCTCATTTATATTCATTTTGACCCCTATTCATGATTAACCCTTTTCGTATTTACGAAGCACATTCTGAAGGCACGGTTTTGAATAAGTAGTCAATCGGCGCCAAAAGCTAGTCACCAAAAGCCTGCTGGATAGGCGTAGTACGCGAACAAGATGTCTTAAGGCGCCGAGTGGTCGCACTCAGGGTAAAGTTTAGATACCATTAGATATCTATATCCAAAAGAGCCAGTGGTATGACTATTAATCGCTCAACCCTGGCCACAATCTACCAGGCATTTGCTGATTGCGTTACTGACATGAGCATTGATCCAGAGCGTTTGTTTACTGAAGCCGGCTTAGATTTCACGAGGATAAACGATCCAGAAGCCCGGTTTGGTACCAGTGAAATCAACCAGCTTTGGCGCCTGGCGAAGCGAGAAACAAAAAACCCCTGTCTGGTTGTCGAGGTGGTTAAACACGTGAAGCCTTCTATGCTCCACGCGGTTGGCCATGCCTGGATTACCAGTCCAACACTACTGGCTGCATTTCAACGCTGTAGGCGTGCGTATAGCATGCTAAGTACCAATGTCGAATTTACTCTTACGCGTATGCAGGGGGCCTGGGACTTGACGGCTAATTTGAAGGAATCAACGGATAACACCGACGCTGTTATCGCGCTTATTCTACAAATGTCGCGAATATCCTACGGTAACGATTTAACGCCGCTAGAGGTTCATTTGATTCGTTCAGCGCCAGAAGACACTAGCCCACTTGATGATTTTTTTGGTTGCTCGGTCACTTATGGAGAAAAAGAAAACCGCATGGTGTTTAGTACCGCAGACCTGCAACGGAATTTGAGAGGGTCGAATCCACAAATCGCAGCAGCGATGGACGATCTGATAGACACCTATCTGCGCCAATTCAAAAAAACAGACATCGTTGGTCGTGTGCGAGAAGTCGTCGCCAACTATTTGGTGCATGGCGAACCAGATAGGGAAATCGTAGCAGACGAGCTGAACCTTTCACCCAGAACCCTTCAGCGCCGCCTCAACGAGCAAAATAGTTCAGTGAAAAAAATCGTCGACTCTACCCGCCATCAATTGTCTGTCTCTTATCTGGGACAGAAGCATCTCTCGGTAAAAGAAGTCGCTTATAGCCTTGGTTTTAATGACCCTTCAAATTTCTCACGAGCCTTCCGGCGCTGGGAGGGCATAACGCCTAAGGAATACCGAAAATCTGAATAAGCCAGATAGTCTTTTGGCCTGCAAATCATGTCTATAGCTGTTATAAATTCGGCATGAAATTCAATTTCCTTTTTATTCTTTCAATCGTCGTCGGGATGTCCGGGTGCGGCGGTGGCGGTAGCGGTAGCGGTAGCGGTGGCGGTGGCGGCAGCGGTTCTGCGAATGTGCCCGACCCTCCGGCGCGTCAACTTGACCCAACATGGACACTCCAGGCCGCAGACCCTGCGGAATTGAATCTAAATACCAGCGATGTTGACGCTATCCTAAACCACATTTTTACGGATCAGGCGGTTCAGTCTGCGGTATTGGTGCGCAACGGGTGGGTAATTGGGCAGCGTTTCTCCCCGGGTGTTGATATCAGCACGCTTGGGACCAGCTGGTCAGTAGCCAAAAGTTTTTACGCTGCGTTAATCGGGGTTGCGTTAGAGGAAGGTTGGCTAACGGACCTGGATCAACCGGCGAGCGAGTTTTTAAGCGAATGGGTAGGTACCGACAAGGAGGCTGTCACCATTCGAGATATCCTGGAAATGCGTGCGGGTTATGGTGCAGATAGCGGGATTTACTATGAAACGGATCAATCAACGTTTGCGATCGATTTTCCAAAAACAAGGCAGCAGGGCACGACATTTGAATACTCAGACCCGACATCCCAGCTCTTAGAGCCGATTATCCTACGGTCGACCGGCATGGATGCGCATGCTTACCTGACTGAAAAAATTCTATTGCCAATTGGTATCGACCCGAACCTGATTGGCATGTGGCTGGATCGGACCGGCACCAACCCCCTCACCTACATGGGGCTGGATATGACACCGTTGGACATGGCTCGATTTGGCCTGCTTTACGCGCGGAATGGTGAATGGGACGGTAACCAAATCGTGCCTGGCAGCTATGTGCAAGCAAGCCTGGCTGCACAAACTGACTTTTATGGCTTACATTGGTGGGTTTTGAATAGCGCGTTCTTTGCACAAGAGCCGCCCATTTTGATCTCTGCAGCGCTGGGGTTAAACGGTCAACAGATCTATGTCTGGCCTGCAGAAGACCTTGTCCTGGTGGTGCAGACACAGTACGAACATAGCGCCAACCAGGGTTACGTTCTATCTGACAGCAATTTCCCTAATACGTGCACGGCGCGTAACGCCTGCCCAAATTCGACCGGGGCAGAGGTTGCGAGCTATAACCAGTTTGCGCTCATGTCATTGTTGGCTGAGCTGGTCGATTGATCTGCCCCTCGTGCAAAAAACAGGAATAATAATGCCTATTTACCCTGGATGGCAAAAGTATCCCCATAAGGATTGTTTAGAAAAGAATTCACCGGCATTTAACTCACTTAATCTATGAGGTAAGTATACGCACCACTGGGCATAAGGTTCGTCGGGCCTCGCGCGATAAATAATTATCTATGACTTTTGTCGTAGTAAGACCTAAACCTTACGGGTGGGGTCATCGCAAAACGATGACCCCATGCTCTGACTAGCTATCTTCTATCTCGATGGCAACATCATCAGCGGTAACCTTCACTTTAATAACAATGTCTGTGGGCAACAAATCTGCAAGCGTCAACTCGCCGGGGAGCTGATCAAACGCAATATCATCGCTATCTATTTCACGACCCAGGGCCGCTTCGACAAGAGAATCGTCGATCAGAGTGCTACCCACCACCGTAATGGTGCGGCCGTTAAGAACAAAAGTATTTTCAGTGACCGCACTGGGCAGGCCTGACAGCTCATCTTCATCATCTTCCCCCGATGAAGATGATGAAGATGATGAAGACGATGAAGACGATGAAGTACCGAACAATCCATCATTGTTTTCAAACTCAACTTCGCGAGCGGTAAGACGGTCCAGCTCACAGCCAAGACCTTGTTTATCGCTGGTTGCCTTCACAACATCATCCACGCTCAACTGATCAAAAAATCCCTGTCTACCCAGGGTCTGACCGTTAGCTCCTTCAAAGTCGCCTTCTGAGATAATTTGGCTCACATCTACCGTGACACCCTGAATAACAAAGGTAAAGTCACTGGCACTGTCACCTTGTATCGCCTCGACCGGCCCTTGTATCCTACAATCCATATCATCTTCATCTTCGCGCTCGATGCGTGTCCATACCGCTTCACCGTTGGCATCAAGAAACGCTCTGGCTTCGATATAATCGCCCTGCTGCACTCGCCCCAGGAATTGTTGTGGCGTCAAGTGATCACCTTCGTCATCGTCACTGTCGTCATCTTTCACTCGACTGTTGCCCGTGGGCGTAATCGAAACTCCCAAGCGCGTCGTAAATGAAGAGGCGCTAACCTCCGCCACCTGGTCTTGCACACGAAGATAACTTTCAACCTGTGAGCGCGACTGATCGATCACCAGCACGCCAGATTCATCAAACGTGCCTTTGATCTTTACTATGTTACCTACCTGACCAACAAGATCACTCGCATCAATCACTTCCAGGATAACCGAGCCAATTGTCACGATATCAGGCGTGGTCGAGGTGTCTACAGCACTAAGCACCCCTTCGATCTCATATCTGCCATTACGATCGTCGTCATTAACCTGACCATCACCATTGTCATCGTCAAAGTCATCTTCACGTTCAACCCGAACCGCGACCCAGGCACCAGCATTATTTTGATCCGCTTTAACCTCAACATATTCGCCAACAAGAGATGAATCTGCAGCCAAGCCATCATCGAATACCGTACCACTGGTACCATCGGCACCATCGACAACCAAAAATGTAGCCCCGTTGATACGAAATTCACTGCCATCGCTGGCCACTTCGTCAACAAAACCCTTCACTTCGTATTCATCGTCGCTCACGTCAGGCCGACCAGCGACCGAATCAGATCGCTCAATGCGGGTTGCAACAAAACCCTCGGAAATCAATAAACCACTGACTTCCACAACAACCTGGGCGCTACCCGCCGTCAGGTCTCCGATATCAATATTTCCATCAGCGTTATTATCGCCAATGTTGTTATCAAAAATTGTGTTCCCGTCTACGACAACCGTTTGCTGCACAACCGAAAATGAGCCGAGCGAAGGATCTTGCGTATCCAACACTACGTTTGAAGCTGGGCCTTTCAGGTCATCGTCATACTCAATACGCTGTGCCGTACGTTCGCCATCAGATTCACTGGAAGAAATATTTACCTTCATACCCACCCGCAAATCACTGTCATCACCTAAGCTTTCACCTTCGCCGTCAATGATAATGGACGTATCGGGCTCCACTTCATATTTATCACCGCTAACAAACACGCTGCCGAACCCGGTAATGACACCTATGATGTCTACGATGACCGTAACCGGGGCTGACTCCACCGGGGTTGGGGCCGGGTCTGCAGCAACAGGTTCAGGCGGACTTGAAGATCCGCCCCCGCCCCCACCGCCACAAGCCGTTAAGCTAGCCAACATTACAGCGCCCAATAAAAGTGTTTTCATTTTCATAGCCTATTTGATCAGTAAAAGTAAGTTAGATGCAGCCGTGTTGAAAATCATTCGCCATCGCAGAATTTATAAAACTGACAAGAGATTAACAGAGGTCACAATGCTGGCGACTTAGTTAGGGTTTCCGTTTGTTGACTCATACCGCATTGATTTAATTACTCAGGCGGAGAAATTTCCCACAAAAGGCTTCGAGCAAGGCCAGTGATCGAACCGTTATGTCTTTAACGCAACACAACGGCCCGATTTAGGTCTGTTACTGGGGCGCACTATAGCAGCTTTCACAGCGAAGCGCTTGGCCAAGTACGATCTCCCGAGTGCCTTCCAGGTCGGACATGACCTCAGCGAACCAGGGCTGAGTCCTATCGTCCAGCAAAGCGCCCAAAGCGGCGCGGTCGGGCGAGCCCATCGATACCATGAATTGACCCGCTCGTCGGCCTGTGTCTGCGACGAAAACATTCATCGATACGTCATGGCCATTGGCCTTCATTGCGGGCACTAGCTTATCCAGCGTGCTGAGGTAGCGGTTGGCGTTCTCAGCGATTACGGTAATATTCCAGAAATAGCCGATGTCACCATTGGTGGGTAGGGCTCGTACGACAGCCCAGTGGTCCTGTTCTTTGACTGTTCGCTTAACGTTCATCTTGGCGATTTCTTTAACCATGATTGGATCCACGGGATCGGCTGCCCAAAGTGCTTTCTGAGAATCGAAAAACGTAAATATGTAGTGATCGCCCATTTGGCTATGGCCTTTGCACTGCCCTTAATCCATGCAACATCGCCAGCGCCATCCTGGGTGTTGATGGTAGTCAAAAGCATCGCCGGCTCCGCTTGGCTTACGGCCGAAAAAGATAACGTGAGGGCACCGAGACTCAATGCAGGTCCAAGCTTTAGTTTCGAGGATATATCCTTGAGATTGCTCCGTTGATTAGGGGTTTTTCTGGTGCAAGGATCTGTGTAACACAGCGTTAAAGAGGTGTTATTAATTGTTCGATTTTGGTTGAGCGCCATATTCTGGCTCAACCCGACCCAGATCAACACAGCCAGGCCCACAGTCGCGATCAATCCAGATGGCTTGGCGAGGGTTTAGGTCGGAGACGGTGTCGAAGTTAGCCTGCATCCCCGTTTAATGGCAACAACCTTTCAACAAGACTTCCGGCGGTAATGGGCCCGACGTGGCGGAATACCTCCTCGCCCGACGGGTTTAGCACTATGTAGGTTGGCATTGCGAAAATTCCAAAATGTTGTGTTGCAAGTGGAAATTCATCTGCATCAACTTTCAGGGTATGAAATTGCACCAGCGTCTTGACCACCTTTGGATCAACGAGTGTTGTTTTGTCCATGACCTTACAGGCACCACACCATTTCGCGTAAAAATCGATGAATATAGACGTGTCAGTATTCTCAACGCGTTCTAGTGCCATAGCGACAGGTTCGGGTATCGGTTCTGTTCCATCGTGTGATGGCCGCATTTTGTTTAAAGTGCTTTGTACAATCCTGGGCTCGTATCCCAACGTCACAATTGCAACTTTCATTTTATCTGAGGAAGTGGCGTTACTGTCGTATGTGATGGTGAAGCAATCATTTTCGAGATCAATGTCTACCGTTTTTACACCTGCCAGTTCTAACAGAACGGCTGAGACCGAATCTGGTCACGTCAGTCAAGTTACACCGCCCTTACTTTTCATCATGCCATCCACGGCAATCGTCACTCTTAGTAACGTCCCGTTAACTGACTGACCATGGGTAGACATAGAGAACAGACTCGACATGAGAAGTGACATCAATAGTAAAGGCTTCATAAATACCAGCATACTATTTCATTCGAAGCAAACAAGTATTTAAGCTTAACCCCTGTAGTTGCTGTAGCGCCAATCACGACAAAAAACCCAAGATAAAAAAAGCCCCGCCAAAGAGGCTAGTGTCCGAAAACGTTTGCAATAGCCTGGTTCACTCTGGGGCAGTAGTCAGTACCGTCAGCCTTTCACTAACTCAATAAACTTCCGGATTACCCTTGATGTATTGTCCGGTGAGTTCCTGGACTTTGCTCATATCCGCCTGAGTCAATTTTTCAGTTAAAAATCCCTTGAACTTACTGACATCAAGGCCGTTTGCACCAGCAATATTGGCCCACATGTAAGCGAGCGCATAGTCTACAGCAACACCTTCGCCATTCGCATACATCACGCCAACGCTATACTGGGCTTCAGCAAGTCCCTGATCAGCGGCAAGCCGATACCATTTAACAGCTGCCTTGTCGTCTTCAGGAAGCCCCTCGCCATTGTCATACATCAAGCCAAGCTGGTGCTGGGCAGAAAGATGTCCCTGCTCCGCTGCAAGCCGATACCACTTCACAGCTTCTTTGTCGTCTTCGGGAACGCCTTTGCCATTGCCATACATCGAGGCAAGGTTGAACTGCGCTTTAGCATGCCCCTGCTCCGCGGCAAGCCGATACCACTTCACGGCTTCTTTGTCGTCTTCAGGAACACCCAGGCCAATGTCGTACCTTAAGCCAAGGTTGTGCTGCGCTTGAGCAAACCCCTGGTCAGCAGCAAGCCGGTACCACTTCACGGCTTCTTTGTCGTCTTCGGGAATGCCTTCGCCATTGGCATACATCGAGGCAAGATTGAACTGCGCTTTAGCATCGCCCTTATCAGCTTCAAACCGTAACTCATTTGCTAGCAATTCTGCCGCAGAAGTAGCACCAAAGCTCAAAGCGGGCCACATCAGAATCGATAAAACCAATACACGCATAACCAATGTCCTGCTGCTGATAAATTGACGGGATTGCATCAACCGACAAAATAGCATAATAACGTCTCGCCGAAGCGAGGCGATCGTGCGCGAAGCAATCAGCGGAGATCACTCGGCATTTGCGACGCCACGGCTCGCCTGACATCATTCTCATCTCTCTTCGCCGCTCACCAATCATGGTTCTCGAAAGAGCTGAGTGATCAGTTGCCAGGTAATTGCTCGACCACTTCAATTTTAGACGCAAACGTAATCTCAGCATTCTCCCCAGGTTTCACGAGGGCATTCAGAACCTTGAAGTGCAGTTTAATTCGCTTCAGTCGCCTGCCGGTTTTAATCCCAAGTCGGGTTGTTGCATGCTGCTTTAGTTCGATAACGTCGCTGTTCCCCGCAAAGGTAAAATCACTACGATTCTCAAGCAGGAAGTTGGCATCAGAATGATTTTCGATTGTAATCACCAGGATGTCCGATTTACCGGTATAGGTTGCGCTCACTACGGCCATCGAAGCTTCGAGTAAACTGTCCATGTTTTTCTTGTGGGCGATGAGTAGATTCTTAAACCAGACGACTGTTCTGCCTTTGAATAAGGCCTCCTTGATGGCCTGTGGCGAACGTTCTTTTGCCAGCACCAGAGTAACCGGCCGATGGCCGCCCTCATGAGGTTTGTAGTCCCAGTCTATCAGGCCATGGACATCTGACACGCCTATCAGGGTCAGGTCTAGATCAAGCGCTATCTGGAAAGCCTCCTCCGAATAACTTCGGCCATTGGCTATCTCAATACCATGTAACAGTTTTTTCTTTGCGTTATCGATGTGAAATTTTGGGGCCAAAGGTATGCCGTTTGGGAAATCGTTTCGCCACCAGGCGTGATTCCAGAATAAAAAGGCACCCTGGTTGTTGGCGGCATCCACAGCTTTCTGGGCGGGCCACTCAGAAGTTGCAGCAAAGTAAGCGCGTGTATCACCGGGATCGGCAGGAACAAGATTCTTGAGCAGCTTGTTGGCATCCGAGATAAATATTGCATTGATGTGGCTTGCCGGGGCTGTGCGGGTAATCTCGGCACCTGGGATCACAATAAGATTGTTCTTGCTATTGGCATCGTCGGCAATTTCAAAAGCCCGATTTCTGTCGGGGTGCCCGATATCAGCGAGGTGCGGCTGCCATTCAAGATGTTCTGTAATAGCGATTGCATCCAATCCATCTCGCAGTGCTTCTGATATACGGACAGTTGGCCAGACATGGCCATCAGAGAAGGTAGAGTGGGTATGTGGATCGAGAACCAGGGTTTTGTAGCGCCTAGTATCGGGAAATACGATTAACCGGTTTTTGTCGGTGGGTACAAATTCGGGAATAATCCCATGGCCGTAAAGTGAACTGGAAACAGAAACTGAGAACAGGGTAACTATTAAGGGGAATAACGTTTTCATGTTCATGCGCTCTTCATTAGTTCCCCGATAGTATGCTCAAGAGCTCCGGTTGAAAACAACCTCTGCGTCAAGATGCTCGGGCATGTCAGAATTGCATGTTAGTAACTGAGGTAAATAGAAGGAAGGTGTTTGATGAATCATTTTATTACCAAATCTGAGGACATCACTGCAGATAAACTATCCAGACTACTTGAGCAGCCCATAAAGATTGTTCAGATCCTAAAAACTGGCCAGACCAATATGGGCGCCTTCGCCCATCTGATTGCTGATAACAGAATGCTGTTCATCAAATGGACACGACCCGATAGCTATTCATCTCGCAAAGCACAATTCAACCGACGCGCAGTCTGGTTCAGTAAGCTGCAGGAAGGACTCGACATACCCGCGGTTAAGTACTTTGCAGCTCTCGCTAATGATGAAGGTGCAAGCACCATAATTCTTGAAGATCTTTCCAGCACACATACCCAATGGACACCCAATTTACCAGCCTGGGAACAGCACTGTGTTGATAACTTGTCGGCATTGCACTCGGGGTTCTGGAACGATCCACGGCTGGATGAAATAAAGCCAAATGTGGATCCGGAGACTGTCGGGGAATGGCGGATTAGAATGCGTCATCGTGTTGACGGCATGTTTTCAGAATTGGGTTTATCCGATAAAGTAGAAATGCATGATCTAATCAACCAGCCGTTGTGGGAAGACTATTTTGATCGTGTCAGGAAACAGCCACTAACAATTTTGCATGGTGATCCACATCCGAGGAATTTTCTGTACAGCACGAGTGAAGCCGTACTGATCGATTGGGAACTAGTAAGGCTTGGCGTCCCGACGGTAGAGGATCTGATGCACTTGATAGTCTTTAGCTGCCTGCAAAAGCATAAGGAATTGATCGCGCGATACCAACGCCAAACACCTTATGAAGAAGAGCAGTTTGAATATGACTGGCGAATCGCAATTTTGCTTAAGTCCATTGCTTGCTACAGCCTTCTGGGCAACTGGTATGCGAGGAAAGCGATTGACGGTTGCCTATGAATCTTCGCTGCAAGCCAAACGTTTGGTATTGGGATAGAACGCCAGCGAGTTGTTAGGCGATAGCACGAATAACCTCTTCCGCTAGTACCTGTGGAGCGGCAGATGAATCCAGGTTCACTACGGGACACTGTAGTCTGCTGATCCATTCTAGATGCACAGGCCGACAACGTACGCCTTCACTCGCCGTATCGTATTTCTTCGGACCTCCAGGGGACCTTAGGAGCAACTCGTTCGATGTGGTTCTCGAGCATATGCGCACCGCCTTTTCCATCTCGTTCGAGCCGCAAGTAGTCTGCCAGTGCTTGTTCGTGCGCGGTGTATGTCTGATAGACCTCGAGTAATTCCCTAGGCGCGTGTGCTTCGGCGGCTTTGAGCTTCTCCACCGCCGGACAGTTAGACAGGCGCAGTTAGTGCTGGCAGGTGATTTAGGAGAGGGGTTAAAGGTATGCGGGCTTTGCTTTGCTTTGCCTTGCCTTGCCTTGCCTTGCCTTGCCAAACTAATGACTTCGATATTTCTTGAACGGGATACTTTTACATTTTTGAGGAAAAGTGGTTTAAAATTCCTATCCTCAAATGCCTGAATTGTCAGAAGAGGTAAGGTCATGTTTCATGGGTGCTGTCGCTATGGATAAGGCTGTCGGCACTTTTAAGAAGAACATTTTTCCTTTAATAAAGAAACGATGGTTGAAAGCTTGAGAGGAGTTTTATGAGTAACGATATGGACGAATTGAAATCCCAAGTAGCGGAGCTTCAAGATAAGCTTGAGACGGCAGAAAAGAAATTAGAGCAGAACTACTATTTTTCCGATGCCGCTGTAAGCGACCCATATGTGTTCACGGTACCCGAAAATGGTATGCCCGCCAAAATAGTGAAGACTCAAATTGAAAATAACCATGAACTGGACTTTAACAACAAGCTTAATACTTCCTCTTATGTGAATGTGAGTTTCGAAGAAGAGGAAGACGAGATAGCGTTGATGGGTCTACGAGTAAACCTGGCAGATCAAACTGTTTATCCCCAGTCCTACAAAATGCATGATTCAGTGGTCAATATGATCGCCAATCTTTGGCATTGTCCTAAACCCGACGACTTTGACGAGTACGACGTTTTCGCCGGAGCAGGCACCGTCGGCTCCACAGAGGCATGTTTGTTAGCTGGACTCGCGTTAAAATTTCGTTGGCGCCGGTGGTATGCGAAGCGCAATGGACTTAACGAAGACGCCGTTATGGGAGAGCGGCCCAATTTAGTGATCTCATCTTGCTACCAGGCCGCTTGGGAAAAACTATTTAAGTATATGGATGTTGAGCCGCGACTAATTTATCCGTCCTCGTCTAACTTTAAGATACAAGCAGATCAGGTAAGCAGCTTGGTCGATGATCATACTATTGGGGTGGTGTGCATCATGGGTAATCACTACGGCGGACAGTATGACCCGGTTCACGACGTTGACTCTATTGTCGAAACAATAAACAGAGAGCGTGACTTCCAGGTTGGTATCCACGTTGACGCCGCATCTGGAGGATTTATTGCGCCATTTCAAGACGACCTTTCGCCATGGGATTTTCGATTGCCGAATGTCCTGTCAATCTCTGCGAGCGGGCATAAATACGGCGAGTCTGTCTGTGGCACAGGCTGGGTAGTATGGCGCGAACGCAAAGACCTTAGCGAGCATGTGGCTATTTCCGTAACGTATTTAGGCGGTAAGGCGGACTCCTATACGCTTAATTTCTCCCGCCCTGCAAGCGGCGTGTATGTCCAGTATTATAAATTGCTGCGCTATGGCATCAGTGGATATCGTCAGGTTTGTGACAACATGATGTCTAACGCTCAACATATTCGCGCAGCACTCAGCCAGATGACGGTAAATGGACAGCCTCGGTTTATTATTCTTGATGATGGTCCACGGGACTGTCTCCCGGTTGTTACAGCGATGCTGAACCCAGAGTGCAATTTTACTTATGATGACATAGACCTGCAGCACGTTTTATCACAACAACATTGGTACGTGAGTGGCTATAAGATGGGCATTAACGATCCAATCACCGAGGAGTACAGAGCTCTTTTCAGTGACCAGGATAAAGATAAAACTATGTTTCGGATCGTTGTTAAAAATAATTTGACACGCAATATGGCAAACCATTTAGTCGATTCTTTTGAGGCGGCATTTGAACTGCTGGACGCTGTGGACTTTTCTGCGATTCACGGAACTGACGCATCTTCATTACGTCATAAAGACCAAAAGCGATTGACCAACCACTGCTAACTTCAAAAGACGGTTGCGCTAATCAAAAGGGGTTTTTAAACGTTAAATGATTATGCGACGCTAATTCATCCACCGATCATTACCAATGGGCCGCCTATCAGTATTGAACCACCATGCGAGGTGTTGCCCCCCGTCCCTGCTGCGGGCTTGTAGTAATGGGCCCCACTGATTGGACAGTAGCGCTTCGCGGTAACCTCTGTTGTTAGCGAACTGATATCAATACGCCGAACTGTTCGTTCTGAGAGCGCCGCTTTCGCGGCAGCGGCTATCTGGGTGTGTGGTCGCGCTGTCAACGTTTTGTTTATAGCGCAAACCACTTTGCCCAGACTTAAAATCATTTACAATGTGCACCGACCTAACTCAAAGGAAAACGAATCATGAACTTCTTCAGAACCCTGACCACCATCGTCATACTTACACTGGCTGCACCGCTTGTTGTAGCGGATGAGCACCAGACCAGACCCTCTATGTCAGCCAACAGGACGGTAACTTTCTCTGCAGAAGTCGTCGCCATCGACCATGAGACCAGGGAAGTCACCCTGGCGGGTGATGACGGCCAGACAGTATCGTTCACTGCAAGAGATGAAGTTCGAAATCTAGCTCAGGTTGAAGCCGGTGACCGCGTATTCGCAGAAATGTATGAAGAAGTCTCAATCAGTGTTCACGCCAACCCAGACAACTTAGCGCCGGTAACGGCAGAAATTGCGGCGGCTGAGCGCGCTAAAGCAAATGAAATGCCCGGGGCTGCCGTTATGGACACAGTGGTTATCAGCGCTGTGGTTGAAGACATCAATATCGAAAATAATACCTTCAAACTGAAAATGTCTGACGGTATGGTCACTGAATTTGTCGCGCAAGATCCCGAGAACCTGAAGCGAACTAAAGTTGGCGACCTTGTGATTATCGGCGTATCACTGGCATTCGGCATCGTTGTAGAGCATCCATAACTGGGGTCGGGATTATTGGGGTCGGGGTAAAGTGCGAGGGTAAAGTGCCGGGGAGATTATTGGGGTCGGGGTAAAGTGCCGGCGTAAACAGGAACGGGCCAGCTTGTCACATTTTACTTTTCACGCGTTGCATCGCTGCACGCGCTGGGCGTCAGTGGGATTATTATCAGTAGTCTGTCAGGGCCACTGACGAAGCTATCAAAAGGTTACCGCCAAATTAACTTCCCGAAGCCACCAAACCCCCAGGGACTCCTTCTAAACCAGCGATGCATTTTTCCAGGACGCAAAGGAACGTAATCTGAAATATCGATAAATCGCCGCAGAGACCAAATGTCGACCCAGGTTGAACAAGTTGAAGACAGCGGCGTGAACCCCGCTTCTGAAAGAAGCAAAAAATGGGCATTACGCTCAATTTTGCTCATCCAAGTCCTTGTATGTAGTATCAAACCTCCGCCATTCGCATTTCGCTTTATCTAAAGTTAATCGCTGAGGTAAATAGTCTAATGTTAATTCCCCGATACTCTGCAAATACTCCCGCAACAAAAATTACAGCGGCGCTAGAAAATTTTGGATGCGTGGTAGTGACCGGGCTGATGGATTCAAGACTCCGACAGTCGGTAACTGACGAACTTGCCCCACACATGAGCAGAGCGCGCGTTATCGAAGATGATGATCCGTCGCAGTTTTACCCAGGTCGGACGAAACGGATTACCGCGCTGGTGACACGTTCTGCGACTGTGACTGACTACCTCATCCCCCACCCGATCTCTCGGAAAGTCTGTGAAAGCACTTTGTTACCCAATAGCGAACACGGCTATCAGTTGCACGTCACTGCCGCTCTGGAAGTTGGTCCTGGTTCGCGGACCCAGATACTCCATCGGGAAGAAGACTCGTTCACCTTTTTCCCCCTCCCACGCCCCAACCTGATCGTTGCCAGCATGTGGGCGATGACAGATTTCCGGTCTGATAATGGCGCAACGTTGCTTGTGCCAGGAAGTCACAAGTGGCCCGACGACCGGGTAGCCACGAATGACGAAATTGTCGAGGCAGAGATGCCAGCTGGTTCCGTACTCTACTGGATGGGCGGGCTACTTCACGGTGCGGGGGCGAACACGTCACAGGATTGGCGCTATGGGGTGATCCTGACCTATTCTGCAGGCTGGTTGCGGCAGGAAGAAAATCAATATTTGAACGTACCCGTCGAAAGACTTGCCGAGCTATCGCCAGAGATTAAACAGATAGCAGGGTTTGATATGTATCGTGCCCTTGGGTTTTACGATCCATCGGTCAGCTGACGACAGCAAACTTTTTGAGGCTGCTTCCACCATGTCCTCCGATTCGACATCTCCCCGCTGCTATTGCACCTTTGGGTTACGGGGCCTTCGGCGCAACTCGTTCGATATAGTTCTCGAGCAAGTGCGCGCCGCCCTTGCCTTCTTGTTCGAGCCGCAGGTAGTCTGCCAGCACGAGTTCGTGCGCGGTGAATGCCTGATAAACCGGGAGTAATTCTCTGGGAGCGTGTGCTTCAGCGGCTTTAAACTTCTCCACCGCCGCCTGAACAATCGGTGTCACTCCTGCTAGTAAAGCAGCCCAACTGTCGATAGCCATGGCAGTGACCCGCCTCTTTGCCGCCGCCCGGCACGCGGCCTCCGCTTCCGTTGAAACCGGGGACAACAAATGATGGCTTAAGTATGCAGCTGTAACTCTTTCGACCTCCGCCAGCATATGCAAGTCACCGGCACGCTCGGGCAGGACTTCCGCCAGCAGCCGAAAGGTCGCTTCGCCCCGAATCTCGCCAAGATAGGCGTCCCGCAAATAACCTTGGGATGTATCCGTTGTCTGCATAGCTACTCTCGTCAACCAGGCCATGTAAGCGGATTCTAACCCGCCGTTAGGATGAGCGCGAATTATCGGGGTTATTACTGGTCGTCTATTAGACCTACTGCCGTCGCTATCAATAGACTACCGTGGAAATTCGATCCTTGAACGGGTGCCGACTTGCTTGGGTTGAAGACCATCGTATGAAGAACCTACCAAGAATGCCCGGTCACCACTGGTGAACTCAACCGGACTGCTAAAAAGGGCGAGCGTTTTAATCTTCAAAGAAATCATTAATTGCAGTACTTGACCGTTCTTTTGAAAAATGTGGTTTACAATCCCCATCCTCAATACAGCGAGACGAATAGGACGCTATGGAACACAAATCGATTTTTATCACTGGCGCTGCCAGCGGCATTGGGCGCGCGACCGCAGAGCTTTTCCATAGCAAGGGCTGGTTTGTCGGATGCTTCGATGTGGATAACGAAGCCCTTCAGGATCTTGGCAAGGCACTGGGTGATCGATGTTGCACAGCATATCTGGACGTGCGTGACAAAGAGGCGTTTGATACCGCGCTTGCTTTGTTTGCAGAACAAACAGATGGTCGTTTAGACCTTATGTTCAACAATGCGGGAATCACCGTCGGGGGGTACTTTGATGAAATGCCTTTTGACAAGATCATGGACATCGTCAATATCAATTTGATCGGCGTATTAAATGGTACCTACGCAGCGATCCCCCTGTTAAAGCAGACAGAAAATTCACTTTGCTTTACCACATCTTCATCGGCAGCTATCTTTGGCGCACCCGGAATGGCCGTGTACGGCGCCACAAAATACGCAGTCAAAGGTTTTACCCATGCGATGAGTGTTGAGCTGGCACGATATGGTGTCAGAGCCGCTGATGTCATGCCCGGCATTATTGATACACCGTTGTGGAGCAGTAGCAGATACGTCGATGGCAAAGCTGTGGCTACTTTCGCAAAAACACCCAAAAGAAACGCGGACAGAACAGACGCGAGCAGAACCATTGCACCATCCGAGGTTGCCGAGGCTGTGTGGCGCGCCTACCACGGGACGAAACTACACTGGTATGTTCCGCCGGAACTTGAGAAAAATGAGACCGTAGACTTCGACGCAAACCGTGACGGGCAGATAGAGCGAAACCGCAGTTAGATATCTGCGGCAACCCTTTCTTTCTTCTTTCTACTCTCTACTTCATGATTCTTGCTTTAGGCGTTTCGCACTGGCGCTACTTTCCCCACCGAAATCAGCGATTCCACACAGTCGCGAATCGACACGTCCAGCGGACGAAATTCCATATCAAGTGTTTCCCGGATGCGATCATTGCGAAGTTCACAGCCTGCCCATATGGCCCTGAATTCAGCC
>Ga0209667_1001554_pt1 | contig 16469 bp, 13 predicted proteins | sample SaaInlV_165m_DNA_2_FD_184682 | JGI IMG/M metagenome (GOLD analysis project Ga0209667, IMG submission 184682) | Marine microbial communities from expanding oxygen minimum zones in the Saanich Inlet - Saanich Inlet SI037_S3LV_125m_DNA (SPAdes)... | ecosystem: Environmental > Aquatic > Marine >... | reverse complement strand
TGGAGAGGTTTTGCCGTGCATTAGGCGCTCGGCCCGAATGACTTTTCCGCCGAAATATTGGCCGAGGCATTGATGCCCAAGGCAAACGCCGAAGATTGGCTTTTTCCCAGCAAAGGCCTCTATAATCGCTAGACTGTGGCCAGCTTGATCGGGATCGCAAGGACCCGGTGAGATGACCACCGCGTCCGGTTTCCGTTCAATAGCTTGCTCGGAAGTGATGCTGTTGTTACGAAATACTTCCTGTTCCGCCCCAAGTTCGCCAAAGTATTGTACGAGGTTGTAGGTGAATGAATCAAAGTTATCTATTAGCAGGAGGCGCATCGTATTAAAATAAGGTTAGCAGTACTTAACCGAATTTGGAAGCGCCACTTTGCTAAAAGGGCGATGCTGCATCCAAGGGATAAGTAATTTCCGACTTATCAAGATCCGCGATAACCTTGCTTGCGGTTACGTTCACGCAGGCGGATGGCGTTTAATCGGATGAAGCCACCTGCATCTTCCGGGCGGTAGTCGCTATCTGCCTTTTCCATGGAAGCAATGCCTTCGTCATACAGTGAGAAGGAAGACTTTCGTCCGACAGTCATCAAGTTTCCCTTGAAGAGCTTTAACCGTATGGTGCCTGAAACTGTTTCTTGGCTTTTGTCCACAAGAGCTTGGAGGGCTTCGCGTTCGGGGGCGTACCAGAAGCCATTGTATACCATTTGTCCATACCGTGGGACGAGGGAGTCGCGCAGGTTCATGAGTTCCCTATCCATGGTGAGGGTTTCTAGTTGCCGATGGGCATGGAGCAGTATGGAACCACCCGGAGTTTCATAGATGCCACGGCTTTTCATTCCCACGAAACGGTTTTCGACAAGGTCTATTCTCCCAATGCCATGTTTTCCTCCAAGTGAGTTAAGCCTGCGAACGAGATCTGCAGGTTTGAGTGTTTCGCCGTTTACGGCTACGCAGTCACCTCTTTCGAATTCGAGTTCTAGGTATTCGGGGTCATCCGGGGCATCCGCAGGGTCTGCGCTAAGCTTGAACATGCCTTTGTTGTCAGGCGTGGTTGGGTCGAACCAAGGGTCTTCGAGTATGCCGGCTTCGTATGAGATGTGCCAAAGGTTGCGATCCATGGAATATGGCTTGGATGCACTGGCTTCTACATCGATGCCGTTTTGGGAGCAGTACTCGATCATTTCAGTGCGTCCGGGGAATTGTTCCCGAAACTCAGCGTCACGCCAAGGAGCGATGATCTTTATCTCCGGCGCGAGAGCAGCGAAGGCGAGCTCGAAACGACACTGGTCGTTCCCTTTTCCTGTAGCTCCGTGGGCCACGGTGTCTGCTCCAAATTCTCGTGCGATATCGATTTGGGCCTTGGCTATGAGTGGGCGAGCGATTGATGTACCAAGCAGATACTGACTTTCATAAACGGCTTCTGCGCGGACCATGGGAAAGATGAAGTCGGAAGCGAACTCATCGACCAGATCGACCGTTCGGTGCGCGGAGGCACCGGTGGCCAGAGCTTTCTCCTCCAGACCATCGAGCTCTTCTTCCTGTCCGACGTCGGCGCAATAAGTGATGACCTCGGCATTCTGTTCCTTTGCGAACCAGTGAACAAGAACGGAGGTGTCGAGACCTCCTGAGTAGGCGAGAACTATTTTCATGATTGTTTAGGGCTGGAGAAACTTTTCTGGTTCAGGTCACGGAATCGCTGGCAAGTTTGGCGAGGATAGCTTTCTGGACATGTAGGCGATTCTCTGCTTGGTCGAAGATTATTGCCTGAGGAGAGTCGAGCACTTCTTGGCTCACTTCCTGTCCCGGGTGCGTAGGCATGCAGTGCATGAACAACGCTTCTGGTTTTGCCTGAGAGAGAAGTTCAGCCGTTACGGCAAAAGGTTTCATGCTCTCAATGCGTGATTCTTCCTCTTCTTCAGCTCCCATACTAACCCAGACGTCGGTGTAGACAATGTCCGCATCCGTTACTGCCTCTTTGGGGTCGGAAGTGAACTGGAAATCGTAGCCCATACCTTCTTTGTTTAGGAGGTCGAGAAGATCCGGTTTGGGAGCGAAACCTTGGGGGCCGGCAAGAGAAACTTTTAAGCCGAATAGTTTTCCCGCCATAATCCAAGAATTAGCCATGTTGCAGGAGGTGTCTCCTAAAAAGGCGAGTTTCCTTCCAGTGAGAGATGCAAACGGGTCTCGACTCTCACCCAACTTCTCGGCTATGGAAAAACAGTCGGCGTAGATTTGGCAAGGATGCAGAAGATCTGTCAGTGCATTGACAACGGGTATATTGGTGTGGGCGGCGAACTCCTCTATGATTTCGTGCCCAAACGTGCGGATAACTAAACCGTCCAGATATCTGGAAAGTACTTTTGCGGTGTCGTGAATGCTTTCGCCACGGCCGATCTGGGTGGACTGTTGGTCTAGGACCAGCGCGTTGCCGCCAAGCTCATTTATTCCCACCTCGAACGAAACTCGAGTGCGGGTGCTGTTCTTATAGAAAAGTAGACCCCATGTTTGGCCGGCCAAGTCGTTTGCCAATCCCAATCTCTGTTTGCGATTCTGTTTTAGATGAGACGCTCGGTCAAAAACTTCTAGGATTTCATCATCGGAGAAGTCATTTTCCTTGAGGAAATGTTTCATGGTTTCGGCAAAGTTAGAAATTCATTTAGGGTTTTGTCAATTATTCCGAGGGCCTCGGAAATTTCTTCTTGGGTCACATTGAGGGGGGGCAGCATGCGTACGGAATCGCCACCTGCCGGGACTGCTATGAGTCCTCCCTTGCGTAGAGCAGATACGATCTCTCCGCAAGGCACATTCATAGACATGGCAAGAAGGTAGCCGCGTCCGCGGACTTCTTTGATGAGATCCCCGTGCTTGTTGGCAAGGGATTTCAATTCGTCCTTGAATGACATGCCTTGCACGGATGCTTTTTCAATCAGTTTTTCTTCCTCGATTACATCAAGTACCGCATGCGCGGCGGCACAGGCTAGCGGAGAGCCTCCGAAAGTCGTGCCGTGCGAACCTGGTTTGAAGAGATCTGCATGGGATTCGTTCACCCACATCGCTCCGATTGGGAATCCTCCCCCTAGCCCTTTTGCTAACGCAATTGCATCGGGTTTTATGCCGGAACTCTCGTAGGAAAAGAAACTTCCGGTTCGACCCATACCCGACTGCACCTCGTCAAGCATGAGCAAAATTCCGCGCTCGTCGCAGAGTTGGCGAAGTCCGCGAAGGAAATTATCGCTTGTTTCACGAATCCCTCCTTCTCCTTGGATCGGTTCGATAAGCACAGCGGCGGTATCTTCTTCCAACAATGCTTCGAAGCTTGCGAGTTCGTTGAATTTTGCAAAAGCGAATCCTGGAGCGAGCGGAGCAAATCCACTGCGAATCTTAGAGCCTGAAGTAGCTGACATTGCACCGTATGTTCTCCCGTGGAAATCGCCTTCAGCAGTTATGATTTTGACGATTTTTCCTTCCTCTCCTCCGGCTTTAGCACACCCGTATAGGCGAGCTAACTTTATGAGCGCTTCATTTGCTTCTGCACCGCTATTGCAGAACAGCATTCGGCCGGGACCGGCTTTCTGAGTCAGCCTTTCCGCGAGACGAGCTTGTTCTGGAATTGCAAAAAGATTCGTGCAATGGACAAGCTTTGCCGCTTGTTTCTGCACGGCGCTTACCCACTTGGGATGGGAATGGCCTAGGCAAGTTACAGCGATCCCTGAGGAGAAATCTAGATATGCATTACCTGCGACATCCCAAATGCGCACACCTTCTCCACGATCGAACGCTACCGGAGGATCTGCATAGTTGCCTATGAGGTAGTTGCCGTATTCGGTAAGATCCATCATATGGTCCTCGGAGTGTTTCTTCAATGCACGATTTCAGTGCCGATGCCAGTGTCGGTGAAAATTTCAAGAAGTAGGCTGTGTGGGTAACGTCCATCGACCAAGTGCACTCTACTCACTCCAGCTTGCAGGGCTTCCACCGCGCTGTTTACTTTCGGAAGCATGCCTTTCGCTATGATTCCGGCTTTCCTAAGTGGTTCCACGTCCCCTACGGGTAGGCTCGATATTAGGGTTTTGGGCTTTTCCGGGTCACGAAGTAATCCTGGCACGTCGGAAAGGTAAACCAGTCGTCGAGCTTGCAGACCAACCGCTATTTTCGCAGCGGCGATATCAGCATTCACATTGTGGCAGACTCCAGTAGAGTCTGCTGCCGTGGAAGAGATTATTGGCACCTTTCCCTTGTCGAGAGCTTCGTCTATCGAGTCTACGAGCACTCCGGTTATTTCACCGACAAAGCCAAGGTCGGGATCGGAATCAAGTTTTACGCATTGCAGAACTTCCTTGCCCGGAAGGCGTTCGACTTCGCAATCGTTTTCCTCTACGAAAGCTGCAACCTCTCCGTTTACTTTCAGGTTTAATACTTCGTCTACAATTTCGATTGTTCGAGAGTCGGTAACTCGCAGCCCGTCTACGAAGACCGACTCGATTCCGCGTTCATTCATAGTTCGCGTTATTGCCTTGCCACCTCCGTGTACAACGACCACGCGAATGCCCACTGAGTTCAGAAAAACTATATCTCTGGCTACACGCGAACGTGTTTCAGGATCAGGCGCGTCCATGAAGCTGCCGCCGTACTTGACGACGAAGGTGGAACCGCGAAAATGTCGAACATAGGGGAGAGCTTCCACCAATACGGCGGCTTTGGCCTGAATGGCCTCCATTTCTTCGTTATCGCTCATTCGCTCTTATTGAAGTCTACGTAAGCTTCGCTTAGATCAGTGGTCAGCAAGTTGTAGTCCCCTTTCCCCAGATTGAGATCGAGATGAATCTTAAAATGTTTTTCGGCGACTGCCTCTTTCCACTTGTCCTTGTTCCGAATAAGGGCCTTTCCCTCGGCGAGAACGGGGACGTCATTGTAGAAAAGCTCCATTCTGGCGAAATCGACTCCTACCTTCGCATATCCCGCTGCATCTACAATGCGTCCCCAGTTGGGGTCGGAACCGTACCATGACGTCTTGACAAGTAAGGAGTTGGCAATGTTTCTGGCAACTTTTTCTGCTGCGATTTCATCTGGTGCGCCTTTGACGAAGAGCTCGATGAGCTTAGTCACTTTTTCGCCGTCTCCGACCATTTTGCGAGCGAGACAGGCACAGACTTTTTCAACTGCAGTTTGGAAGTCTGCCAAAACATCCGGATTTTTTTCCGAAACGTCCACGTTTGAAAAACCGTTGGCGAGAGCTAGAACAGTGTCGTTGGTGCTCATGTCGCCATCTATTGTAATGCGATTGAATGTTTTATCGTTGGCTGCCTTGAGAGTGTCTTGCAGCAGTTGAGCTGGCAGGTTGGCATCAGTTACTACAAAGGCGAGCATGGTTGCCATGTTTGGCTCGATCATGCCGCTTCCTTTTGCCACTCCTGCTACTCGGACTGTCCCATCGGTCGTCTCGAACTCTGCTAGACAGGACTTGGTAGTGGTGTCGGAAGTAAGAATGGCCTGCTGAAAACCCATTCCTCCGTCTACTCCGTCCTCGATGTCTTGGACCGCATCCCGAATGCCGGCCGTGATGCGACTCATTGGCAAAGATTCACCTATTCGTCCCGTGGAGCAGACGAAAACTTGCTCGGGTTTCAATTTAAGCTGTCGCGCGACTTCCGAGGCCATGGTTCCGGTATCCGCTTCACCTTGAGGACCTGTGCAAGCGTTGGCGTTGCCGCTATTCGCAACGATGGCATGAAATTCATTTTGTTCAGCAAGTATGGCTTGTCCATGAAGGACTGGAGCGGCTTTCACGTCGTTTGTGGTGAATACGCCGGCTCCCGAGCAGGGCCTTTTCGAGTAAACTATCCCGAGGTCTATGCGACCATCCCGTTTCCCTCGAACATCACAATGTATGCCTGCGCAGAAAAATCCCGACGCTTCGGTGAGCCCATCGACATTCTCATAGAATTTCATGGCAGTCCTGCTGTTTCGTCAAAGCCCGAGCAAATGTTCATTGCTTGTACGGCTTGTCCGCCGGCACCTTTTAGCAGGTTGTCTTCGGCGGAAGTGAGAATATAGCGCCCTGTCCGTTCGTCTGCCACGACGGAGAAATCGATTCGGTTTGTGCCGGTGACATGGGCAACGTCGGGGAACTCTCCACTGGGTAGCATTTGGGTAAAAGGCCTGCCCGCATACTTTTGTTTCCAGCAATTTTCGACTCCTTTAGTATCGAGCCGACCCTTTGCAGGTACTGATATGGTGGTGGCAATTCCCCGATTCATGGGTGCGAGATGTGGATGAAAGGAGACCACGACTTTCGCGTCGCTGGCTATACCGAGCTGCTCCTCGATTTCAGAAAGGTGACGATGTTTTGGCAGACCGTAAGCGGCTGCACTTTCGTTTCTTTCGCAGTAAAGGAGCTTTTCCGATGCTTGTCGACCTGCGCCACTAACTCCACTGAAGCTATTAATGACAATCCCTTCTCGCTCCACTAATCCTGCCTGAAGCAAGGGAGCTAATGGGACCAGAATGCTAGTGGGGTAGCAACCTGGTGAAGCTATGATATTACTCTTTTCCCAAGAAAGTTCGTGGAGTTCAGGAAGTCCATACATGGCCTTTTCCAAAAGTTCAGGGGCAGGGTGGGGTGCACCGTAAAATTCCTCGTAACGCTTCGGGCAAGAAAGCCGAAAGTCGGCGCTCAAGTCGATTACGCGCTTGCCCGCATTTACCAATGGGATTGCGTACTCGGCGGCCGTACCGTGAGGAAGCGCCAAAAAGAAAATGTCCAGATCATTGCTTTCTGCAAGTTCGTTGGGGGGCGGCGAGGAAAAAAGCAGGTCTTTGGCCTTCCCTCGCATCTTGGGAAGAGCAACCTCCAGCGGTGACCCCGTCAAACTTCTGGAGGTGACAGCCGAAAGGCATATGTCGGGATGTACAGCCAGAAGGCTTACTAGTTCTCGACCGGAATAGCCGGATGCTCCTATAATGCAGGCGTTCATTGGAAAAAGGAAAAGTTTATTACTTGTTAACTAAAGGTGGCAAAATCAAAAAAGAAAAAACCCTCCGGATGGAAAATCCGGAGGGTTGAAATTGGTTTCTAAAAAAGCGTTTAACGCTTGGAGAATTGGAAACGTTTTCGTGCTCCGGGTTGTCCCGGTTTCTTTCGTTCTTTTTTGCGTGGGTCTCGTCGGAGGTGGCCGGCTTTCTTTAGGGTCTTTCGTAATTCGGAATCCATCTTTTCGAGAGCTCTTGCGATGCCGAGTCTAACAGCGCCTGCTTGTCCGGTGCATCCGCCCCCACAAACATTCACGATTAGGTCTATGCTTTCAGACATCTCAACTTCCGCGAGAGGTCCGGCTACGATTTTGCGTAATTGTGAAGTAGGGAAGTAATCGTTCACTTCTCGTCCGTTTACAATGAAGTTTCCTCCCCCCGCATTAAGGCGTACCCTGGCAGTGCTTGTCTTACGGCGACCCGTTGCAATGTGAGTCTCTTCTTGTTTCTTTGCGCTCATTTAAATTAAAAAGGGTTGCCTTGACTAAATTTTGAGGGGTTGCGGTGACTGGGCTTCGTGAGGATGCTCAGATCCAACATAGATTCGAAGTTTTTTGAGCAATTGGCTGGAGAGCTTGTTTTTGGGCAACATGCCCTTGACTGCGTTCATAACAAGAAACTCGGGACGTTTCGCCCTGAAGTCCGCAACATTACGATATTTCTCTCCACCCATGTAGCCGCTGTAGAACATATATTGCTTCTGCTCTTCCTTATTTCCCGACAGCTTTACTTTTTCAGCATTTATCACGATGACATAGTCTCCTGCATCAATGTGTGGAGTGAAGATCGGTTTGTCGCGACCTCGCAATGCATTTGCCACCTGCACGGCAAGTCGTCCAAGTATTTGGTCAGAGGCGTCTACGATTCGCCAGTTGCGGTCGGTTTCTGCACCGACCTTAGCCAAGGTTGTTTTCATGGAGAAAGAATAGAGAAAAACGACCTATACTAGGCTCTCGTCGCGTCTCGTCAATTCCGTTTTACCTAAATACTTCGATCTCAACTTCTGTGATCAGTATGGTCCCGAACCGAGTTGTTCCATGGTATTCTTATAAAATTCATAGCCATATCCAATCAAGCGGTCACTGGAGTCAAAAACAACAGGCATGTAGTTTTTTTCTACGTTTCTGTCGGCAAGGGTTCCTTCGTCACTTCCGGGGCGGTACTTATAAAACCAAACACTACCCCAAGTTTCGCCTTCAATGTAATTGGCTACACCAGCGAGATGGAACACTTGCCCTTTGGTCATGCCAGGTTGCAAACCCATTAGGTTCTTGATGTTCTCGTTGACTTTACCTTCTCCCGAGGCAAAGGGGTTAATCCCCGATTTCGAGCAGGCAGTCATAGATAGGGCAACGACAACTAAGGCCCATGTTAGGAAAGAGGGACGTGTTGAGCGATATACTTTCATAGTTGTAAGTTAGAAGCACTTTTCGTAGGTCTGCAATACCTTTTTATCCAAGTTGCTATTCCCACAATTTTGCCTTTCTCCATAAGGTTTGCATTCGTAGCGTTGTGTAGCAAGGGTTGAAGTCATGCTTGTCTTGATTCGTTTTCTTGTTTTCTCCTTGCTCATTTTTCCCTCTACGAGCCTGCCTAGCTTGAATGCTCAAGAATTTGTAACTCTTAGAAGTTTGCAAGGCGTTTCGATTCGAGCCGTGGTCGAGAAGGTGGAACCGGGGCACGTTGTTTTGCGACGAGAGGACGGGGTTAGGTTCAAGTCCCCTTTGAGTTTGTTTGATCTAAACAGCCGTGCCTATCTTTTGCGTGAGCGACAACGGCTTCTTTCCTTGCCTCGTACGACTCCAATTGTGCCGGCATCTTCCACTGGACGGGAGTCAGGAGTTCCTTATCCAAAAACTGTCTCCTCCGAACCCTCTCAGAAAGACTTTAGAGCTTTAAATAAAATTATCGGGGTGCCCTTGTTCGCCGACGGTTCACTCTGGGATGATGAACCGGTTACCGCAGGAGCTCGTTTACGTTGGCCGCGCGAATCGGTTACCGCCAACCAGACCAGTTATCGACTGTACCCGCCGTCGAACTATCGTTTTGTCGGTGCTCGCCCTTATTCCGCCGCTCTTTATGGGGATGCGAGCAAGGTGACCGGGCTTTCTCTGGTATTTGCCAACAAGGGTGATTGTTTTGCAGCAGCAGGGGCCGCGGAAGAGCATTTTAAGGACGGCACGGTAACCAAGGACCCGCGACAATTGGAAAAATGGATGGAACGTGACGCTGATCTAGTGGCCGAGCTTTTCGAAAATATTTTAGGAAAACCTCGTCGCCAGAATTTCGGCCAAGGTTCCGCCAAGCGAAAGGTGTCGAGGTGGGACTGGAACGGGCACAGCTTTTTGCTCTCGGTAATGAATGGAGAGTTCGTCAGCCTCTCGGTTGAAACCGTTGCTTCTGCAGAAGCCAGAGGGAAAACGCGAAAGACGGCAGATATGTACATTCGACGAATTCATCGAGAAAACGTCGACCGACGACCGAACGGCGACGTTGTCATTAAGAATCTTCCCATGGTTGACCAGGGTCCGAAGGGGTATTGTGTTCCAGCTACTTTCGAACGTTGCATGCGATACATGGCAATTCCTGCGGACATGTACTTGCTCGCCATGGCCGGGAACACTGGCCTTGGAGGAGGAACGCACACACCGACCCTCGTCCAAGCGGTTCAGCAGGAAGTGGTTTCGGCCGGTCGCAATTTCAAGCCTTTGCGAGGGCATCCGTCCTTGAAGGAGTTGGCTCGTTCCATCGATTCCGGCGTGCCTATCCTTTGGGGGCTTCACTCCACAAAAACCTTCAATCGTATCGCTAACGAGCGGACAGTTGAGCGAAAAGGAATGGATGCTCGCGAATGGAAAAGCCTTATGGACAAGGCGGTAAAGGAAGCCGGGAACTTGGCTAAACCCGGTTCGGGCGACAGCAATCACATCTGCATTATCCACGGTTATAATAAGGAAACCGAGGAAATCGCCTTTACCGATTCATGGGGCGAACGCTATCAAGAACGTTGGATTACAGCCGACGAGGCCGAACATTTCTCCCAAGGGCGCTGTTGGGTTATCGAGTACTGAGACTGCTTCTGGTAACTATACCTGTTCTCTCACTTCCCATATCCTATTTCGCGAATGGCGTTCTCAAGACGCTGTCGAATTTCAGCTGCTTCCCCTTTTGCTAGAGGTTTTCTTTCTTCGGGATCGATGGATACGTCGTAAAATTTTCCGTTGGCGTAGAGCTTGTGGCTTTGGTCACGAACAAAGGCTCGACCTCCCCTCGACTCTGCGAAAGCAAAACCGCGGGCGGATTCATTCTTTCCTAGAAAACTCGAGGCGAAGCTTTTTCCATCGAACTTCACATCTTTAGACAGTTTGGCCTGACCTATTTCTGCTATAGTGGGCAACCAGTCGCTAAAGTCCACAAGGTCTTCGCTTTCCGAACCGGGAGCTATCGTCATCGGCCAGTTTGCGATCAAGGGAACATGTGTCCCGCGATCGTTTAGCAGTCCCTTCCCTCCGGGGACATTCCTTCCATTTTGGCGTACGACTACTTTTTCATATTCGTATTTCTTCCCAGATTTGCCCAAGTGTCGCAGCTTGGAGCGTGCCGCAGTGCCGTTGTCGCCCGTAAACAAAACGAGGGTGTTTTCTCGGAGGTTCAATCTATTCATAGTCGTCACTAGCTTGCCCACCATTTCATCCATCGAGGTAATCATTTCCCCATAGTTCATCCAGCGGTCCTTGCCGGGAGCATAGGGAACTTGCCACTTCAGGTCGTCGGTTACGTCGTGAGCCAGAGCCATGGAGTAGTAGGCGAAGAAGGGTTTGCCTTCCTTTTGACTGCGTTCCATGAAATCGGAGAGGAACTTGACGTAAAGCTCGGGACCATACTCTCCTTTCAAGCCTTCGCGCACCTTCCCGTTCTGGTAAATCATTGGACTGTGAAAGCGGGCTCCCTCATGCCATCCGAACACGCTCCATGCGTCGAATCCCAATCGAGAGGGTTGTGCTGGATCTTTCTTCAGGAGCGTCATTTGCCATTTTCCCGCTACCGCCGTTGCGTAACCTGCGTCCTTCATGACCTGACCTATGGAATGCTTTTCTTCGTTTTTGGGAAACGATCCCCATCCGGCCTTAAAGCGAAACGGATATCGTCCCGTCATCAGCGCTATTCTGGATGGATGGCACACGGGCATGCTGTAGCAATGTTCGAATTTCATGCCGTTTTTTGCCAAGGCATCGATATTCGGCGTGGCAAAGGATTCCCCGCCATAGCAACCGATGGGCTCGCACCCGACGTCGTCGGCCAAGATAAGCAAGACGTTCGGTTTGCTTGTCCCTGCCGAGAAAAGGGTGCTTCCTAGCAGAAGGAGGCCGATGCAAAGACCGTACGCTCGTTTTTTCATGAGGAATAGTTGCAAAATGGCGAATAGGCTCATTGATTTTGTAACTTTCAGATTGTGAGCAGCTAATGGGCTTTTGACTTATCGGAATTCTACGGAGATCGTAGTCCTTTTCCCCGTGGCATCAGGTTTCAGCTTCTCGAGGGTTTTCCATTCATTATTATCCGGTTCGCCAACCTTTACATAGTAGATCGCGGTCGTATCGAAGATCGGTGGTCGATAAGAATCCTCACGGGTGCGAAGTGCATACACGAGTTCATTGGTCTTTGCGTTAATTATCTGGATTACGGGGTGGGCAAGACCTTTTACCTTTATTTTGGGAAGATATGCCGCAGGGGTTCTTTGATAGTTTTCGCTGTAGTTGATCGTCTTGGGCCAACCGGGAAACTGATCTTCCGGTTGCATGTCGGAGGCATCTATTAGAAGACGGTGGCATTCCATGGTGATGGTACCCTTGGCTTTGTTCATCCTCACGACGCCGTAGCCGGAGGCCTTGCCGTGTAAGGTGTTGATGCGACTTTTGCTTTTGGTTGGTGTCGGATTGCCAATGGCATGTACCGTTAAAATGTTCTGTAGGCCGTCTTTGTACTCACCTGTATTGGGTAAACCTGCGGCGGGACGATTGCGGACGGGGCGGCCCTCCTTGTCGGGGAGCCAAGAGCGAGGATAACCGGCTGCGATGCTGGGAACGCAGAAGGAGTATCCCGCATCACCCCATTGTTCTATGCCGTGATGCACGATGGATGCAAGATGCTGGTCTCCCGCGAAATGAAATACGAAACCACGCCTCAATTCTTCGAGAGCTCTATTCCGTCCAGTTTGCGGCCAACCGTTGCTGTCTAGATCTGCGACAATGTATTGCTGTCCGCCACCATGGTAATTCGCGAGGTTGCAAAATATGGTTTGAGACATCGCCATTTTCATGTCCGTCCCTTTCCAGTCACCCGCAAAGTGGCGAAGAAACTTCAGTTGGCGTTTCCCTAGTAGGACCAATCCTTCTTTGTCGATGGATTTTGTGTCGAACTTTGGATCGCGAATATGGTCGGGTCGCCCTTTCCAAGAATTTACTTTTCCTGCCGGACCCGACTTGAATTTGCGGTCTTCCAGTACGGCGAGTCCGATTCGTCCGTAGATCATGTCCCCATAATAGACACCAATACCTTGTTCGACGGGTGTGGGGTCGAAGGGCGCCGGATGGTGTGCGGTTTGGGTTCGCTGCACGGCGTTCACGAAGTCGGGGTGCATCGCGTATCCACCTGCTGAGTGCCCCTTCATCCCACCGGAATCCCTGCCGCTTTGGCCCCAGATGTTCCCTTGATAGACGTCGTGGTCATCGGGTAGGGCAAGGGTGGGGCGATCACGCATTAAATCGCGGAAAGCCCATCCCCAGAGGTATATCTTTCGAAGATAATTCAGAACTGCGAGATCAACCGGATTGCGATGTATTCCGTATCCTCCTACGTCCTCGTAGATCTGGTCGCCCGAGAAAAAGAGGACGTCCGGGTTCACGATCCCTACATTCTTTACCAGTTTGTCGTTTGGAAAGGCGGTGTCCTTGTTCCCCGTAAAGCCTGCCACCACAATTTCCTTCTTCTCCTTCGGGTCCTTTCGGATTATTCCCTCAAAATATTTTTCCTTTGAGTCACTGCCTCGCTTGCGGTTCTCGAAAGCTATGCGATAGGACATGTCGCGTGTGTCGTCCCATCCTTCGATCCTGAAGGTGGCGGTGCGAGAGAGAGGGTCTATGGTCGCGTTGGCGGTTTTTTGCCAACGCCCTTCGGTATCCTTCGCATCTAGCCTAAGCTGTTTGGATTCCTTCTCTCCCAAAGGCGGCATTTGAGCGGTGAGGTTCAGCGTGCCGCGACTCAGCGTATGCATGGCGTATAGGATGGGCCCAAATGCGAGATCGGGGCGAGCTTCCACCTTTTCGCCACTTAATTTCCAATCGGAAAACCAAAAACGAGCCAGTTTAGTTCCGTCCTTTCGGGCAGATTCCATCTCCATGTTGCAACCTATGGCTACGTTCCCGACCAAGGACTCATTCTTAGTAATCTCCGATGAAAGTCGGCCCAGTTCTTTTTTGCTTCCCCCTTCAAATGCGATTATGCGAAGAGTGTAATCGTTGTCCTGTGGTTTGGGAATTGCCTCGAACCGGAGAGTTAGGTCTTTCACCGACTTCACTGGTTTTTCGGCAATGTTCTTCCCCAGAAACAGTTTCCCGTTTGTCTTTACACCTGCGGTCAACCCCTTTCCGAACAACAAGCTTGCTCGCGGGTCTCGCGTTTCCTGGTCAATCACTCCGATGGCGAAGCCTGCCGAACCGTTTTTCGCCGAATCTTCCTCTAGACCAAGCCTCACGGACATAGAGAAAGCGGCATCGGGCTTGTTCTCGCCCAAACCGAATGTCAGCAAATGTACGTTCCTGTCGGCTCCTCCTCTGACGCATACCAACCTTCCGTTCTGGATTTTCCAGTCCTCCATCGGGTTGGCCCAATAATCTTCTCCGGCCCATACTCGGTCGTGAACGTTTTCGAAGTCGCTTGAGAAATCGGCCGATTGGAGATTTCCCGTTCCAAGAGTAAGCGCGGTAAGCAAGAATCGTGTGGTTGAATGGTTCATTGCTCTCTTGTTACAGCCTACTCCCCGAAATCTACAAGGACGAAGCGTCGCATTCCATTAGAAAGCAGTTGAGCCCACTCGCCGAGTCAAGTAGTTTGCTTTCCGCTTTGCAGAAAGAAAAAACGGAAAAAACGTCTTCGGTCGAATGGTCGCTCCCTGACTTCCTCTCACCCTTGCAGAATAACCTGCTGCTTTTTTTCGCTTGTTTGCTAGCTATTCTTCCCCCGCTGTTTCACCTCCATCTGGCCCAAGACGAGTGGGTCGACGGCTTCATTCCCATTCGGATCGTCAATGCCGACCTGAAGTTCGCGCTGGTTCTTGCCCTAGGTTCGGCTGTCGTCGGAATTGCCCTCGTATCCCTGCACCTCGGGAAGAAGGTTCTCGCTCTCCCGAAATCGCTTCAAGTGTTTCTTGGGCTTTTTCTAATAGGCGTTATCGTATCCAGTCTTTTCGCTCACAACGGGATGCGCGCTTGGGTCTCGTCCATCCGTTGGCACTTTTTGCCCGTCCTGCTCGCCCTTTCCCTAGCTCACGTCAGCTGGAGTAGGAATAAGCTGGGCGTCTTCCTCGGAGCCTTGCTCCTCGGCGGACTTTTATCCTCTCTCGTCGTCATGGATCAGCATTACATCTGGACCGACTGGAGCCATCGCCTGCCGCGAATCAGCAAGTCGGTTCCCGCCGGCATCATTTACAACCATAACTTTGCCGCCGAGTATCATGCCCCGCTTCTGCCCCTTTGCCTTGGGGCTCTTCTCTACTTTCGCAACCTCCCTGCACGAATGCTGTTGGGAGCATCCTTGCTCCTCATCTTTTTGCCCTCTCTTTCTCTTTCGCTGGCGAGAGGCGCGTGGGTCGGTATGATCTCCGGTTGCGTAATCTCGGCCTTTTGTTTCCTCCTTATTCTTTTTCTGAAGCGAAAGACAATGGTCCCAGCGGATCTGCGACCATCCGGTATGCTTGCCTCTGCCTTTCTTGCCCTTTCCCTTGCCCTTCCGCTTTTTCTTTACACCTCACCCTATTGGAAGAAAAGCGAGTCCTCGGGCACTGTCCCTTCCACTTCCAAAGAGACAAAGGAATTCGAGAGCATAGTTCCCAGTGCGGACGGCGTCGATAGCAGCAGTAACCGCCGCCTCGTTCTGTGGCAGGACGCTCTCAACGCCTGCCTTTCCGAGGATTTTCTATTCGGTAAGGGCACCGACCACTACGAGCTCCACTTTCACGAGAGCGCGGTGCTCTCCGATGCGGCCAAATCCTATCAAGGCAAACTCGTTCGCCACGCCCACAACGACTTCATCCAAGCCTTCTACGAAAACGGCATCGTCGGACTCATCGGTTTTCTCGGCATCTGGGGTTTTGTTCTTTGGCGGGGACTCCTGTCCTCCCTTGCCTGCGCCAAGAAGCGCGACCTCCGGGGCCTCGGTCTCCGCCTGGGGCTTATCGCTGCCTGTCTTACCTTTCTTGCGGAAGCCTTTTTCGAGTTTCCCGCCCGTTCTCCCTGCGGCGTCGTCGTCGCTTGGTCCGCCCTTGGCGTTTTGCTCGGGCTTGTGCTTAGGGAACCCGGAGATCCCGATTCCTCTTCTCCTTCGGCCTTTTCCCCGGGGCCTCGCCTCAACCTATTCCTCGGCGCCGTTGGCATTCTCATCGTGCCTGCGGGTTGTCTTCTGGCAAAAGACCTATTCTGGGCCAACGTCTACCATTATCAAGGGCGCATCGCCGCCGGTTACGGCGAAAAGGACAAGAGCCTCAAGTTTCATCGGCTCTCCATTGCCCATGCTCCTTGGGAGCACCACTCGCGCAAGAAGGAGTGCTATTATCTGCTTACCCACAAGAAACAGTTCCCCGAGGCCCTCGAAGCCTTGAATGCCACCCTTGCGGTTCATCCCGGATGTCTTGTCGCTCACGAAAACAAGATTCGGGTTCTTCTGCGGGAATTCCGTAACCGCAAGGAGGCCAAGCTCGCGTACTTCGAAATGCGGAAAGCCGCCCCGTTTCATCCATACACCCACCGACAGCGAAAGAAATTTCCGGAACTCAAGTAGCTTAACCTTAGGCAACTACGACGTGAACTTTCGACTTTGTTATCGTCATTCTTAAATAAAAACGTAGCATTTTTACTCCTACGGCTAATATAATTGTAACTACATGCTTTTCCCCATCCTGAAAAATCATCGCAAAAATTTTGCCCAACCCGCATCGGGCAAATTGCCCTTGGGCATGCTCGCGGCATGCTTGCTTGCGCTCGTATCCGCTTCCCCCCTCTTCGCCGACGGTAACGTGACCTACCTGACCAAGGTGACCGCCCCCGACGGCGCGGCAAGCGACCAATTCGGTTATTCCGTCTCCCAATCGGGCGACGTTCTCGCCGTCGGCGCCTATCAATCCGATCCCGGAGGCGTTTCCAACGCCGGCGCCGCCTACCTGTACAAGT
>Ga0209667_1001553_pt1 | contig 16472 bp, 16 predicted proteins | sample SaaInlV_165m_DNA_2_FD_184682 | JGI IMG/M metagenome (GOLD analysis project Ga0209667, IMG submission 184682) | Marine microbial communities from expanding oxygen minimum zones in the Saanich Inlet - Saanich Inlet SI037_S3LV_125m_DNA (SPAdes)... | ecosystem: Environmental > Aquatic > Marine >... | reverse complement strand
ATGATTGCAATGGCACCAATGTTATCTGCTATATTGGGCAGTATATTTCTTAAAGAGGTACCAGATAGTAAAACTTGGATTGCTATAATTATAACCTTGATTGCTGTATCTTATATTTTTCATGACTCTATTGAGATGGGTAATTTTTATGGTGATTTATTTGGTTTAATCACTGCTTTTGGACTTGCTTGTAATGCGGTTATAGCAAGATTTGCTAAAAATCGAGATTTAGTTCCCTCAGCAGTAATTGGTAAACTTTGTGTTGCAATTTTTGCTTTCTTTTTTGTTGATACTTTTTCTCTTGTGGGAACAGATTTAATATTTGTACCTTTAATGTGTGTAATGTGCGTTGCTATCCCTTTTGTGCTGGTAACTATTGCTCCAAGATTTATACCAGCTGAAGAGGTCAATCTTTTCTTTTTACTAGAAACTATCATTGGTCCATTCTGGGTATGGTTAATTATCAATGAACAGCCAAGTATTGAAACAATTCAAGGTGGTAGCATCATCTTACTGACGATAGCCATCCATTCATTTTTAAAACTTAAACAATCTTAAAGATTGTCACAATAAAGACTTGATTCAATAATAGATCGAACTAAATAGGGCTGAATTTATGGAAAAAATATTAAAAAACTCTTGGGCACTTTTTCTTGGAATGGGCTTAATTATGATTGCGCATGGATATCAAGGCTCTCTGCTTGGGGTAAGAGCAGTTAAAGAAGAGTTTAGTTTAGCAGCGACAGGTTTTATGTTGTCTGGTTATTATGTTGGATATTTTATTGGTGCTAAAACAATAACTGGATTTATTTCTAGAGTGGGTCACATACGAGTATTTGCAGCTTTTGCTTCGATAGCATCGATAGTAGTTCTTTTGCACTCAATCTTGATTAATCCGTTTACCTGGTTTGTCTTAAGAGTAATTACAGGTATTAGTATGGTTTCAATATACACTATTGCCGAAAGTTGGTTGAACGATAGATCCTCAAATAAAAATAGAGGAAGTGTTTTATCAATCTATATGATTGTACTTTATGGGTCGATGGCAATTGGAATGTTTTTTTTAAATTTTAGTTCACCAGTAAACTTTCAACCATTTATTCTTATATCTTTATTTATGTCTTTAGCTCTTATTCCAATATTGTTAACAAAAAAAAAAGCACCTACATTTAAAAAGATTTCAGGAATGAGCTTAAAAGAACTTTATAAAGTGTCCCCATTAGGAATGGTTGGATCTCTTTTTTATGGAACAGCTCAGTCAGCCTTATTTTCTTTAATTCCAGTCTATGCAGCATCTATGAATTTTTCAATTTTAGAAATTTCAATTGTGACTTTTTTAGTTGCAATCTCAGGTGCTATATCACAATGGCCAATAGGGAAAATTTCAGATAACATGGATAGAAGACGAGTAATTATCTACACAACTTTTGCAGCAGCTTTTTTTGCACTTTGTTCGATTTTTTCAAGTGGAACAATGTTTTATGACGGAGTACTTGGATCAAGCAAAACATGGTTTTATATTTCAATTGTTTTATTTGCCTTTGCAAGTTTACCTATGTTTGCAATTATCTTTGCTCATACCAATGATTTTATTCCAAAAGAAAAGTTTGTTGCAGCAGGGGCTGCATTACAATTTGCATTTGGTTTAGGTGCTATTAGTGGGCCTTTTTTATGCTCGCTGTTTATGAATGTAATAGGTCCTAATGGTTATTTTGTATTTTTAATTATCTTTCATGGGATAATTGGAATTTTTGGATTGTACAGAATGAAGATAAGAGACACAAAAGACAATCCAGACTCTCAATTTACACCTATGCCACAAACTATAACTCCGATTGGAATGGAACTTAGCCCTATAACTGAACCTATTGAAGAGCCTATCAAACCAACAGAGGAAACTGTTGTTGAAGAAAATAAAACTTATTAAATTTTAATAAAACAAAGATAGTTTTTTAAATTCTCTTAGCAATTATTGAATGGATCTAATTTGAGAGTAAAGTTCATCTTTATCAGTTTGTCCAATAGTACGAGAGATTTCTTTGTTATTTTTATAAACAACAATTGTTGTCCAATAATCAATGCTTAGAAATTGAGCAATTTTTTTATCTTTAGTTTGCTCAAAACTTAAAAAAATAACATCTTTAAAATCTTTTTTGGCCTGATCTAAAATTTTAATCTGTCTAGCACAGGTTACACAAGTCTTGTTCCATGAGTGAATAACAACTGTTTTGCCATCAAGTTGTGATTTATCAAATATTTCGTTTGTAAATGTAGTCTCTTTACTTGTCGCAACTGAATTAAAACTAAAAAATAATAGTACAAGAATTAATATATTTTTCATAAATACAAATAAGTTAAATTTTTAACTATATTACCACATTAAAAATTAATAATGAGGTGGCTTTTTGTCTTCTTTAAGGATATCTGGAGCAATCTCACCATCCATTTCATCAATTTTTTTATTTAGATTTGAAATTTCTTTTTTAAGACCTCTTATGTCTTTTTGTTGTGAATAAAGCTCATTACTTAATTGAGATATTTCTTGTTGCAGAAAAGTAATTTGCTCCTCTAGCTTTTTAACTGTATTTTCCATATCGTTATTCCTAAGATATTTATTAGATAAAACAAGAATTGGATTAATATGAATAAAGAAAACGCAAGTAAACTGTGGAAAATGATACAGGAAGCTGGCCTTTATTTACGGGAATAGAGGTTCAACCTAACCTACACTCACCTACACTCACCTACACTATTCTACAGTACTTATGCAGATATTAAAAAGTTAGCTTGAAATAAATCGCTTAAAGACTCATCAATTTAATTAAAAAACTACATTACAAACTAGATACAAAAGAGATAAATCAAATAGCTAATTTAAAGCAAATAGGCTCATAGTTAAGGATTTGTTAGTCTTGGATTATAACAAGAAAAGTTAATTTAACTCTAAACACTATTTAGCTCTTTTTTTAAGCCCTGAATCCATTGATTAAATTCTTGTATTGTTACTTGAGAAGGTTCAATTAACACAATACGATTATCAGATAAACTTTTTTTTCTTATTATTAATTGTTCATCTTCAAGCTCAGTTAAGGCAACACTTATGGTTTTTCTAGAAGCATTTTTAGATAAATAAACCATTAAGGATTCTGATGTGGTTTCTGTTTTATTGATATAGTTATCTAATAGATAGAGCCATAATTTATAATGTGTCGGTCCTTTACGAAATATTAATTGAAGGAAAATCTTTTTTATCTTCAAAATCAGCTGCGAGAATTGATGCGTATGTTTTTATACTCATATCTATATTTAATAAAATTTGAATGAATAATACATATATTATTTATTTATTAATTCATATGTAGTTATTACACGTAGTTATTACATGTATTTATTAGACGTAATATTTATCCTTTTTAATTTGCTTATTACTTTTAAGTATTAGCTAATTCCATCACCTAGACACCTGATTAGAAATTTGGTAAGGCTCTTTAATAAAAAAAAATTGATGATAAATTTTTTAGAACCACCTCAGGAACAATTAAATAGTCTCCTAAAGTACTATCAAACTGGACGATATGTTGATGCTGAAAAATTATCAGTATCCATCACTGAAGAGTTTCCCAAACATACATTTGCCTGGAAAGTGCTTGGAGCTGCACTTAAACAAATGGGTAAAATAAATGAGTCGTTAATTGCCAGCCAAAAATCTGTGCAATTAGGACCGCTGGATACCGAAGCCCACTACAATTTGGCTAACACACTGAAAGAGCTAGGGAGATTAGACGAAGCTGAAGTAAGCTATAAAAAAGCCATAGAATTAAAAACTGACTATGCCGAAGCCCATAACAATTTGGCTAACACACTGAAAGAGCTAGGGAGATTAGACGAAGCTGAAGTAAGCTATAAAAAAGCCATAGAATTAAAAACTGACTATGCCGAAGCCCACTACAATTTGGCTAACACACTGAAAGAGCTAGGGAGATTAGACGAAGCTGAAGTAAGCTATAAAAAAGCCATAGAATTAAAACCTGACTATGCCGAAGCCCATAACAACCTGGGGATGACACTGAAAGAATTAGGGAGATTAGACGAAGCTGAAGTAAGCTATAAACAAGCGATAATATTAAAACCTGACTTTGAAGCCTACTACAACTTGGGTAATGTATTACTAATACTTAGAAGATTAAATGAGGCTGAAACAAGCTACAGGAAAGTGATAATATTAAAACCTGACTATTCTGAAGCGTACTATTACTTGGGTATCATTCTTCAAGATTTTGGCAGATTAGAAGAAGCTGAAGCAAGTTACAGAAAAGCTATAAAATTAAAACCTAATTATGTTGAAGCTCATCGAGGTCTTACATTAATGAAAAAATTTGACGCACAAGATGAACAATATTCAAAAATGAAGGAGCTATATCTTGATAAAAACATTTCAAAAGAGCAGCGTTGCCATATTAACTTTGGCTTAGCAAAGGCATGTGAGGATTTAGGAGATTTTAAACAAGCGTTCGCACATTACTGTGAGGGTAATGAGCTGCGTAAAAAGGTTTTGAATTACAATATCAATCAAGATGTAGAAATGTTCAGAAAGATTAAATCTAACTACCCTCAGATAGTACAAAAATCACTAAAACCGGATAAATTAACAAATAATACAATGCCAATTTTTATTGTTGGGATGCCACGTTCTGGAACAACTTTAGTTGAACAAATAATTTCTTCTCATTCGCAAGTCACAGGTGCAGGAGAATTAAATTTTGTATCTCAATTTGGCGCAGCTATTTCTACTGGTATTACTGAGAAAAATAATGAATCTTTGCTTGATTTCCGGAGTAAATATCTCGATAAACTGAAAAATGTCTCTAACGGAAATCTTATTGTTACAGACAAGACGCCGCAAAATTTCCTTTACATAGGGTTGCTTGCCGCGGCGTTTCCTGAAGCTAAGATAATACACGTCAAAAGAAATCCTGCCGCGGTATGCTGGGCAAATTATAAACAGTATTTTGCGTCAAAGAGTATTGGCTACTGTTACGCAATTGATGACGTGATCAGTTATCATAAACTTTACGAAAACCTCATGGTTTTTTGGACAAACACGCTCAGTAAAAGAATTTATAACCTTGATTACGAACTACTAACAGTTAATCAGGAAAGTGAGACTCGGAAGTTAATTGAATATCTAGACTTAGATTGGAATGAAAAATTCCTCTCGCCTCAAAACAATATGAGGAGCGTATCAACAGCGTCCAACCTTCAGATTAGAAAAAAAGTCTACAAAGGTAGCTCTCAACAATGGAAAAAATATCAACCATTTCTCAATGGGGCACTTGATGATTTGCTGTCGCCATGAGTTGGAACCCATCCTCTAAGCTTACAGTGTGTTGAAGGCAGTAAACTAATAAATTACTAGCCACGTCTCAGGCTTATTGAATATTGTTATAGGATTTTATAGGATAACTCGATAATAACTCGATAATGAAGAGATAAAACAAGAAATGGGACAGTGTGAATAAAGAAAACGCAAGTAAACTGTGGAAAATTATTCAGGAAGCTGGTGATTATTTACGCGGTCAGCTGCCCAGCCACCCAAATCATCCTAAAGGAAGAAATCCTTACGCTCATGTTGCTATATGTGTCAAAGATCATTTTGATTCTACTTATAAAGATATTCCAGATGAAAAGTTTGATGAAGTTATAAAATATATCCAGTTTTTAAAAAAAAATCCTAGTTAGATTGTTTTAGAATTTCTAAAAAATTATCAACATCATTATCTTTAGTATTCCAAGCTGCAACTAATCTTACAGCTTTGCCATCCCATTCATCCTCATTAATTGTATAACCTGCTGAATTTAAATGTTCTATTTTATTTCTTGGGAATGTAGCAAAAACCTCATTTGCTTCAGTCGGGTAAGATAAATTTATATCGGAATGATTATTCAATCCCTCACTTAATCTTTTTCCCATTTTATTTGCATGTCTTGCATTTTTAAGCCAAACATCGTCTGTAATATATGCATCCAACTGTGCTGAAACAAATCGCATTTTTGATAACAGGTGCCCGGCTCTTTTCATTAAAAAAGCAACATTTCCTACCAAATCTTTTTTAAAAAAAATTATAGCTTCAGCAGCTAAACATCCATTTTTTGTTGCGCCAAAAGATAATACATCAATACCTGATTTCCATGTCATTTCTGCAGGAGTTACATCTAATGATACTAAAGCATTTGCAAATCTTGCACCATCCATGTGCATATTCAAATTATGTTTATGAGTAATGTCTGATATTTTTTTAATTTCATCTAACTGATAAACTTCTCCAGTTTCACAAACTTGAGTAATGCTAACAGATGAAGGTTGGGTGTGATGCACAATTCCCTTTCCTGTAATAGCTTCGTCTAATTCGTCAGCAGTTATTTTTCCTTTTATTCCTTGAAGAGTAACTAGTTTTCCACCACCAGTATAAAATTCAGGAGCACCACATTCATCAGTGTTAATGTGAGATAGCTTATGACAATAAATATTTCCAAAAGATGGTGTCATCGTTGATAAAGCTAAAGCATTAGCTGCTGTACCTGAGGCTGTTGGAAAAACAATTACTTCTTTTTCAAAAATTTCAGAAAACTTGTCTTGTAATTCTGTTGAAATTTGATCATTTCCATACGGAGTACTATCGCCCTCATTTGCTTCAATAACTGCATTTAGTACTTCAGGACAAGCGCCCGCAACATTATCTGAAGCAAATTTTATACGCTCTCTTTTTGTTTTAATATTTGCCATATCTATTGCTTTGGAAAATAATCTTTCAGTTCACCTTCTCTATACACATCTGCAGTACAACAATGAAGTCCACCTCCAAATGCATAAGCATCTCGAAGCTCTACTGGAATCACTTCCATGCCTAATTTATCTAATTGTTCCGCTTGATATACTTCACTTTTTTCAACACAAACTGTTTTAGGATCAAGCACTAATACATTCATTGATAACCATGTTGATGAATAACATAGTGGCGGTGGTTCGTTATGTGCGGGTTGAGCGCTATCAATAATTTCCCAACCATTATCTTCGAATAGTTTTCTTTGTTCTTTTGGAAGTCTTCTTTGAGGGTTGTTAATAATTAATCCTTCTTTAATTGGAGTAAAAGTTGCATCAATGTGTATTGGATAAGGATCTCCTGGAAAATTAACAGCATGAACTCTATGATCTTTGTAATGTCTTTTTAACCAATCAACTCCCTTTAAATTAGTAGTAAAACCATGCTGTACAACTAAGTCTTTACCAAATCTTAAAACATCAGCGGCATCAAATAATGGTTCCTCTTCAGTTGTTACAAAAAACTTATCTTCAGTCCATTGTAATCTTTTTTGAATACCAATTGTATCTGATAAATAATCTTTTCGGTAATCAGCGTCTGTTAATCTAGGTTTTGGAGCGGACTCGTGTCTCATGTTAGGGTCAGAATTATAATATTCTTTAAGTAATGGTCGGTAACAAAGATATTCAAACCATCTGCAACGATAACTCATAGTTGCTTCTAGAATTTCATTTCCCACTGTTAACAGAACATCTCTTGGAGGCATACATCCAAACATAGTTTCTGATTCCCAATCTGGAGTTGATGTTTTTTGATTAAAATCAATTGGAGTTGGTCGATCTACCTTAACTCCTCTTTTTTCAAGCATGCTTGCAAAATCATCTAGAAGTTGATTGGCTTTATCAACTGTGTCTTTAGTTCTAGGACCAAACTGACCTCTCATATCACTGTCTTCTGGAACTTTTGCATCTAGTGCTGGCTCTGGTGCTGGAATACATGTTCCATCAGCTTTACCAACTATCACATGTTTTAATGGATCCCATTCATTCCAACTATTAACGATGGTCTTGTGATCACTCATAATTTTAATTTTGTATAATATTATGTTCAGGCCCGAAAGGAAATTTTGTGATATTTTCCGCGCTATCTTTCCCAATTACTAAAATATCATGTTCTCTGTATCCACCTGCTCCTGGATTTCCTTCAGGAATCATAATCATTGGTTCCATTGAAACGACCATATTCTCTTCAAGTACAGTATCAATATCTTCTCTCAACTCTAATCCGGCCTCTCTGCCATAAAAATGAGAAAGAACTCCAAAAGAATGTCCATAACCAAAAGTTCGATAATGCAAATAACCAAGTTCAGCAAATAATTCATTAAGTTCATGACAAATATCAGAACATTTTACACCAGGCTTGATAAGTTCTAATCCTCTTTTATGTACTTTAACATTTGCTTCCCAAGCTTTAAGTGAATTGTCATCAGCATGATCTAAAAATAATGTTCTCTCTAAAGCTGTGTAATAACCAGAAATCATCGGAAAAGTATTAAGAGACAAAATATCTCCTTTCACTAATTTTCTATTAGTTTTTGGATTGTGTGCCCCGTCAGTATTAATTCCTGATTGAAACCAAACCCAAGTATCCATATATTCTGCTTCAGGATAAGTTTTCACAATTTCTCTTTCCATACGATCACGACCAGCAATTGCTATCTCAATCTCGGTATTTCCTTCGCTAATATTTTTAACAATTTCTCCTCCACCAATATCAGCAATTCTTGCACCATTTTTAATAATTTGAATTTCTTCGTTAGATTTAATCATTCTGAGTTGCATTAAATCATTTGAAACATCGCTAAAAACTGAAAAGGCAAAAATAGATCCAATTTTTTCCCTCATATCCAATGTGACATGATCATTCTCAAGCCCAATATTTTTTGGAGGATCATCTCTTCCAATAATAGAAACTATTGCTTTTAAAAAATTATCTCTCTTCCAGTCTGTATAAATGACATTATCACAATGCGATCTTCTCCAGGGTTGGCTTGCATCAATGTTTGCTGAAATTGTTGAAATTTTATTTTTTGTAACCACACAACCATAAGGCCTTCCAAACGAACAATAAATAAATCCTGTATAATAAGCAATATTATGCATTGAAGTTAAAATAACCATGTCTAGATTATTTTTATCCATAACAGTTCTTAAATTATTTACTCTTCGGTCATACTCAGAATTAGAAAATGGAAGCTTAACTTTTTCGCCATTTTTTAGTGTAAAAAAATTAGGTCGTTCCATAAGTTTAATTCAAACCAATATATCTTTTATTCCATCTCATTACTAAACTGTAATAAGTAAGAGATATAAATAAGAAAAAACCACCAATAATAGTATTAGTTGTGGGAATTTCATTGATTCCAAATAAAGGTAACCACACCCAGAATATTCCACCAATAACTTCCGTTAAAGATAACAGAGTTAATTCAGCAGCTGGAATTGCTTTAGATCCAATTGAATATAAGATTAATCCAAGACAAACTAGAGTTCCATGCAGAGAAAATAAGGAACTATTATAACTTGACGAGAAGAAAACTAAATCCTTGCTCAAAATCATTATTGAAGCAAAAATAACACAGAAAAAACCTGCAAAAGCTGTAGTGGTAAACTTTGGTGTTTCTTTCCGCCATCTTAGTGAAACAGAAAATACAGAAAAACCTACAGATGAAGTTATACCAAAAACAAATCCTATTAATGAAGTGTCTGAATTATTACCAATTGCCATTATACCTATCCCGACTGAAGCAATAATTATTGATATCCATACATTTAAAGAAATTTTTTCCTTTAAAAATACAAAAGCTAATAATGCAGTAAAAAAAGGCATTGCTGCCAAACATAAAAGTGTAATTGCAGCACTTGTATTTGTGATAGAGAACATAAAACAAATCATAGCCACACCAAGTCCTGAGCCTCCAACTAAACCAGAGATACCCATCTTAAAATAATTTTTGTAAAAATCTTTTCCTTCTTCAAAATATAAATATAGATTTAATAAAATAAAAATTGTTGAGCCTCTTCCAAAAATGTACTGCCATGGAATTAACTGGGGATCATTCATGTATCTAACTACTAAGGGTCCAAAGGACCAAATTAGGCCAGCTAACAAAACTACTGGAACAGCTGTTTTGGGATTTTTAAGTATCAACATATGTAGCTATTTAATTGTAAATAGATTTAACTACAACAAAAATGACATTATCTATAATAAGGTTTGATTGGAATGATTGGGTAAAAAACAATCTACAATCTCACCTTTTTTAAATTTAGATTTACCAGCTGGTAATAGTGCCCAAATATTGGATTTTACAAAAGATTTAATTCTAAAAGACTCTTGTCCTTTTAAAATTTCAACTTCAATTCTTCCATTTTTAGTTGCGCTTAATTTACTTTTAGCAAATCTCACAAAATTCTTCTTCTTGGTGAATGCATTTTTTAAAATTGCCTTTATGGGAACTTCCTCATCTAAATTTAATAAATTTACAATATAAGGGTATACAAAAAATCTAAAACAAGCAGCAGATGACATTGGATTACCAGGTAATCCAAAAAATGCTTTGTGTTTACCTTTAAATTTTGCAAATAAAACTGGCTTTCCAGGTCTAATAGCAACACTTTTGAAATAATTAGATAAACTGAAGTTTTTAATTACATTGGGTACAAAATCAAATTTACCCGCAGAAACAGCACCTGATGTAATAATAATATCTGTTTTGGAATTTAACATTTTAGAAATTTTAGATTGAAATATTTTTTCATGCTTATCTTTTAAAATTCCACCATCTTTAAAATTGAATAAAAAATTTTCATTTAAATTTTTGATATAGTGGCTGTTTGAGTTTCTAATTTTCCAGCTAGGAATATTATTACTATTAGATATTTCATTGCCAGTAGAGAAAAAAAGAATGTTAATTTTTTTTTTAACCTTAATATTTTTGATACCCAATGTTTTAAATGCTAAGATATGATTTTGTTGAATAATTGTATTTTTTTTAACAACTATCTCTTTTTTTTTAAAATCAGATCCTGCAAATCTTACATGGTTATGCTTCTTTATTTTTTTATTAATTAAAATATATTTTTTATTACTTTCATTTGGGTAAAAAATAATTTGCTCAATAGGAATTATAGTATCAAAACCTTTTGGAATAATACCGCCAGTCATTATCTCTACTGCATCGAATCTTTTAATTTTTTTTTTAAATGGTTTATTTCCTGCTGCTATTAATCCAATAATTTTAAATTTTTTAGATAAGTTTTTTTTAATATTTTTAGTATCTTGTGAATTAATTGCATAACCATCAAATGCAGCGTTATCTCGTGTAGGGTAATTAGTGCCACAAAAGATATTTGACGACACAACTCTATTTAAAGAATTTACACTTTTAATATTTTCATCCTTAATTTTAATAATAGCTTTTTTTAAAACTTTTTTTGAATACAGATAACTAATCATTTTCTAAATTTTCCATAGCTTTTTTAAAATCATCTTTAGTATTTATATTAAAGAAAGGATCTTCATTTTCAAACTTCATATTAATACTTTTAACACCTATACTATTTGCCCAAACTTCTACTTTTCTTTCTCCTTTATTTAGGTCTTCTTCTAATTTATCCATTAAATCTATAGACCAAAGTCCAAATATATTATGTCTAGTATTATTTGATTTTATAAAAAAGAGTTTACTCTCATTTAGATTTATACTTTTTAAAAAAACTTTTAATATTTGATTTTTAAAAAAAGGAGTGTCTGCTGGAAAAGTTGAGATCCATTGATAATTTTTATTATTATCTTTAGCCCATTTCATTGCAGTTAAAACTCCACCCAGTGGCCCTAGGTCTTTCTTAAAATCTTTAATTAATGAAATTTTTTTTGAATATTTAAAGTTAATTAGATTATTAGAAACCACTAGTACTTCATTAAATTCATCAATGATTTCAGACAAAATATAATCAATCAATAATTTGTCGCCCAATTTAACTTGTGATTTATCTTCACCAAATCTTTGTGACTTTCCGCCTGCTAGCACTGTGCCTAAAATATTGTTATGATCCATTTATCAAAATATAAAACATTAAAGTTTGAATTAAAGAAATATAATGGACTTAAGAATTTTAGAAATAGCCTCTCATACAGAGAATAATAAAATTCTTGAAAATTTTACTCATAAATCAAAAAATAAAAATCCATTATGTGGAGATGAGATGGAAATAAGCTTAATAGTAAAAAATGATGTAATTAAAGACATAGGTTACCAATGTAAATCCTGTGTTTATTGCCAAGCTTCAGTGAGTTTGCTCTCACGAAAATTAAAGAACAAAAAGATAGAAGAAATAAAGAGTTTTATAACTAATGGTGAAAAATTATTTGATGATGCTAAGGTTACAATAGAAAAACATTGGAAAGATTTTAAAGAAATTTTGGATAAAAAAAATCTAGCCAGAAAAGAATGTTTGCTGTTGCCATTAAGAACGGTTTTAAAGGCTTTAAAGATTTAAATGATAAAAATTACAAAACCCATATTACAAAAAGCATTAATTGCAGGATTTTTTTCAGCATTTACTATTGGAGTTCTAACAGTGCTTACATACAAAAGTACTTTAGGTTATTTTCTAGCAGGTTCGTTTGGTTCATCTATGGTGTTACTGTTTGGTTTTCCTGATAGCCCATTTGCTCAACCTAAAAATGTTTTTTTTGGTCATCTATTAACTGCTTTTGTTGGGGTGGTTTTTGTAAATTATATTCCACTACCAATATATATTAATATTGCACTTGCAGTTGGAGCTGGAGTTTTTTTAATGATTTTGTTAAGTGTGGTGCACCCTCCTGCAGGTGGAAATCCTATTATGGTAATTATAGGAAGTGCATCTTATGAATATCTAATTAATCCAATTATTTTTGGCTGTATAATAATTTTATTGCTAGCCATATTAATTAATAAATATCTTTTAAAAAAAAATTATCCTTTGAAATAGTTTTATGAATTCTAAATATAAAGTTTTAAAATTTAGCTCTAAAAAATTTGAGAATATAGAAGATTTAGTTTCAATTGAAGAACCTTTGGAAATATCTTTAAAATTTAAAGAACAAGAAAAATGGATTATTCAAAATTTATCAATCACAATGCGAACTCCAGGTAATGATGAAGATTTAGTAAGAGGTTTTTTGTTCAATGAACAAATTATACAAAATATTAAAGATATTGAATCTATTGAGAATTATGGAGATAAAGTTGGTCAATACAATATACAAAATAAGATTTTAGCCACACTTAATAATTCTCAAAATGTTAATATTTCTAAAATTAAAAGAGATTTCCTAACTAATTCATCTTGTGGTGTTTGTGGCAAATCATCCTTGGATGCACTAGAAATTATAAAAAAAAATAAAACTAACCCATCTGAACCTAAAATTACAAAAGAAATAATTATTCAGTCACCAAATATTTTACAAAAAAACCAATCTGAATTTAGTAAAACAGGTGGAATCCACGCTAGCGGTTTATTTGCTAGTGAGGGTGAGCTAATAAGCTTAATGGAAGACGTTGGAAGACATAATGCTTTAGATAAACTTATTGGAAATGCATTAATTAATGATCAATTGGACCCTAAAACTCAATATATAACATGTTCTGGAAGACTTAATTTTGAATTAGTTCAAAAGGTTCTAATGACAGATATAGGTATAATGATCGGTGTTGGTGCGCCAACTAGCCTGGCCATTGATCTAGCGAATAAATTTGACATAACCCTCATTGGTTTCGTAAAGAGGGATAGTTTTAACATTTACACAAATAACAAAAAAGTTATTGTGGGCTAATTAAAAAAAAGGGTATTTGTGTCAAAAAATATAAGTAATTTATCAGGAAGAATAGGCTTAAAAGACAACCTATTTAAACAAATATCTGAGAATACCTTAAGTGATACACCAAAAGATATTAATGAGATTGCTAAAAAACACAATTTAGGTGTTTCAACACTTCATGGAGCAGAATCTTTTTATGAATTTTTAAGACCATCACACCGTGAAAAAAAAGCATTTGTTTGTAACGGTAGCGCCTGTATGTGCGCTGGAACACAAGATAAATTAAAAGATACTTTAAAAGAAAAACTTGGTGATGATAAAGTTGGTGAAATGTTCTGCTTAGGACATTGCTATGAAAATAATGCCTTCCATTATGATGGAGAAAATTATGCCGGTAAAGATATTGAAAAAATTGATCAAATCTTAAAAGGTGAAGACATTAAACAAGATAAATTTTTCTCTAAAAGTTATGCTTCTACAAGTTTTTTAATGGATGATAAGCTTTCATCAACTGACCAATTTAAAGATCAGTTAAATAAATTTTTAAAAACAGATAAACAAAGTATTGTAAAATCATTATTAGATTCTAATCTTACAGGCCGAGGTGGTGCAGGTTTTCCAGCTGGTATGAAATGGGATTTTTGTAGTAAAGCAAAAGGTGAAAAAAAATATGTTATTTGTAATGCTGATGAAGGTGACTCAGGCGCATTTTCAGATAGATATTTATTAGAAGACCAACCTCTTAAAGTCATTTTTGGAATGGTTATATGTGGACTTGTCATTGGAAGTGATGAAGGGGTTTTATATATTAGAGGTGAGTATCCAAAATCTATTGAAGCAATTAACGGAAGTATTAATGAGCTTAAAAAATTAGGTTTGCTAGGTGATAAAATATTAGGAACAGATTTTTCTTTTGATTTAGGTATTTGTATTGGACAAGGTGCTTATATTTGCGGTGAAGAAACTGCGTTGATTGCATCTATTGAAGGTAGACGCGCTGAAGTAGATGTTAGACCTCCTTTTCCAGTAACAGAAGGTTTGTATAAAAAACCAACTGTAGTTAATAATGTTGAAACATTAGCTGCAGCAACTGGTATTTTAATTAATGGTCCTGAAAAATTTTCAGCAATAGGAAATAAAAAATCTGCAGGAACAAAACTAGTTTGTCTTGATAGTTTTTTTAATAACCCTGGTGTTTATGAAATAGATATGGGAACATCTATGAAAAAAATATTTAATGAAATTGGTGGCGGATATAAAGAACCTGTTAAAGCATTTCAAGTTGGTGGCCCTTTAGGCGGTGTGGTTCCTTTAAACGAAATTGATAATTTAAATTTAGACTTTCAAGAGTTTACAGCAAAAGGTTTTATGTTGGGGCACGCAAGTGTTGTTAGTATTCCAAAAAATTTTTCAATGGCAGAATATATTCACCATTTATTTGAGTTCTCAGCAGAAGAGTCATGTGGCAAATGTTTCCCTGGAAGACTTGGTTCATACAGAGGAAAAGAAATGTTTGATCAAGCAAAAAAAGGAACTGCTAAAATACCCCTTAAATTACTTAATGAATTGCTAGTTACTATGCAAAAAGGCTGTTTATGTGCCTTATGTGGAGCTATCCCTACTCCAATAATAAATATCCTTAAGTACTTTGGTGACGAAATGAAAAATGATATGGTTAAGGATAATTAATGAGTTCTGAAAAAAGAAAAATAGCTTATATTGATGGTAAACCATATGAAATTGGTGCTAACCATTCATCTATTTTAAAATTTGTTAAAAGTTATGTTGGAGAAAAAAAAGTTCCAACCCTTTGTGATGATCCTAATTTAGCGCCTTATGGAGCTTGTAGAGTTTGTTCTGTAGAAGTTGCTTTAGAAAAAGATGGTCCAACAAAAATTGTTGCTTCATGTCATACTCCAGTTGCTGAAAATCAACATATCTTTACATCTAACGAAGCATTAACAAGTCTTAGAAAAAATATTGTTGAATTAGTTTTAACCGACCACCCTATGGAATGTGATAGTTGTGAAGTTAATAACAACTGTGAACTTCAAACTGTTGCTAATGATTTGGGTATTTCAGATCATAGATATAATAGTCCTAAACAACATAAAGGAATTCCAAGAGATACATCTCATGACTATATGAGAATGAACTTAGACAACTGTATTAATTGTGGAAGGTGCGTTAGAGCATGTGATGAAATTCAAGGTTCTTTTGTTTTAACAATGAGTGGCAGAGGGTTTGAATCTAGAATTACTACAGACAATGATATGATGTTTGGAGACTCGTCTTGTGTATCTTGTGGTGCTTGTGCTCATACTTGTCCAACAGATGCCATCTCTGATGTTTTTAAATCAAAATCTGCTGATGTAGATCAAAAAGTTAGAACTACATGTTCTTACTGTGGTGTTGGTTGTAACTTAGAAGCATCAATTAAAGATAATAAGGTTGTTGCTATAGATACCCCAAAAGAAACTGAAGTTAACGCAGGTCACACTTGTATCAAAGGAAGATATGCGTTTAGTTTTTATGATCACCCTGACAGATTAAAAACTCCATTGATTAAAAGAAATGGAAAATTTGAAGAAGCTTCTTGGGATGAGGCTTATGATTTTATTAAAAATGAAATGAATAGAATTGTTAAAGACAATGGTCCTGATGCATTTGCAGGAATTTCATCAGCAAGATGTACTAATGAAGAAAACTATGTTTTTCAAAAAATGATTAGAGCTGCTGTTGGAACTAATAGCGTAGATTGTTGTGCAAGAATTTGTCACTCAC
>Ga0209667_1001549_pt1 | contig 16487 bp, 15 predicted proteins | sample SaaInlV_165m_DNA_2_FD_184682 | JGI IMG/M metagenome (GOLD analysis project Ga0209667, IMG submission 184682) | Marine microbial communities from expanding oxygen minimum zones in the Saanich Inlet - Saanich Inlet SI037_S3LV_125m_DNA (SPAdes)... | ecosystem: Environmental > Aquatic > Marine >... | reverse complement strand
TTTCTGTTTTTAACCACGTATCATATCCTAACGCAATAACTTGAATTCCTATGAATAACCCTGTAGCAATTGTGGCCCACATTGAAACGCGTGAATATATCTTCTGTCTTCTACTGAAATCTTCAAGTTTAGAATAGTGAGACCGAGTAGCGATATTGGTAGTATGAATATCTGTGTGTAAACTTTGAGTAGACTTAGCCAGTAGCAATTGAAGGGTTTTAAAATCGTTATGCTCAGCCTTTTTCTTTTGAAACGCCTCTTCGAATTCTTCCAAGCTAATAAGCCCTTTCGCTGCTTCAAGAAAGTTGATGCCTTTTCTGTATCTCGTCTTGCCGAGTGATGAATTGTCCACATCCAGTTCAATTACCTCCCTACTCACCAAGTAATCAATATGTTCTTTGCACTTATGTGACTTGTCCCCCCAGTTACTACCTCCTTTTAGAAACAGATTGAAGTCAACGGATGTGTTAGTTTCATTATCGATTCTATTAATAAGAGCTTGAGTGTTTATGTTAGGTATCATATTCAGATATTTAACCAATATACTACCGTTCATACAACGTCCAATTAAGCGGCACGTTTCTATTTAGTTTCGTTCACAATGAACAAGAAGAAAAGGTGAATAATAGTACTTTAGTTACGATCAAGGAACATTAGGGGCGTGGATGAGTTTAGTCATTGCGCCTTTTTCTATTTAGGATACTGCATCCACATTGATACCGCTTGAAGTATGAACCCTAGAGTAAGAACAACCATCCCAAATTTTGAGTATTTCCACTTCTTCTCGTTTCTCGTCTCAAGCTCTACAGACTCTATGATGTTAGCAATATCAGCACCAGCAATACCCGCATAAGTTCTATATTTTAACGCGTTTAAAAAGATTATCCATACCCCTAAAATATCTAGTGCCAATCCAATTATTCCAATAATGTAAGCCATCCCCCTAAACTACAAATTCCTTTGGGGGGACAATAGACCTTTGGCTTATGGAAGAAATTTTAATAAACAATTCCTCCCTTCAACTACCCGCTGGAAAGATGACGATTAATAGAGACAATCTCCGTAAGAATTGCGCTCATAATTTGAACTTGCGAATCGGCGGCTTTTGCTTGAATATACGCTATGAATTCTACAGGATTATCCACGTGTGATAGACCCGTTTCAGTATGAAATGCAGTGTGCATTCTCTCAGATGCGAAATTGTTAGTGATTGTGTAGGGCATAGTTTCTAATTCTTACAACCATTTTTAGCGCAAGTGATACTGGAGAAGGAGGTTTCCCAATGTGATGAATGTAATGAAGTGTCTACGCCACATCCTGTGGTTCCCCCTTTATTGCCTTTGTGAACCTCGTTGGTTGGTGTATGTTTTACTGCCATGATCTTAATATTAGTGATTTGAGCGAAAAGTAAAATGCAGTCTTGATGCAATCAATAGCTGTTTTCAGCTATAATGACAATACCTACCCACGTCAGAAAATTGTCTGTGTTGATGTTGTGGGGGTATTATCGGTGCATGATGGCCCACACCTAAATTGAAGGAAAAGTCGAATTCTAAGATGGCCCCCATCAATTCGAGTTCAGAAATTAGGCAAGTATGCAGATGGTTATCATGACTCATTACGCCCTTCAGTAACTCTCACTTTGGGTAACGTAATACACTGTCTACGTGGTTACTATGCTTAAACGAGTTGAATTGGGGGTTAGAGGAGTTTTTGAGGTGTATTACATCCAACGATTCTGGTCGCAATAAGCCATAAGTAAAGAAAAACTGCCTAATCGCTGACTAGGGCATAAATAAAAAAGACGCAACTAGCTTATTTACAACTAATTACGTCTTGTAGATGCGGAGAGAGGGGGATTCGAACCCCCGTTACGTTTCCGTAAACACGCTTTCCAAGCGTGCGCGTTCAGCCACTCTGCCACCTCTCCAATTGGCGGGGCGCAAAAGTACTTATAAGACCTGATTATTTTGATGGGGCGAGAGAAGGATCAAGGCGAACCGCCTCTTGCATGTAACGATTGCCTGTTTCTGCATCTCCCATCTGACTATAAAGGATTCCAAGATTCAACATGACCCTCGCATTCTCTGGTTCAAGTTCCAAAGATTTATTGAAGCTGTACAACGCTGAATCGGCACTTCCGGTCATTGCAAACACAATCCCAATCTTCTGATAAGCAGATGCGTTTTGCGGGTTGTGTTTAATCGCCTTATTGAGGAACTTCTTAGAATTAACCATGTCATTCATTCCCTTTCCATAGACCTCTCCGACACTGGCGTAAATCCTGGACCTTCCTTCACCCTTCCGGAAGCGCGCGGCAGTTTTATACCCTTTAATGGCGGCTTCATACAAGCCCACTTCATTGGCTTTGATAGCAACCGCTTCCAAATTCCCTAGAATTCGATCGTCATTGGGCTTCTTCTTAACCGCCTGCTCGAAGTAGTGGATGCTGTATTCATAATTCTCGCTCTCATAGTAGATGTTCCCGAGAATATCAAGCGGCGGAAAGTAGGCAGGGTAAATCTTCAGTGATGACAATTCGTACTGCTCCGCTTCCTTCAGCAATCGCGTCTTTTCTTGGGGTGATGTCGCGTCTTTTGCCTGATCCAGCAGCTCACTCCCCATCGTCATTCTCACCTTGGCCGAACCATCAGAAGTTTCAATGTCTGAACTAGCAAGCGCAAAGTCATTCTCCCAGGCGTAATTCCTGACGACCGTCTTACCAGAAAAGCCAACGAGTATCAATACAACCAAGCTCATGGCGAGCTTCTCCCCAAACTTGGACGAGATAACCTCGGTCAACAAATAGGCAACAATCAGAGCATAACCCAAAGACGGAATGAATAAAAATCTTTCATTCATGAATGCCCCGATGTCGAATATCAAGTTTGAAAACAAAATGAAGGTTCCGAAGTATAGGAGCAATGAATATCCGATCAAACTGCCCTTTGATCCTTTAATTTTCCGAACGAGAGTCCATAACCCATAACCTAGGATGGCTGCATATGCAATTACAGAAATCAAGGTCATCGGGTCCGACCAGTCTGCATATGGTCTCATTCCTACTTGCAGTTCTTCGAACGTTTTAAATGGATGGAACGGATAGTAATCATGGGTCAAAGGATGAGGCCATACGAGCAGCTTCAAATACAATCCCATGGTCAGAAAAATACTAGCCAAGCGCTCACTTCCCTGCGCTTGCAAGTATGGCTTGTTCATTAACTCTGGAGCAACGTCAAGAGACGCCCCTTGATCGCCGAACACGGTCAGTCGAATTGCCAAATACGCGATGGTGAATGCTGCAATCGAGCTCAATGCCATGGACGAATCCTTCAAATTTCCTTTTGGGAAAAAGATGAGCGTGAGAGGAATAACCCCTAGAAAAGTAACGGCACTTTCCTTTGATGTCAAACTCAGGAAGAACCAAATGCCGCTTAGTACAAGCTCTTGCATTTTACGATGTTCTAAATATTTTAGGACGGCATTAAAGCTCAGCAAGACGAACAGAAAGCTCATGATTTCATCCCGGCTTTTAATGTTCGCAACCACTTCGGTATGCAGCGGGTGTGCTAAATACAATGCGGTTGCAACAAAAGGCAAACTCCACCACCACCGTTCCTCATTCCATCCGAAAATTCTCTTTAAAACTAAAAGCAGAATAACTCCACAAAGTCCATATAGCACGATATTGATGAAGTGACTTAGCTGCGGGTTCTTGCCAAACATCTGATACTCGATGGCGTGAGTAGTCAATGCCAAAGGGCGATAACGCCCTCCTTCAACCAACTTCTTTTTCGTGCCAAAAAAGCCCGTCATAAGGTCGTTGGTCCAAATTTCGCCGATACCGTCGAAACCCTTTTTAGTGAACTCGTTTGCTGTTATATACAACTTGTCGTCAAGCGCATAGTCGAAAGGAACGGTGTTCGCATAAAGCAAAAAGCCCAGCGCAAATACCAAGTAATAAGGCAGCCGATTTGCCCCACTCGCCACTGGCTCTTGAACTGGGGGCTCGACCCGTTCAACCGGTTCTGTGACCGCTTTGTTCTCTCGTCTTTTATTTCGCCCCACTTAGCTCTCGGTTAATTCTCCTCGGAGGTTTGAAGTAAGTTCTTCCTTCAGAATATCGGGGTCAAGTTCGTGAGCGAGAAGGAACATCAGTTTTGTGATTCCTGCCTCCAAAGTGAGGTCTGCTCCCCCAATGACCCCAATCCTTTTAAGCGCAGCGCTCGTTTGATATTTCCCTTGCTCTACGGCACCCTTGTCACATTGACTCAAGTTCAGAACTATCAATCCTCTTTCAATCGCAGACTCAATACTTTCAATGAACCAGGGTTCTCGCGTTGCATTGCCAGAGCCAAAAGTTTGTAGGATCAATCCTTTTTGACCATGAACATTAAGGATGGCATCCACCTGTGCTTTCTGAATTCCAGGGAACATGGTAAGCACACCAATATTTGAATCAAATTTTGGTTTCGCTGTAAAAAGGTCGAATGGCGATCGCCACAAGTTTTTCTTGTTCAGATCAATATGAACTCCTGCTTCTGCCAAAACTGGATAGTTGGGAGATTCAAAGGCTTCAAACGCCTCCGCGCTCACCTTCATTGTCCTGTTCCCTCGATACAACTTGTACTCAAAATATATGGCCACTTCTTGAATGATCGGCTCATTGTTTATATGCATCCCGGCTAGTTCAACGGCCGTAATAAAGTTCTCTCGCGCATCGGTTCTGATCATGCCTATTGGCAATTGTGAACCGGTGAGAATTACTGGCTTTCTCAGCCCAGCGAGCGCAAAACTGAGCGCTGAGGCGGTATAGGCCAAGGTGTCCGAACCATGTAAAATCAGGAATCCATCCATGTCTGCATAGTTGGAAGCGATAATCTCGGTCAGGGTGCACCAATGTTCTGGTCGCATATCCGAAGAATCAATTGGCTTTGGAAGGGAATAGGATTCAAGTTGTAAATGGAGTTTCCCGAGCTCTGGAATCTGAGCCATTATATGATCCAAGTCAAACGGAACGAGGGTTTCACCATCATCCGATTCAACCATTCCAATGGTTCCTCCAGTGTAAATTATTAGGATTCGCTTCACTTCGCGAATTTGAAGGTTTTATCGAAATAAAAGCCTGCTGAAATAAGAGCTTGGACTCGAGTATCAAGCATTGGGTTCATTCCGGTAAAGGAGTCTTTGTATCCTTCCGGATACGAAGAAACAACCGCGTTCGTATTGTGAAGAACACGCGTTTCAATTCGCAAGAAGCCATTTGGAGTTGGTTTGTATTCAACGCCAATCGTCCCTCCATATATGTTCAAGCCTCCATATGTTTTATGATCGCGACCATTTTGCGGAAGTGTCTGTACCAATACTCCCTGAGAATATTGGTCAATCATCCTCGGGAATAAATTAGTGCTATTTACACCATCATCGTCAATGAACACCTCGCCTCTTCCACTAAGGGACCAGCGTTCGTTGAATTTGTATTTGGCTGTGACCAAGCCCGCGATTAAAGGACTGTTCCAATTTCCAGAATTGTGTCCAATCTTCCATTGTTTGGCAGTAGCGACATCTAGACCAATTTGAATAGACAGTTTCTTGGATTCAATGTTGGCATAGACATTCTGATAAACTAGATAACCATCATTGAGTAACCCCACATTCTCTTGACCCATCATATTTGAATAGCTCATACTGAACTTGTCATTGAATTCTTTTGACATGAGTAATCCGAATGTCTTGTACTGATTGTCATCAACATGTCTGTTGTATCCATTGATTGCATGCAGTTCAAAATGCCAATCGTTCTTCGTGTCATATGATAGCCGAGCTCCGCTTTGATAAAATGGGCCGTAAAATGTTCCGAGGGTGATGATGCTCATGAGATTGTCCTTCGGAAGAAAGCTCTCCGTTCCCACGTGCGTTTTGAAGAATCCAACGTCGAGCCAAAGACGTTCTCTAAGTCTAACCCCTGCGTTGGCTTCCTGAAGATTTCGATACTGGCCTCCCCAAGCAATCTGAGGAATGTCCCCAAAGTGAATCGTCATGACTCCGCGCAGTTTCTTTGAGTCGTAAGCTGCCGTTACTTGGCCAATGTTGAGTCCGAAGTTGTTGTGGTATGCGCCAATGCAGTCGTGTTGCTGAACAACCGAATTGTTTCCGTTTGAATAATAAGAATAGTATCCATCGGCATATGCGCCAAGCGTGACCTTAGAGGTGTCTTTTGCTTCTTCCTGAGCGAGTAAATTACTCGTCCATAAAATCAGGAATATCGTCAGTATGCGTTTCATAAGCGCTGAATTGTATGTTGAATATTTCTTCACAGTTTTTGGTCGTTAAGGCCCCAAGTTCAGCCGCATCCATTCCATAACATTCTGCCAGTCTATCAAGGACAAGTTTGGCATAAGATGGTTCATTTCGTTTGCCTCGATGTGGCACTGGTGCCAGATATGGCGAGTCCGTTTCAAGAAGCAAATGAGAAGGGTCGATCTCAGAAATGAACTGATCTATCTTTCCATTTTTAAAGGTCAGCACACCGCCTATACCCATCTTAAATGATCCGTAGTCAATCACTTTTTCCGCTTGTGCCTTGGTCCCCGTGAAGCAATGAAAAACGCCACTTAATCGCTCATCATGAAGTTCATCAATTAGCTTGAATACTTCTTCAAATGAATCCCGTACGTGGATGACAATTGGGAGCTTGAGCGCTTTAGCCCAATTTATTTGTTGCCTAAAAGCTTCTTCCTGAATTCCTAAAGTTGATTTGTTCCAGTAGAGGTCGATCCCAATTTCTCCAACCGCCCAATACTTTCTCACTGGTTTAAACAAGTGCTGTTCAATTACCTCCAGTTGCTTTTCAAAACCCTCTTTGACCGAGCATGGATGCAATCCCATCATTGGAAATGCGTTATCCGGAAAACGATCAGCAGTCGCATGCAAATCAGCAATCGAATCGACATCAATATTGGGCAAGAAGTAATACTGAACACTCGAGTTTTTAGCACGCATAACCACTTCGTCCAAATCCTCCTTGAACTCTTCAAGATAAATGTGTGTATGGCTATCGACTATAGGCGTCATTCAAGCAGTTTCAAACGAAGTGCAATCTATAATTTTCTGACGTTGGAATGGTAATATTGTGCCACCCGCACTAAAATGGAGCAAATCACTCGGATTCTCGTCATCAGGTTTAGTTCGATTGGAGATATCGTCTTAACGACTCCGGTGGTCAGAGCTCTTAAAACCCAACTCTCAGGTCAGGTTACGATTGACTACTTGTGCAAGAAGCAATACGCAGCGATTGTGGAGTCGAATCCGCACATTGACGAGGTAATCACCATAGAAAAATCAGTGTCTGAAGTTGCCGACCTCCTGCGAAACAACAGCTATGATTATGTTGTGGACTTGCATCACAACCTGAGGTCACAACGGGGCAAACAGGCCGCAAAGTCGCTGTCCTTCACGCTCGATAAGAGGAATATCGCAAAGTGGCTGTATGTAAGATCCAAACGAATCACCAAGCCTATTGGACACATTGTAGAACGATCATTCAACTGCATTGCGCCGCTCGGAATAAAGGACGATGGAAAAGGGTTGGATTACTTGATTCCTGACTCAGCCGTGGTTTCCTTGAACTCGTTGCCAGAAGGTTTCAGGTCGGGCTTTGTCGCTTATGCGATTGGGGGGCAAACAGATGGTAAAATTCTGCCCGAACCAAAAATCAAGGAACTCCTCGGCATGATCGAAATGCCAGTCATTTTATTAGGTGGGCCAGAGGATAAAGAACGTGGGGATCGGCTCGCGTCTGAAGCTACCATTTTTAACGCCTGTGGGATGTTCAACCTCAATCAAAGTGCGAGTTTAGTGAACCAATGCTTAGTACTGATCACCCATGATACAGGCCTCATGCACATTGGTGCTGCTCTAAAGAAAAAGGTGATCTCGCTTTGGTTTGCTACGACGCCTGAATTGGGAATGAGCCCATGGCTTCCAGGAGAAGGTTCTGAAATTATTGAAGCGGAAAGCAAGAATAGACCAACTAGCAAACTCGGAAATAAGGGCTACGGCCAGGAGGTATTCAACATTGACTTAGAGCGGGTTGCATCAGCAGTGAATTAGCGTTCGAGGTTGAGATCCTCACTCGGATCCCAAAACACATTCTTGAAATTCACAACCTGGTCATTCTTTATTTCTACACCTTCTTTCTCCAAGTTTTCTTCCATGGCAAAAGGAGTCGAAAAATGAATCTTTCCAGTCAAGAGACCTTTGCTATTCACGACTCTATGAGCTGGCACGGTTGGCGAAACTCCATGCGCTCCATTCATTGCCCATCCAACCATTCGAGCTGATCTTGGCGCTCCGAGGTACTTACCAATGGCGCCATAGCTCGTCACCCTTCCATGTGGAATGAGTCGGACGACTTGGTACACCGAATCGAAGAAATTATCATCCATAGTTAATCAGCACTCTTTTCATAACATATCCCGACGCAAGTCACAAAAATGCGTTAATAGCTTCAAGTCGAATTCATTATCCCTCTAGATTCGCCGAATGCGATTGGCCCTGCTACTCTTGCTAACCACTTCATTCCTTCAATTACGCGCCTCCGATGAGGAACCCGTGAAGAAGAAACTGGACGCTCAAAAGATTTCCATCACTCCGAAATTGGATGGAAAGTTGGATGAAGATGTTTGGAATACGGTCAGCGTCGCAAAAGACTTTGTCATGTTCGAGCCTGGAAATGGCGATGCCGAGGATCCAAAATTTAGAACAGAGGTTAAGATTCTATTTACCGATGAAGCCATGTACATCGGCGCAATGATGTACGACCCCAATCCGGACAGTATTCTTACTCAACTTACGAAGAGGGACGACATGGATAAGAACGTTGATTGGTTTGGGTTTTTCATCAATCCTTACAACGACGGATTGAGTGATTTTAATTTTTGGGTAACCGCAGCAGGCACACAAGCCGATAGTCGAACGACTACAGAGGGTGATGATTTCAGCCTCAACTCCGTTTGGAAAAGCGCCATCGATATCAATGAGGAAGGTTGGTCAGTAGAGGTTGAGCTTCCATACATGGCCTTGCGGTTTCCAAAGGAGCAAGTGTCTGAATGGGGCCTCAATTTCATGCGTAGCATCCGAAGAACTCGGAGAATGTACTCGTGGAATTTCCTTGATATAAGCGCGGGCTATAGACTCGAATATATGAGTGGGTTGCTCACGGGAATGAGCGGAATAGATCCGCCAGTGAGACTTTCTCTCATGCCATATGTGAGTGGTTATGTCGATGATTTTGATGGGGCAACATCCTATGATTTCAATGCGGGGCTTGATTTAAAATATGGACTAAATGAGAGCTTCACATTGGACATGACGCTCATTCCTGACTTCGGGCAAGTCGCCTATGATCAGCAGTTCCTAAACCTGTCTCCGTTCGAAAACTATTTTGAGGAAAATCGACAATTTTTTACCGAAGGGACTGAGTTATTTAATCAAGGTGATCAATTCTATTCTCGTCGAATCGGTGGGGCACCTAAAAACATTCAAGGTGTTGAATTGAATTCGAATGACAGTGTAGAGATCAGGCAGGAGTATACACGACTACTGAATGCCGCGAAAATCTCAGGACGGACGAAGAAGAACCTCGGGGTCGGGTTTTTGAATGCCATTACTGACGCAAACTATTCGACCCGAATTGAAGAGGGTGTAGAAACTCAAATTCTCACCGAACCAATGACGAACTACAACGTGCTCGTCCTCGACCAGCGGTTCAATCGCAATTCATCTTTCGGCTTGATGAATACCAATGTTTTACGAAAAGGCGGGTAGAGGGACGCGAATGTGCTTACGGCCTTAGGTTCCTTTTTCAATAAAAAGGGCAGTCACAATCTGGAAGCAAGTGCCAGTCAAAGTGCATTGTTCGATACCAACAAAGTCACAGATGGTTATCAAAGTCGACTGGCCCTCTCGAAGGTTAATGGCAATTGGGTTTGGTGGGCCCTCCAGCAAATAACGACGGATGATTTCAACATGAATGATCTGGGTTTTCAGCCAAGAAACAATAGAATAAGACACAAAGCTGAATTTGCATACCGAACCACTCAACCTCAAGGTCCGTTCAATAAATATCGACATGCTGTATGGGGTGAGTACCGATCCTTGTACAAACCATATCGCTTTGAGGAGTTTTACGTTGGATACGATGCATTCCACTTGACCAAGTCATTTTTTGCCTTTGGGATCAACTTAGTAAGTACCCCTGGAGTGTCATACAACTACTTCGAACCTCGTGCACCCGGGAGATGGTTTAAAGTGCCGGGACAGGCCTATTTCAGTGGGTTTATCTCCACAGATTATCGCAAGGTCTTAGCCTTGGACATGAACGGGTGGTACTATCCATGGTTCGACATGGGTCGCGAAGAATACGGAATTGAATTTCGTCCACGAGTTAGATTAGGAGATCACTTTTTTACAACGCCGAAGGTTCGAATCACGAACGTAAAAAGTGACTATGGCTACGTCCCTGACAATGACCCAGATTTGATTTACTTCGGGAAGCGGAATCAATACAGAATTGAAAACATCATCAACGCACAATACGTTTTCACGCCCAAATCTTCTCTTACGCTGCAACTGCGTCATGCATATGCAGACATCGACTACCTGTCTTTCTACATCCTTGAAAAAAATGGAGATCTCACAGCGGCTGATCTGGATGATGTAAATGACCTCAACTTTAACACGTTCAACATTGAAATTAAATATTCTTGGTGGTTCGCTCCTGGTAGCGGGTTGGTCATCCTCTATCGAAACTCAGCCGCGTCAGTCGATAACTACGTTGGTGACTCATATATCAGAAACCTAGAAGGAACTTTTGACGCCCCGGTTCAAAACAATATTTCTTTACGTCTCACCTACTTCCTCGACTACAATATGGTCACCAAAGGCTTAAGAAATAAAAAGGAAACAGGTCACTGGAATCCGAGGCATCAAGAAATGAGTTTGTAGGTCAAGTACTTGATCTTCTTTCCTTGCTCCAACCACATCTGCTCGTAAAAGGTTCGAATGTTCAGGACAACTTGCATCGTTTTGTCCAAGTCATAGATACCTTTTTCATACAACTCGTCGGTATCGAACTCTTTCGAAAAGCGCCCACGTGTTTCATTGAATTCAGGAATGGATTCATCCCTTGTATATTCATACAGATCCGTGCTGTCAGATTTGAGATGAAGAGCTCCGCCTGATTTAAGCAGCTGGACGTATCTATTGAGAAAAAGCGAACTGGTCAGTCTCTTTCGAGGCTTTCCTAACTGTGGGTCGGCGAACAAAATCCAAATTTCGCTTACTTCCTCAGCATCAAAAAAGGAAGTAATGAAGTCAATTTTGGTTCGGAGAAATCGCACGTTTTGAAGCCCTTGTTCAGCCACTTCAGTCGCCCCACTAAACATGCGAGCTCCTTTGATGTCAATGCCAATGAAGTTCTTATCTGGAAAAATCTTCGCCATCCCAACCGAATATTCTCCTTTTCCACAAGCCAACTCTAGGACGATCGGGTTTGAATTTCCAAACTCCTCATGCCACTTCCCTTTAAGAGCGTGATTCTTGCCAATGATCTCCCCGAAAGGAGGCTCAATGACATGAGGCATGTCCTTAACTGCAGCGAATTTTTTGAGTTTGTTCTTAGCCATCAGGATTAAAACGGCCACAAAGGTGCGTTTTGATTTTGTTCTTTTGAATGTATGTCTAAGCGCGTTCTCGTTGCTCCGCTTCATTGGGGATTGGGCCATGCAAGCCGTTGCGTTCCCATAATAAAGGATCAACTGGCTATGGGCAATGAGGTGATTATTTCAGCTGAAGGAGGACCTAAAGCTCTCCTCCAAGAACACTTTCCCAATTGTAAGTTCTCGCACATTCCATTTGTACCTATTACTTACCCTGTGGATGGGAACATGGTTCGTCACCTAATGCATAATGGCCTCCTTCTTCTCAAATCCATTTGGAAAGAACACAAGCTGCTTCAAGCCTTTGTTCGTGAAGAACAAATCGACTTGGTAATATCCGATTCCCGATTTGGCTTATGGTCAAAAAAGGTTCCATCAATCTTCATCTCTCATCAGATTCACATTAAATCGCCTGTGTTCGAAAGGCTAATAAACCGGTTCAATCGATGGGTAATGGATCGCTATTCTGAAGTGTGGATTCCTGATTTTGAAAAGGCACCTGGCCTCGCCGGCGAACTTTCTCATCCAAAGCATCTGCCTAAAAACGCTAAATACATTGGTCCTCTCAGCAGATTCAATTCCGGGTCTCGTGGACAATCAACCGAGGCCTGGGACTTAGTGGCAATTGTGAGTGGGCCCGAGCCGCAACGGAGCATTTTCGAAGCAGAAGTGACCAGAGATTGCATTGAAAAAAATCTTCGGGCACTCATACTGAAAGGGAAGCCTGAAAAGAAAGAAGAACAATCCATTGACGAGATCCAGGTCCGAAATCATTTAGCGGACGACGAGATGGTCGCTGCACTTTCCAATTCAAATCGAATCGTGAGTCGAAGCGGTTACAGCACCATCATGGATTTGCATGCCTTAGGTTTGAAAGCGGAGTATTACCCTACGCCTGGGCAAACCGAACAGGAGTATTTAGCCCTGCTGCATTCTGCAGACCCGATTACTTCAAAACATACTTAGAGAATGCCTCTCGCTCTTGGCTCAAGTCAAGGTGCGCGTACTTGGACTCCAGCGCATCAATTAGATCCAATTGCTTGCGAAGGAATCGCTGGTAGGAGTTGCTCTCCGGATCCATCGGACGATGCTCGCTCGCTTGGATGACCTGCAAGAGTTCTTTGCAGATTATTCGGGTCTCGTCGCTGAAGAACGATTCTTCAAACTTCATCCACACATAGTCCAACGCTTGCTCTGTAGGATGCAACATATCCGTCTTGTAGAACCGATAATCCCTCAAGTCGTCCATCATCATTTCATAGGATGGAAAATAGTGGCAATTATCATATTGATCAACAACATTATGGACTGCGCTAATCAACGTTGATTTACTTCTTTGATTTTGAGAGGGGCCATCTTTCCAATGGCGAATTGGGCTCACCGTGAAAATGACTTCAGCCTGAATTCCATGAGCCTTTAACAGTTCAGGAATTTGCGCTAAAATGAGGTTTGTCTCTTGGAATGATAATATCCGCTTGGTGAATTGACGGTTGGGAATCTTGTGGCAATTCGCTACTAAATGCCCAGTCTCCTTGTATTCGTATACCCAAGCTGAGCCTAGGGTGACAAAGACGGCGTTGGCTTTCTCCAATGCAATTCGGCCAAGGTTCATTTCCTTATTTATCCCCTCGAGGCATTCTTCGATCGATCGATTGTTGAATCTTCCATGATGATCTAAACTGACCCAATGCTCACCGCTCTTCACAAGGTCAGCCTCTTGATAAGGTCGGTTTCCCAACATTCTCTCAAGAGAATTCATAATCGAGAATGGATTGAAGTGAATTCCAAATGGATTGGTGCAGAGTTCGAATTTCTTTCTGCGAAGTCGATCTCCTACATTTTCGGTAAAACAAGAACCCACCATGAACACGTGATCATTGTGATCAACAGAAAAGTTGAACTCCGGTGCAGAGACCTCAGTTCTAAATGCGTCCATAATTTACTTGGCTTTTTCGAGGGTGAAGGTGAAGATAGTTCCTTCCCCCGGAACACTGTTGGCGCTGATAGTTTGGCCGTGTGATTCAAGAATGTGTTTACAAATGGCTAACCCCAATCCTGTTCCTCCTTCATTTCTAGAGCGGCTTTTATCCACTCTGTAGAATCGTTCAAACAACCGAGGAATGTGTTCGGCATCAATACCAATTCCATCATCCGTTACCTCAACCATAATATTCTGGGACATGTCGAAAAACCCGACCTCGCATTTACCGCCTTCCTCGCCGTAGTGGATCGCATTCAGCACCAGGTTGGTCAAAACTTGCTCAATCTTATTCTTATCCGCCTTGACCCAAACCGGCTTGTCATAGCTTTTGTTGAGCTTCAACTTGATCTTCTTTTTCTTCTTCGCTCGGAGTTCCAAATTTGAAAACACCTCACCACACAACTCGATAATATTGAACCGTCTCGGATCCGTCGGCTCGCGTCCAGATTCCAAATTAGAAATTCCTTCGAGGTCCTTGACCAATTCAATCAACCGATCTAGGTTTGAGTCCGCTCGACTCAGATAGTCCTCATTGATGCTTGGATCATTCAATCCTCCTTCCAGCAATGTGAGGAGATATCCCTGCATATTGAAGATTGGTGTCCTCAACTCGTGTGCTAGGTTGCCAATAAATTCTCGTCTGAATTGCGCCTGAGTTCTCAGTGTTTCAATTTCATCCTTTTTCACTGAAGCCCATGTTTCAACATCCTTTTGAACATCTGCTAGAGCATCTCCAGAACGTGGTTTCGATTGCGCTTTCCGCTCCATCTGCTCCGGTGAATGAAGAACCCTGTAGATGAGTTTGATTTTTTCGTGGAGGAATGTCTCAACCGCCCACCACGAGAGTCCGAACGAGCTGCCAAAAGCCGTCATTCCTACAACCAGCCAAATCCAGAGAGGAATGGAAGAATTACCCAAACTAACAATAGCCGCCATCGCACCGAAAACCACAATGGTGGTAAACAAAGCAATAAACGTGGCCACCTGTCTTGGTGATTCGATTTTCATTGAAATTGAAATTAGCAACAGGAATTAACCTATTTGGAATCTTCAAATTTATACCCGACTCCTTTGATAGTCCTGATATGGTTAACTCCTAATTTTTCACGGAGCTTTCTGATATGAACGTCAATCGTTCTATCTCCTACCACCACGTCGTCTCCCCAGACCGATGATAAAATGTTGTCCCTGGTAAATACTTTACCCGGAACTGATATCAAAAGAGCAAGGAGTTCAAACTCTTTTTTAGGGAGATTAATCTCCTGATTGTCCTTTAGAACAATGTATCGATCCCGATCTATTGTCAAGCTCTTAAGTTCTATTGCAGATACCGCAGGGCTTGCGTGCTGTTTCCTTCGGAGTAATGCCTTAACCCTGCTGATCAGCAATCGGGGTTTAATTGGTTTGGATATGTAGTCATCCGCACCGGCGTCAAAGCCTGCAATCTGAGAGTAATCCTCTCCTCGTGCGGTCAAGAATGCAATCATTATATCCTTTGTTTCAAGACTTTCTCTCAACTGCTGGCAGGTTTCAATTCCGTCCATTTCTGGCATCATGACATCAAGAAGAATGAGGTCGGGTTTTTTCTTCTTCGCTAGGTCAATCGCTTCCAATCCATTGGTAGCCGTGTAAACTTTTGCGCCCTCTTTCTTGATGTTATAACTCAGGAATTCAAGAATGTCCTTTTCGTCATCAACAAGCAAAATCTTCTTTTTGGAAAGGATGAGTTCGTCATTTTCCAAATCAGATTTAATATGTCTCTTGGAAGGCATCAAACAAAGGTGATAAACTTTTATCCAGCAGGAGGTCATGTCAAGTTCCTTAGCCTCACCATTTAACGATTACTTAACCCTGCTTCCTGGAAAATCAGGACTCATCAATTTACATTGCTGTAAATCAACCTATTATGTTCTTTTTCGAATGAGAATTCAGAGGGCTTAATATTCCCTTAATGTTTGACGATACATCGGGGGTTTCACTTTTCAATGAAGAATCACCCTGTGGCAAGCTAGTTATAGATCACAGATGACCAAGAGCCATTTTTTGGTGTAAACTTTATATTAAGTCTATGTGGTACAGGGGGTTCGTGTGTCGGCCAAGTCTCTGAAATAGAAACATTTGCGCCATGAATTTGAAGCTAACCACACTACTCTGCGCTACACTCTTTCTCGGCACAGCAGCATCTGCACAGAAACTGGAATATGAGAAATGGGGCAAGGGAATAAACTTTGCTACCGGCGACGGGTTGAGCACCATCAAAATGAGCGCTCGAATCCAGAATCTGTTCATCTACAATCAGGTCCTCACTCCATCGGGATCTTCTCCAACTGTGCAAGGGATGACTCGACGGGCTCGACTCAAATTTGATGGTCAAGCATTCTCACCACGTATCAAGTATAAAATTGAACTTGGATTAAGTAACCGAGACACGAAGTACAGTGACGATGCTAATCTTGTTGGTGGAAATGCGAGAATTATCCTCGACGCGGTTGTTAAGTACGAAGTCGCCAAAGGGACCCAACTGTGGTTCGGTCAAACTAAGCTGCCTGGAAATAGGGAGCGCGTGGTGTCATCCCAAAAGCTACAGTTTGTTGATCGAAGCAATGTGAATAGCAAGTTCAACATTGATCGTGATTTTGGATTTCAGCTAAGACATAAACTCAAATTGGGCGAGGCGGTCCTTTTGCTCAAAGAATCGGTAAGTCTGGGAGAAGGCCGAAATGTCATCGTCACAGACAACGGTGGGCTTGACTTCACGGGTAGAATTGAATTCCTTCCTATGGGAG
>Ga0209667_1001547_pt1 | contig 16529 bp, 16 predicted proteins | sample SaaInlV_165m_DNA_2_FD_184682 | JGI IMG/M metagenome (GOLD analysis project Ga0209667, IMG submission 184682) | Marine microbial communities from expanding oxygen minimum zones in the Saanich Inlet - Saanich Inlet SI037_S3LV_125m_DNA (SPAdes)... | ecosystem: Environmental > Aquatic > Marine >... | reverse complement strand
TTGTGTATCACTATAAATTGATTTTTGATTTGTTTTATTCTGTATGCGCTGTAGAAATCTTTGAATAATTGGATTTAATGTGTTTTCTATTGGATTATCATATAAAGATAAATGAGTTAATTGAGTGAGATTACCTATCTCTGTTGGTAGTTGGGTTAATCGATTATTATGTAAATATAAATAAGTTAATTGCGTGAGTTGACCTATTTCACTTGGTAGTTCGGTTAGTTGATTACCGTGTAAAATTAAACGATTTAATTGCGTGAGATTACCTATCTCTCTAGGTAGTTCGGTTAATTGATTACTAGATAGATATAAATAAGTTAATTGCGTGAGATTACCTATCTCTGTTGGTAGTTGGGTTAATTGATTATTATGTAAATATAATTCAGTCAATTGAGTGAGTTGACCTATCTCACTTGGTAGTTGGGTTAATTGATTACTAGATAAATATAACCCAGTCAATTGCATGAGATTACCTATCTCTCTTGGTAGTATGGTTAATTGATTACCGCGTAAATATAAATGAGTTAATTGAGTGAGATTACCTATCTCTTTTGGTAGTTGGGTTAATTGATTAAAAGATAAATTTAATTCAGTCAGTTGCGCGAGATTACCTATCTCTCTAGGTAGTTCGGTTAATTGATTATTATGTAAATATAATTCTTTTATATCTTTATCCACTGATTTACCATTAATTTTAATCATTTTGGATTGGGTTAGGTTGTAATAGTATATCATATATACTTTATATAACTTCAATTTTATAATAAATAATTGTATCCGGACATTGATTTTATTTATAATAAAGCAAGTCATGTATCGCACAAACCCTATGCAATGCTATGCATTGCAGTTATTATAACAAAAATTGATTTTCTCATCACATAACTATATAATAATTGTATAATAATGAAGGAGTATATCCAAATCAATCAAACTCTACAAAATATACCATCATACGAATGTTCATCTAATTTAAAAGGAATTTGTCTAAAAGTACAAGGGATAAAATATCTAATAACTTTAAATCATGGTTTACCAATTAAATCAATACAGGCAGAAGGCACATCCATAAATAACTATACTAATTGTAATTGGAATGAACTCGTATTTTCACCAAATTTCAATAATCTGCCTAATCAATATGTTTTTAAACAAATTGTAAAAAAACAAATTGATTCTTCAATTAAATATTATACAAATGGTACCGATACATTAAAATATATTGGAAATAGTTATTTGAATATTAATATGTTACCAAATAACCCTCGTAATATATATTATATGATGAAATGTATAACTGCAAAAGTAACTGAAGGTTGTTCGGGCAAACCTATTTTTAATCATGATAAAAAATTAGTCGGTATAATATCCAAAATAGAAGGTGATATTGTATATGTTATACCATCTATATATATATTAAAATCATTAGAACGTGAAGATAATGATAATATATATACATTACCATTAACAAATATAAAAAAAATAAATAAATGTTTTGTAAAGAACAATATGGTATATCACGCATCGCTAAAAGTATATATTCCACTTGATGTATATTTAACTTTAGAAGGTGATAAAAATAAAGTCATAAATGTTACTAGCATAGCAACCAAAAATAGAAATTTCGTATTACTAAATACACCTATTAAAAACGATACCGGATTAGTAATAAATAATAATGATATAAAAATTACTAGTAGTTTTATACATTATCTAAAAATTATAGAAAATATTGGATTAATTATACAGATTTTTAATAATATCTCAACTAAAAGAAAATTTAGGTATGAGATAAATGATAAATTATATTATTTATCTTTTTGAATATTAGTAATAATATTTTTTTCTTGATTACTTAATCTAGGACCCATATTTTTATAATTACCTATTTCATCCGTGGAATATGGTGAATATTTGATATTAGAACCTGTTTCGCTTTCTGTAGTGACAATTAAATTTTCATTTAATAGATCTTCAATTTGATATAATATTTTATCTGATAACTTATTTAGATCAAAAAAAATACCATTATTATTATGAGAAAAATTTTTTTCACCATTTTCAGTATATAATTCAGCTTGAGCCAGTTCAAATATTTCCTTAAATATTTCTTTATCCTTAACCTTATTTATTTTATCATTCATTTTTTTTTTACAGTTGTAATCCATATAATATTATAAATAATTTTTTTAATTTTCAATCGATATAAATATGCGTTCAAACAATGCAATCTAGATTGCGTTGATAATAGCAATCTAGATTGCATTGTTAAGGATATAAATACAATCTAGATTGCATTTATTTTTTCTATGTTAATCTAATATTAATAAAATATGGGTAAAAATAGTAATAAAGATTATACATATCCATTAACAGATGATGAAGAATTTCAATCTAAAATATTTAAAAAACGTGAATTTTATTATCATAAAATACCAGCACGAGAAAAATTGGAAAAATACGAGGATATAAAACAATATCGAGATGATATTTGTAAAGGAGATTTCAAATTAAGAGAACAACAAACACTGCTTACTAATTTTCTATCACCAGATACACCATATACTGGTCTTTTAATTATGCATGGTACAGGTACAGGTAAAACATGCACTGCTATTTCTATTGCTGAACAATTCAAAGAACAAATAAAAAAATATAATACTAAAATTTATATTTTAACATTTGGTCCAAATAATAGAGAAACTTTCAAAAGTGAATTATTATTCTGTACTGGTGAAACTTATCTTAAAAATAAAGATACATTGGAACAAATGACCAAGACAGACCGTGAATTAGAAAATAAAATTGCAACATATGGTGCTTTACAATATTATAAAATATTATCATATAAAACTTTTTATAAAAAAGTATTGGGTGAAAAAATATCTGAGAAAAAAATAGTAGGTGATACTAAAATAAAAACATCATATCGTAAAACCGAAGAAGGTGATTATGAAAGAGAAATTGTTGTAGATAAAATAACCAATATGGACAATACATTACTGATAGTAGATGAAGCACATAACTTGACAGGTAATGAATATGGTGAAGCGTTAAAAAAAATAATTAGGAATTCAAAAAATTTAAGAGTTATTTTATTAACAGCTACTCCAATGAAGAATTTAGCTGATGACATAATAGACCTGCTTAATTTTATTAGACCACAAAATGAATCAATTAAGAGAGATAAAATATTTACCCAGGAAAAGAATTATATGATGAGATTTAAACCAGGTGGTGAAGAATATTTAAAGAAAATGGCAACTGGTTTTATATCTTTTTTTAGAGGTAGCATGCCTTATACTTTTGCCAAACGTGTTGATAAAGGTGATATACCTAATAATTTACTATTTACTCCATTAGTAAGATGTTTAATGGAACCTTTTCAATTAAGAACTTATCAACACACAAAAGCTAATTATGATGATACTCTAGATCGAGCATCATCTGCTGCAGCTAATTTTGTTTATCCTACTATAAATCCCGATGGTAAACAATTAGTAGGAACTTATTCAACTGAAGGATTAGTTAAATTTATTTCTCAATTAAATACTAATAAAAAAGAACTAATAACCCTAATAAATAAACATATTTTTAGAGGAAAAATAGCAAAGGATGATTTAGATAATTTTATAGTAGAATCAGAAAATAAAAATATAGCTGGTCGTATCTTAAATTTAAAATATCTAAGACATTTTTCAATTAAATTTTATAAATGTATTCAAAGATTACAAAAGTTAGTTGAAGGAAATAAAGGACCAGGGACAGCTTTTATATATTCTAATCTGGTTAAAGCCGGTGGGATTGAATTATTTGCTTCTGCGTTAGAAGAAAATGGATACTTGGAATATCAAGAAAATAGTGGGGATTATAATATACAAGATAATACTATTGATTCCCGAACTGGTAAAACATTTAGTCAATTTAAAAAAGATAAACTAAATATGTCTGATTTTAATCCTTCAACTTATATTATAATTACTGGTGGGTCTGATGATTCTGGTGAAGATATTCCTGAAATAAAACAAAAAATAATTAGAGAAGTTTTTAATAATGCAGAAAATAAAGAAGGAAAAATATTAAAACTTGTTTTGGGTAGTAAAGTTATGACAGAAGGAGTTACATTAGAAAACACAAGAGAAGTTCATATATTAGATGTTCATTATAATTTAGGTAAAGTGGATCAAGTAATTGGCAGAGCTATTAGAATGTGTAAACATCAAGCAGTTATAACAGATGAGTATCGATTTCCAAAAGTTAATGTATATCGATATGTTGTTCACTTAAATAAGGAACTATCAACAGATGAAATATTATATCAAAAAGGCGAACAGAAATATATTCTAGTTAAAAAGGTGGAAAAAGCATTAAAAGAAGTAGCGGTTGATTGTCCAATTTTATTACATGGAAATAAGTTTCCTGAAGAAATCGAAAAATATAGAGGTTGTGTTGAGCCTACTTTAGAAAACAAGAAAAAAGGAAAACAATTATGTCCCGCTATATGCAATTTTCAAGAATGTGATTTTAAATGCGATGATAAAAAATTAGACAAGTTATATAATACTAAAAAAGGAACCTATAAAAACTTGGAATCAAACGAAATTGATTATACAACATTTAATGATAGTTTAGCCAAATCAGAAATAATTAATGTTAAATCCAAGGTAAAGGATTTATATAGATTCAAACATGTTTATACTTTGAAAGAATTGTATAATATTGTTAAAAAATCTTATAAATCATATCAGAGAGATTTATTTGATGATTATTTTTTAGATAAAGCTTTACATGATATGATACCTACAACGGAAAATGATTATAATAATTTTAAAGATACGATTTACGATAAGTATAATAGAACGGGATATTTAATTCAACGAGGAAATTATTATATTTTCCAACCTTTTGATGACACTGAAGATATACCAATGTATAATAGACAAAACTATGAATTCGAAACTGAAAATATGATTCCATTAAAAAATTATTTTATACAAAAATATGGTGATACCAAAGATAAAACGATTAAAGAGGTTGATGTTAAAAAGACCAAATCTAAAAGTTATGATTTCGAGTCAACAAATGAATACTATGATATACGTACAGACAACTTTATTGTAGGTATTATTGATAAAAATACTAATAAATTAGCTAGCGAAACAGATGATTTGTTTAAAATTAGACCACCATTAAAGAAATCCACAGATAAAAAACGAGGAACTGGTATTTATTCATTAAAAGGAGCTGTATGTTCTACATCAAAAGACAAGGAATATTTATTAAAAGTATTAGAAAAATTATTTAAAATGACAAAGGATACTAGTAAATTACCAACCAAAGCATCACGAGAAACTATTTGTGAACAAATTAAGAATATTTTAATGTATTTGGAAAAATATAGTACATCTAAAGATAATAATAAATTAACTTATGTTATGATACCCGCAGACCATCCAATATATGAATTTCCATATAATTTAGAAGATAGAGTTAAGGCTAGAATAAAACAAGTCAAAAAATTAGTAAAAAGAGATTTTGATTCAGTAGTTAAGAAAATGAATGATGGAGAATTTATGGGCAAAAAAAATATGAAGAGCTATTTCATAGAAATAAAAAAGGATAAATATATATCACAATATCATACTGAACTTGAAAGAATGGGCTTTAGATTTGATAACAATAAATATATAATGATTATCGATTAAAAGTAACGCTTTTATGCGATGCATGACTTGCATAAAAATTGAAAATATATTACTCTATAATGCAATTACATATATATAATGTCTCTTCAGAGTTCATTGCTTGAAAATAAGAATACCGGTCACTTGATCGGTCACATGACCAGTCAAGTATGCGCTGGCTGTTTTGCCAGCGATTGTCATCAATCCCAACCATACGATGTATATTCGTCCACATGTGACAAGACGTTCTGTACAACAGCTTGTAGTTTCTGCTACAAGTTTTCGCATATGTTGGCACCCTATGACTCCCAACATATGCGAAATCAATATCGAACGATCTATGATGGGATGCGGCAAAAGCATTTTAGTCCCGAGACAATTGAGAAGCGAAAGCAACGCTTGATAACTCGCGGTCGACTATCGGGTACATCAGACGTGAGTACGTAAGCACAAATTATTTTAATCTAAATAAAAATTGAATTATATTATATTATTACAATTGTAATAATATAATAATGGATTTACTCCCATTAACAGAATATAATCGACGCGCCTCACTTGGTATAGAAGATGGATTTCTTAAAGGAATATATCCAAATTGGTCATCTGATTTACATAAGCGTGGTAATGTTTTATCAAATACTAATTTAGAAACAATCGCTGTTCATGGTATCATTCGATGGTATATGAAAAACAATGCAGTATACGATATAGATTATCAATATCCTGAGAGAATCAAATATTTTATTGAGAACCCTAATTTAATCCAATATCATGACTTTCTAATGTTATATAAAGTAATACAACATCATCAAATCAAATTGCCATATTTCAATGGCCTAAATTTTGAAAAACATAATACAAAATATTCTTTTCTATTAAACAAATATATCTTGTATAAATTAAAGAAAGACAAAGATGATATTAATTTTACAAAATATTCTATACAGAGATTCTCATATTTTTTGATTGATCATATTGGATATGATAATATAATTCATTTTTTGAAACAAGTTGAATTTTTTATTAATCAGAAAATAAATTGGTTCGATAATGGAACTATATTTGATACTTTTATTTCCAAATATCCGGAAATAAAAGTATGGGGAACAATATTTCAAAGATTCAAAGTTATTGTTGAGAAAATGGAATATATAAAACATAAAGATATTTATAAATTAAATGGTTTTGTTGAAAATGTTCAACAACTAATATACTCATTAAGTTATTATTATTGCAACGTTATAGATTTGCAACTATCCTCCCCAATTGTAATAAGACATCCAATAATAGATACTTTAAAAAATCAGAAATTACTAGAGTATTATCCTATAGATAATTTAAAGTCTTTTGATTTTAGTTTTCTATTGTGATTTCTTTTCTTTACTTATAACTTCTAAACAAAACATAGTTAATATAAATACAGAAAGAGTTGATATCATTAGACTTCTGTGATGTAAACAGATAATCGTATTAACTTTAAAAGTATTATCCCGATAACACATATACCCAGTACATAAGGATAAATTTATTAAACTTATTAATAAAGCAATAAATAACAACATTATTATTAATTTAGATTATTATTTTATTCCAAGTCAAGCATGCGCAATAATAAAAATAAAAATTGATTTGGGTAAAGAAAAGCAATCGGGATTGCATTTTTTCTTTTCTTTCCAAATTAGAAGTTATTTTTAGATAAAAAAGTATTACTTTTCTATCTAAAAATAAAAATTGATAAATATCTCTTAAAGATTATTTATGTAGATATATTAATGGAAATGGCAAATAGTATAAATACTAATTATTTAGAAACTGGTATTACTATAAAAAAACAAGATGGGGTCGATGAAGTATACCAAATTCCTTATAATATTAATAATATCTTAATTACTGAAAAAGATATTATTGATATGTTAAAACACTATAATGTAGCAGTAGATAAAATAATTAATATAAATACATTTCATAAAGCCTTTACACATAAATCATATGTTAAAAAAGAGATATTTACTGATAAAATACTCGAGGCCACCCGTAATGAAATGGGAAATCCATCTAATTTATTAGAATTGCAACCTGAAAGTTATGAACGGTTAGAATATCTTGGAGATCGTGTAGTTAAAATCATTGTATCATCTTATCTATTTACTAGATACCCGCATGAAGATGAAGGATTCATGACACGTCTTCAAACAAAAATAGAAGATAAAAAGAACCTGTCATTTTTTTCTAAACACCTAGGACTAGGTAAGTTTTTTATTATATCAAAACAAATTGAATCATTAAATGGACGAAATTTAGAAAAGATACATGAAGATGTATTTGAAGCTATGATGGGAGCATTATGGCTTAGTAATGGTTTCGATACATGTTGTTTATTAATGTTAAATCTATTAGAAACATTAATAGATTATTCAGATAAATTATATTGTGATAATAACTATAAAGATAATCTTTTACGATTTCATCATAAACAAAAATGGAAGTTCCCAATATATCATATGATTCAATTTGAAGGGCCTCCACATAAACGAAATTATATTATGGGAGTAGAAAATCCAAATGTTTCGCCAACTAATAAAAAGAAATTTTTACATGGCAAAAACTATAAAGAATTATGTATTAGTTTCGGGATAGGAAATTCAAAGAAAGAAGGGGAACAAAAATCAGCAAAAATGGCATTAATCTTACACGGTATTTTAAATGATGACCAATATACGATGACTGATATTTATTATCCCGATTGGGAAAACTTAGAAAAAACAAATGATAATTCTTTATCAGATGAAACAGATAGTGATTATTAATTTGTGACAATTATTGTTAACGATGTAATCGCCAGAAGTTTTAATGAAAAGCAATGTAGGTTAACACATTTTTTTATTTCCATTTTTAATTAAAGAAATAAATAGATTATTTAATAATGTCTATAAACACAAAAACATTTTTAGCTAGAGATAATATTACTACTCTATATAAAACTTTAATCTCATCAAATGAGTTGGGAACTATATTAAAAGAAGATAAGGAATTATTAATTAATCAATTGATAAAAATTATGAGAGACAAATTCAAAACATTAGATATATCTAAAATCACACATAAAAATATTAATTCTGTCAAGATACAATTTAATAAATTATGTATAAAAGAAGGAAATTCCATAATTGAAAATTTAGTAAATAAATATAAGAAAACAGATATTTTACATGATAGAAAATATAATAGAGATTTTAATACTTTTAAAAATCCTGTAAATATATCTAATAGACCAATTCCAACTAATAGTTCAGATATATCATCTGCTACTGTATTTAATCAAGACAATTATAATAATAATACTAGCGTAAATATGAATATAACAGGAGATAATAAATCTATAAGCGATAGATTACAAGATATGGAAGCAGCAAGAAGAGCGAATGACCCTGCTCCACAAGTTCCACAAGTACCAGATTTTATTAAATCTGTATCAGTTGGAAAAAAAAATGATTTTGAACAACCAGCCAATGATACAACAGCTGGTAGTAATTATTTACAGCATATGGAAAATGATTATGGAGATTTTCAACCATTTGGTCAAACTGTTAATGATTTTACTAATTTAGAAGGTATGACTTTTGATAATTCGAAATATGACGAGTCAATATCACTGACAGATAGACTAGCCAAATTAGAACAAGATAGAAATAGTGTTCAGCCACTACAATCTAATAATAATATCCCACCAAGTAACCCTCCTGGTAATATACCAAATCGCAATCCCGATTATCCTCCCAAAAATCAACCAATTAAACCACCTGATAATATGCCATATCGCGAACCCAATTACGACACAAATCAACCAATTAAACCGCCTGATAATATGCCATATCGCAAATCTAATTACAATCCAAATAATGTTACATCAAATCAATCACAAATAATCAATCACTCTCCTGATAGCATACAGATGTCTTCAAATAATAAAACTCAAATAGACCAACTTTACAATGTTATAGATAATCTAAAAAGTGAAATTGATATACTGAAAACACAAAAATATAAGGAAAATAATGATAGTCATCATAATAGAACAAATATAAAAAACTTACAATTAGATATAAATAAAATAGACTCTGATTATAAGTATCAATTTAATACAGTACATAATATTATTGGAATTAAGTTAGTATCTTATTCATTACCTCAGCCAAGATATAATATATTAGAATCAAAATTAAATTATGTATTTAATAATGGTTCAACCACAGTAGAGAAAGAAATATTCATACCATTAGGCTATTATAATATAAATAATTTATTAGAAATTCTTAATAATAATGAAGATATTGAATTTAGTCTTGGATATGATCAAAAGATTAAAATCAATATTAAAGTTAATATACCTCAATCAGAAAATACTTTAGTTATAAATAAACAATTTAAATTAGTAATTAATGAAACTAGTATAAAATTAGGTTTTACTAAAAATTGTGATGAGTTTATTTCACAATTACTAGCTGATAAATTATTAGATTTAAGATTACCAACCAAAATATATATGTATATATTAAATCTTCAAAATAATTATCCATTTGGTATTTTAAATTTCAATGGTTCTAGTACATGTGAATTAACTTTTAATAAACCACTAAGCTTAAACAATTTACATATTTTATTTTTAACTGAAAGTCAAGAAGAATATAATTTCAATGAATTAGAATATAATCTAAGTTTTCAAATAAATATTTTTGAAAATTGTATACCTGTTAATAGTACGTATTAATTTCTAAAATATACTTGACGACATTCATTCATTGCTTCATCTTTAGTAATATTTCCTATTATGTTATCAAATGTTTCACCATTTAATAATCTAATAATAAAATTCATAGAATATACACCACATTCACTATTTTTAAATTGATGTTGTTTCTTATTATATCTTACATCATAATTATTATCAGACAAGATATCCAATCCGGATTGGTTAGTTATCTGTTCATAGGCCAGGTTAGTATTATTGTCTTTATTAAAAGTAAAGGTTAATATTTTTCCTATAAATTTTTGTATTCTTTTACCTGGTTTTTTAGCAAATGAATCAAAGAAATATATTTTTTTATCTAATAAATTAGAATATAATCCAACCCAATGTGACCCAGATTTATCATGAGTATCTAGATTTATAACTGTACCAATTTGTGATATATTATTATTTAATAATTTTTTAAAATTAACTTGGTATGTATCTAATTGGGGTAAATCTTCAAAATCATATGGAACAGCACCAAAAAATTTAAAATTAGGATACTTTTCTTCATATTGATACATTACATTATTTATATCTGTAGTGCTCAACCACTCATATTTAGAATCAGGCCCTTCGGGTCTAAATGTATAGTATTCAATTTCATTATTATTTAGATTTTTAATTAAGCTAGTATCAAGCCAACATAATTCATGATTGCAGTTATAATCTTTTTCTAATCTACTTGTCAAATTTTTTAATAAATATTTTTTATCTTTGTTAATTTGAAAACTATTATTAGGATGTGCTTTATTATATGCTTTCGCTATATCAACTAAATTTTCAATGGTAAAACAACTACCATCTATATATGATTTTCCTGGTGCACACTTTGACATTTATAATAAACTAGATTTTTTTTCAATATAATAAATTGTCTGCCCAAAATTATCTTTTATCATCTTCCATATATCATATTTAATAATATTTTTCCACTCTAAAATATCATCAATATTTTTATATTTTAATAATTTATATAAATAAAAAGTAAATATTCCAATGACTATTTTGGTTTTATTCTCTAGTAAAGGTTTAATTTTAAACATATCTGGTTCATAGTTAATTATAATCTCTTTACTCTTTTGTTTCTTATCACATGATACTAAATAATATATCTTATTAATTTTATCAAAAGAATTACATTCCTGGTTACCAATAAAATTACTGCTAAAACACGAATCTATTATAAAAAATATATCACATGGAACGGCAATATTATTATTAATTTCATCCAAAATATAGTTATTTGATAAACACATGTCATGAAATTGCACATCTCCATTTTTATTAGAATGCCCAGAAAAATATATTAAAATTATATTATTATTTTTTGTATTAATATTTTTGATACTATTTATAATATTTATCAATTTAACCTGATGATCGAGTAAAATATTGGGCATATTCCAGTTAGGATTATTCAAATAAAATATATAAAAAAGATTATAAATTAATATAGCATCATTTACTGAACCAAATAAATTGTCATTATTATTACCTAAAATAATTGATGTTATATTATATTTCATTTATATAAATCTGAAAATAAATATATAAATGAAATATAAAAAAACTTTATAAAAAATATTTTTCTAATTATTAATATATCGTTATGTCTTATGAGCAAAAATATCTTAAATACAAACAAAAGTATATCGACCTTAAAATTAAGTTAAGAGATACTATAGGTACTGAACAAGCTGATACTATTCTACTATCTGATACACCTGTTATTGGTAAAGTAGAACAAACCGGTGCTGGCTTACTCGAAACTATTAGTATGCTTTTATCCGATACACCAACACAAGAAAATTCAACTGGCAATACTGTAGTAGAACAAGTTTCATCTGAAAAAGAACAAGTTGACCAACAAGTTGAACAAGATGTTGACCTTGCGCTAACTGAAACACCTGTTATTCAACAAACTGGTGGTTGGAATATAGCTAATGCCTCACCCGTATCTAATCTTGGTTCAGGAGTTCCCAATACAGCAAATTGCCCAGGTAATGTAAATGTCCAACCTTCCACTGTTGTACCTGTTATGCCACAAGGAGGCGATATAGTAGTTCCCCCTGCAGTACAAGCACCCGTTGTAGCAGCACCTGTTGTAGAAGCATCTGTTGTACCTGCGCCCGCAACACAAAGAAAAAATTTATCAAACAACGAAGACGGTACCACTACCGACTTATCAGAAATTAGAAACACAACTGATATCGAAAAAATATTTAGTCAATTAGGTGGTCATGAAAAAGATGTTCTCGATAGCACATCATCATCCTCCATTTTTTCATCTGACTCATTTAGTGAGAGTGATAGCATCAGTGATATGTAAATGTCATAAAAGCAATGAATTGCAGTTATTATAACAAAAATTGATATTCAGAACCTTTATATTTTAAAAATAATACTATTAATGTCTGGTCCAACATTTGAAATTAATCGTATTAAGATAATTACAACTCATAGTTATAATTTAGATAAAAATCAAGATTGTACTATTTGTCGTCAGCATTTAAATTCATCTAGCATTTATGCTCTAGAAAAAGGAATTAAATCACAAGTACAACAAGGAACATGTGGTCATATGTTTCATAATGAATGTATTGACCCATGGCTTAAAACAAATAAAAAATGTCCTATATGTTGTATACCATGGAATACTATCGATATTTACTAAAAAAAAATCTATAATAATTATATGAACTGTAATATTCCTTTATTTTTAGCAAATTTAATGGCGAGTTATTGTATTGCTTCTATTTTATATTTACTAATAACACGAATTACAAATATTGGAACTCCATTTAATGATGCTTTAAAAAAGTATCCTGAATTAATAAAAATTAAAAATAAATCTGTTGAAAAAAGACGTAATATTTTCGTGTTATTACTTTTATTATTAATATGTATCATGTATATTTTTTCACCATTTGATGAATGTATTGCTACAGAAACCGAATCATTTGAAGGTAGTCCTGATATATGTAACAGAGCACAAGATATATTTGTTGTTACTAATTAATAACATATAAATAAATATTATTTTTATAATAAATGTTAAAATATAAAAATAATATTAATGAGATAGGTATCGATGAGGCTGGACGAGGTCCATTAATAGGTAGAGTATATGCTGGAGCTGTTATATGGCACAATAACTTGGACAATGATTTAATTAAAGATTCTAAGAAATTATCAAAAAAAAATAGGAAAAAAGCATTTGATTGGATTATTAATAATATTAGTTATTGGGGAGTAGGATATGCTGATGAAAAGGAAATAGATAATATTAATATTTTACAGGCTACTAAATTAGCTATGAAAAGAGCAATTGAACAGGTCTGTTTAAAGACAAAGGAAGAAAAAATACAACTAAAAAATATTATTATTGATGGATGTGGGTGGAATAATTCATTTAAACCATATCAGGTAGATTCTGTTATCAAAGGTGATAATATATATTATTCTATTGCTGCTGCTTCTATTATAGCAAAAGAGTATCATGATATGCATATTAAGGAATTGGTTGAAAATGAACCTGAATTAGATACAAAGTATAGTTTATTGTCTAATATGGGATATCCTACTAAAAAACATATAGAAGGAATAGAAAAATATGGTATTACAAATTATCACCGGAAAAGCTTTAAAAGTTGTAAAAATTGAAAAAATTATATAATACGGGATGTTATATAATTTATATATGGCTTGTCAGCTATATCAAGGAAATAATGGTGACAACACCACATACGCAGCTGCCATACGCGCGTCTGCTGAGTTGTATACGTATGAAGAGACGCTTCAACTTCAACAAGCGCTCGCAGCATCGAATAAGCTAGGAGAGCAGGAAAAACAGTTTCAAAAGGAACTGGACCAGGCCATGCGTGCATCGGAACGTGAGGCGGAGCTAGACCGATTGGCTCGTGAGGCCATGCGGTGTCAGACGGATGGGGAAGCACTTGCAATCGCACTAGAGCGATCTCGTGTAGATGAGCGATCTCGTGTAGATGAGCTGGGTAAGCTAACCTCGCAATTTAAGCAAGCACCTGGAACTGCAGTTGCTTTCTTTGGGAGGGTTGTAGCAAACCCTGGTGGTGGGAACTGTCTGTTCCACGCACTCTCCGACTGTATCTACCCAACCCCTCTTTCCGCGACGGACTTGAGGGCATTAGCGGTCAGATTAATTCTGATGCAGTGGGAAAGGTTTAGGCATTTTGCACAAAAGATGAATGGGGAAGCATTCGAAACACAAGAGGCCTATGCAGAGTACATGGGGAAGGATGGCACGTGGGGAGACCATCTCACACTGTTAGTGTTGTGTGAACACTTTCACCTACACGCAGTGGTGCATGTGCACCGTGGTCCTACCAACATAGGCACGATCAATATCAATCCGGCCGGGACTACAAAAGTCCACCTCAAGTTCACCCAGGAGTGTCACTATGAGGCAATAGTATAGGTAAAAATTGATTTTATATTTTTTTATTCTATTATTATTAATATATAGATGTCTAATAATCAAGATTGGGAACCCGTAATTCTAATTAATAAGAAAAAGATGAAAGAACGAGAAAAGAATGATAATAGTAATAAAGTAGCTAAACCAGTTAGTAACAATAATAAATTAACTGGGTCAGGAAAAAAAATTAATGATGATGATGAATTACCAACACAAACACTTGTGGGTAAGGATACATCTTTAATGATTATGAAAGCACGAACGACCAAAGGTTTAAAACAAAAAGATGTTGCAATCAAAATGAATATGCCATTACCACTATACCAACAATATGAAAATGGAACAGCTGTTCGTAATGGACAAATGTTAAACAAACTAGGAAAAGTATTAGGGGTTAAATTAACAGGTAAAGGAGTAGCTTAATCTACAAATCAATTTTTATTTATATTAAATATCTAATTATTTATAATATGGTTAAAGTGAATGATATTATAAATGATATAGGTAAATATCACTATTTATTAGTAGCAGGAAATAAATCATTATTACTAAGTTCAAATAATAATAAAAAAGAAGCAAAAGCTAAAGCTTTAAAAAAAATAGAAAATAAAATAGACAAATTAAAAGGTCATGTTTTATATCAAATCAAATTACAAGGTATATCTAGTAAAAAATTAGAAGATGATAAAAAAGCAACTATTCCTAAATTAGGTGGTCCCATCGTTGCTATAATAACAAACTATATTATTGAATCGAAAAATAGTTTAAATAAAGAATCATGTGAAAATAGTATATTTTTTACGAAAAAATTTCTTAAAAATAATAACCAAATTAAAGAAGTAGATATTAAAAAAATAGCATATGCACATGATAAACACTTGGCAGAATGTTTATTTTCAATAAATACAATTGAAACAATAAATAAACAATTATAATTAAAATTGATAATTACAGTATTTAATGCTGATTATATATTAATTTTAATGAGCCCAATTCTTCTAAAACAAGTTCAAACACAAATAAATTCATTAAATGGTATTCATAATCGAAAATTACAAATACCTATTTCATACCAAAAATATGGCACTATTTTTGATATTCTATATAACTGGTTAATTAATGAAAAACCAGTATTTAATAATTATCAACATCCCATACATCCCAACGTAATTAAATATCTTGAGGATAATAAAGTTATCGAAATAAAGAAAAAAAGGAAAAAATATTATTTACAGGTAAATGAAACAATTGATCTACACATTATGGCACAATACATATTTACTTTTAAATTATATCAAAAACTTTATAAACTAGCACATGAAAAGAAAAAATATAATTTTTTAAAAACATATTTTGATGAAGCTGGTTATATTTCTAATACGAATTTTAAAGTAGAAGCACGCCAGGAAAGATATGGTTTTAAAAGACCATATTCTATTGATGTTAAATTTTCTATTAATGATGATAATTCTATAGCAATAGAATATCTGGAAAGTCATCATATTAAAGAACGTAAAAGCGATATACAAATCAATAGAGCAATTGAGGTTATGTTAAATTCAAATGTATGTCATTGGATGTTTATATG
>Ga0209667_1001542_pt1 | contig 16553 bp, 17 predicted proteins | sample SaaInlV_165m_DNA_2_FD_184682 | JGI IMG/M metagenome (GOLD analysis project Ga0209667, IMG submission 184682) | Marine microbial communities from expanding oxygen minimum zones in the Saanich Inlet - Saanich Inlet SI037_S3LV_125m_DNA (SPAdes)... | ecosystem: Environmental > Aquatic > Marine >... | reverse complement strand
CTCCAATTGAATTGAGACCAAAAAGGCGCTCAAGTCGGGCTCGAAGGCGGGTGGAGGTTCGAGTGGTTCCGCTCCCTCGACTCGTTTCAAGGCGGTTGCTCCTCCCATGGCGCCGGCCCTAATCCGAGGGAGTTTTCACGGGACGTATTTCGCCCGCAAAAATTTTGCGGTATATTCGGTTTTTCGGGGTCTTCATCTTGCTCACGAGAAACCCCTGCTTCCGCAAGGCCCCGTAACCATAGCGATAACTCGCGGCTAGCCTAGGATAATTGAAAACGTTGGCCTTGCCCAGCATGCCCTTCAACTTCCCCAAGTAACCCGTGCCCACCTCCACGTTCGTCTCCCAGTTAAAGGCGAGACGATAGTTTTTGTCGGTGACGTCCTTCCACGCGCCCTCGGTCAACTGCATCATACCGCGAGCCACCGAAGTCTCGGCATTCGCGTTCAGGCTGCTCTCGGCATGGCAGACGGCGTATACGAAAGCCGGATCCAGACCGTGCTTGCTCGCTTCTTTCTTCACTTTCGGCCACACCTTTTTCGCAGGAATGAAATTCTTGCCCCGGTCAATCACCCCGCACGAGGAAATCGCCCCAATGGCAATTACGAAAACCAACCCCTTCCAAACCAATGTTCTCCGCCTCACCCCATCAATCAAGCGCCACTTAAACGGACAGGCAAGAATTTTGGGTCAAAATACTCGTTCCGAGTTAGGTTAAATGGAAAGAGGAGGGAACAGTATCGGATAAATCCAAGCCAAGACTAGAAAGCCCAGCAGGAACAGGATGCCGAAGAGAGCGGTCAGGCCAACGGGATGGATGCCGGTAGTAGCTTGTTTTTCGAGATCGGCCTCGGTTTCCTCATCCGATTTACCGGGATAGAAGCCGAGCGCCTGCAGAGGTTGGGAAAGCCACTTGGCCATGATGCCCGGTCCATCGGCAGTGAAGGCGGAAAACTTGCCCGCGACCCCACCCACGAAGAAGGCGTGGGCCTTCTCGTTTAGTCCGTTCCAGAAGGTGGCCATGGAACTCGAGAAGAGACGGCCGCCCTTGCGGTAGACGTAATCGATGTCCAGGTTTACCGACTTCAGTTCAGGCGGGTACTGCTTCCAGAGGTTGAGGAGAGTGAAGGCAAGGGCGGAAAAAAGAAGGATTTCGGTCTGAGTCACGACGTGGGTTGCGTCGTAAGGGTGATAACCCGCGGCCCCACCGGGGAGCATGGCGTAGAGCCAGTCGGGATTGCAACCGATGAAGATGCACATAAAGGCGGCAAACCCCATGGCCAGAAGCATGTTTACGGGTGCCTCCTTGGGTCGGAGACCGGAATCGTGTGCGAAGAAGGCGAAGAAGGGAATCTTTATGCCTGCATGGTGAAAAACCCCCGCCGAGGCGAACAAGAGACAGAGCCAGACCACATGGTGCCCGTGGGCGGCTGCCTCCGCCATAATAATAGATTTGCTGACGAAGCCACTGAATAGAGGAAATGCGGATATGGAGGCTGCCCCCACTATGCAGAAGGCGGTGGTGAGCGGCATGGTCCGGTAAAGGCCGCCCAGCTCGGAACCGCGCATTTCTCCCGTGCGATGGAGGACGGCTCCCATGCTCATAAAGAGCAGACCCTTGAAAAGAACATCGTTGAAGGCATGGGCGAGAGAGCCGTCGATGGAAAGCTCGGTACCGATTCCGATTCCGACCACCATGAAGCCGATCTGGTTGATCATGCTGTAACCGAGAACGCGGCGCAGGTCGTTCTCGATAACGGCGTAGAAGATCGGGAACATGGCCATGACGGCTCCGATCGTAATTAAGATCTCAGCGCCCGGGAAAAGTCGGGCAAGCACGCAAATAGCCGCCTTGGTAGTAAAAGCGGAAAGGAAGACCGCTCCCGTGGGGGTGGATTCGGGATAACCGTCCGTGAGCCAAACGTGCAGGCAAGGAAAGGCGCACTTCACTCCGATTGCCAGCAGAATGAGCTGGGCTCCGGCATCTCCGCCCGACAGGAGTTCGGTGAGCGATACGAGGGCAAAGGGATCGGCATCTCCTGAGGCGTACCGAAAGGCGATGCCCGCTAGAAGCAACAAACCGGACAGGACGTGAAAGAAGAGATAGCGAAAGCCCGCATTTTCCGAACGCTCGGTCTTGCGGCCCCAGATCTGGAAGACGGAGGTTATGGCCAAGGCTTCCCACCAAAGAAAAAGGGAGAGCAGATCGCCGGCGAAAGCAACCCCTACGGCGCTAGCGGCATAAAGCAAACCCATGGAAATTTGCCAGGGGTCCTTGAGGTGAAAGGAGTACAACCCGCCAATGAAAGCGGCCAGATGGAAGAGGTAGCCGAAGAGGATCGACTGCTTGTCGACGTTGACGGAAATGATTTCCTGACCAAAACAAGATATGATGGAACTCGAACCCGACTCCAACTGGGAAACAACCCAAAAGCCGAGAAGAGGAGCCGCGACCATGAGAGCTCCTGCATAGCGACCACGAATAAAAATGGTCACCAACCCGCCGATGAGAAGGGCAAGAGCAGGATGCGCGGAAATTTCTGATGCGGCGAGAAAACTCATCGGTTCATTTCTCCCAGTAGTCTTCGTCTCTCATGAGCACGCGTTGACCGTTTAAACTGCGAAGGGCCTTAGCCAGAAAGACCAATACCGAACATGCGACGAAACCATAAATGCCGTAAAAGGAGGGCAAGGTTTCGGAACTCTCGAGAAGGCTGCCGTCGTGAAAAGCAGCGTGCTTGTGCCAACCGATGCTGAGAACGACGTCGATCAAGATGATGAGGCCGCACAGCCAATAGAAGCCGCGGATGAATTTCCTTACGTTGTCGGGGTCGTCCAGCCAGCGCTTGGGTTCGTCTTTCGGTGGTTTCTTTGCCATGACGTTTACTTCCTATGCTACTAAATCAATTGGCCAGACCCGCTAGACTGAGCAGGACGTCGGAAAACAGGAACAGGCCGAAACAGCCCAAAGCCGTACAAGAAAGAGGGACCACGCATTGCCAAGGAGCTTCTTGAATGCCGCCCTCCCCTTCCTTCTCGTCCTCGGTTCGAAAAAAGGCGCTTACCGCCACGGGAAGAAGATAGAAAACATTCAAGAGCGAACTGACGAGCAGGACGACCACAACCCATACGTAGTCGCGGTCGAGAGCGCCGAGCACCAAGTACCATTTGCTAACGAATCCCCCAAGGGGCGGCAAGCCGATCACGCTGAGAGAACCGATTAGGAAAGCAGCCATGGTGAAGGGCATCTTGCGACCGAGGCCGCGGAGTTCGCTTACGTATTTCTTGCCCGAAGCGACGAGAATGGCTCCCGCGCAGAAGAACAGGGTGATCTTGCCGCAGGCATGCATAGCGATATGGAGGACAGCCCCGCCCATGCCTTGCTTGGTGGCGAGGGTGGCCCCAAGCACGACGTAACCGAGTTGACCGATGGTGGAAAACGCGAGACGGCGTTTCAGGTTGTCCTGGGATAGAGCGATCAGGGAAGATATGAGGATGGTGGCGCAGGCGATCCAGACCATGATTTGCTCTCCGTCGAGAGCTTGGAGAACCTCGATACCGAAGATGTCGGAATAAACCCGAATGACGCAGAATACGCCGACCTTTACCACGGCCACGGCATGAAGCAGCGCGGAAACGGGAGTGGGCGCCACCATGGCGTTCGGCAACCAAGAGTGGAAAGGCATGAGCCCGGCCTTGGCGAAACCGAAAGTGAACAGCAGTAGCAGCACGATTTGCGTGGTGCCGGAAAATTGCTCGGACATGGAATTGCCGGCGAGAAAATCCATCGCTCCTTGTCCGCCATCCAACCAAACGTAGCACCAGCTCAAGGCAGGCAAAAGCAAACAGAGGGAAGTGAATAGAAGGTAACTGAGGTAGGTACGACCACCCTTGCGGGCTTCCTTGTCCTGCATGTGGGTGACTAATGGATAGGTCGAGACCGACAGCATCTCGTAGAAGAAATAGATGGTGAGCAGGTTGGCCGAGAAAGCCACGCCCATGGTGGCGCATAGGGAAACGCCGAAAAAGGAATAGAAACGCGTCTGGGTGTGCTCGTGCAAGCCACGCATGTAGCCGATGGCGTAGAGCGAAGTGGCGATCCACAGCACCGAGGCCACCGCCGCGAAGATGAGCCCAAATCCATCAACCCGCAGGAGCATGGGGACGTTGGTGAAGATTTGCCAGACGTGGAACTCCACCACGTTACCCGCCAACACGAGCGGAGTAAGCGAAAGCACGACGCTCGCCTGCACGAGACCGGCGAGAAGGGTGAAGATTTCGCGCAGGTTCTTTCGTTTTTCACCCGACCAGGCGATCGCGACCACCGCCACCATGGGAGTAAGCACCGCAATGAGCGGGCGTACGTCGTTGACCACAGTCGGTTCGGCTACCATGTCAGCGGTCCGTTCCTTTCGGCAGGTCGAAGGGTTCGAGAAAATCTTGAATCAGGTTCACGATGTCCTGGTTGAAAATGCCGATGACGAGAACGACGGAGGCGGAAAGCAAAAGCGGGACGAGCATGGTCCAATGGGCCTCATCGAAAAAGGTTTCGCTATCGGGAAGAGCGAGGTCACCGTGACCATGGCCAATGTTCTCGCCGCTCTCCGTTACGGCAAGGTGAATCCTCTCAATGAGACGGAAAAAGAGGACTACCATGACCATGGTGGAGAACATAAGGGCCACCATATATTCCCAGCGTTCAGCCAGCATACCGCCTGTGATCAGGTACCACTTGCTGAAAAAACCACAAGTGGGAGGCAAACCGATGATGGAGAACCCGCCAACGAAGAATCCTCCCATAGTGAAAGGCATCTTGCGGAAAAGCCCGCGTAAGCCATCGAAGTGCGTAGTTTTTCTCTTTCGCAAGATTATGCCTACCCCGAGGAAGAGGCAAAGAGTCATGCAGGCGTCGCTGATGACGTGAAAGATGGAACCGATGAAGCCGTAGTAGTTGTACACCCAGATCCCGCCCACCATGTAGCCGACCTCCGCCACGATGAGGTAAGTGAGCATTTTCTTAACGTCGCGCTGGGCCAAGGCCATGGTTGCGGCGCACACGATGGCTATTACCACGAGCCAAGGGATAACTTCCGTCCAGAGGGTGTTCTCAAAGGAGAAGTCGACCCCGAACACGGTGAGCGTCATCCGGATCATGACGTAGATCATGACCTTCGTGACGAGCGGGGCCAACAGGCTGGAAGTGGCGGTAGGCGCGTGAAAGTAAGCGTTCGGCAACCAAGCGTGAAAAGGGAAAAAGGCCATCTTGATCAGCACCCCGAGACAGATGAAGACGAAAGCGACCTGCATGGCGGCGGAATCAGCCAAACCGTCGGCAGTTATGACCTCCTGAATGCCCACCATGTTCAAGGTACCCGTCTTCATGTAGACGTAGCCCACGCCCAGAAGGTAGAAGGACGCCCCGATCGTACCGAGTATGACGTAGTTGAAGGTGGCCGCGGCAGCCCGAGCCGAGCCCATGGCAATGAGACCGTAGCCCGTGAGAGCCGCCACCTCGATGAGGACGTACAGGTTGAAGGCGTCGCCCGTAAGGCAAATGCCCGCAAGCCCCGTAACTTGAAGCAGAAAGAGCGTATAGAACGAACCTTCTTTTTCGGGGGTCTCCTCGGCAACGGGAAGCTTAGAGTAGATAGCCACGAGAAAAGCCACGCCAACCACGACGAGCATGATGAGGGTCCCGAGGTAGTCGGCACGGAATTCGATGCCCACGCCACGCGGATAAGCATCGGCGTTCCAGCCACCGAAGTAATAAGATACCTCGTTCGCCTCACTGGCGATCACCCTGCGTAAAGTCTCGATCCCGCCCCAGAGAGCGCCTGCAAGAGAAGCTACGGCGATGGGGTGACAAAGGTTGCGAGACTTACGCCCCACCAAGGCGCAGAGAACGGCCCCGAACAAGGGAAAGGCAAAAATCAAGGCAATGGAGTTTTCGCTCATTGCTTACGCCTGTTTTGCCTTTCGAGACTTGGCCTTGGCCCGCTTGGGCTTGGTTGACAAAACATCCGGTATTACGGTTGCGGCGTCCTCCGCCAGAATGGCCGCCAGCACGGCGTCCTCCTCAATCGTTCCATAGGCCCGGTAAATACGCTGAGTCAAAGCTAAGGCCACGCCCAAGGTAGCCACGCCCACCACGATGGCTGTAAGCATCAAGACGTGCGGAAGAGGATTTGCATAGCCCGAGGTTTCCTCGTCGGTCAAGCTGCGAGGAGCGTGGTGACCGTGATCCGCCTCGTGCGAAGCCGTCGCCGTGGTCGCGTTCTCTTCAGATCCCTCGGTAGCATTCGCTTCCTCGGGATGAGCAGCATGCTCGGCATGATTACCATGCGGATCGTGCTCAGCCACGTAAATGGGAATGGTGCCGCCCTCCTTGACCCCGATCGAAACGTAGAACAGGATGATTGCGGTCTGGAAGATCGACATCCCGATCAGCTTCTTGATCAGGTTGTTCTTCGCAATCATGGCATAGAGACCGATGAGCAACAGCACCACGTATACGCAGTAGTTGAACCGCTCGACAAGCAGCTCGTTCAACAATCCGTCTTCGCCAAACATAATGGATGAGTCCGCCTCAGAGACCGCCCTCAAGGCGTCCTCGCGTGGAAAGGTTTGCGTATATGGCGAACATCACGGCGGTCACCGTGAAGGCCACCCCGATCTCCACCCCGAGCATGGCGTGGTAGCGGGCCATCTCGCTGGAAACGGGAAGAACGTGTGAGAGTTCCGCATAGTCGAGAAACTCCCCGCCGAGCAACATCGAGAACAGACCAATGCCAGCATAAATCAGGATGCCCACTCCGGCCAGCATGACGGCCCGGTCGACGGACAACCTGTCCATCGCCTTGGGTAAGTCCCAAGCCAAGGCCACCAAAATGAAACTCGCCCCCATGATGACTCCACCTTGGAAGCCACCGCCCGGACTGACGTGCCCGTGGGCCAAAACATAGAAGGCGAACAACTGGATGACGGGTACGAGAAGACGCACCGTGTTGGTCACGATCAGGTCGGGCTCGGTCGCAATTTCGTTTTCACGCTTAAGCGCCGGAGCGTCGGCATCGGCGCCGGTTCGCCTAAGGATCCCGATGATGGCTATGCCGGCGATAAATATCACAACCGTTTCGAACATCGTATCGAAACCCCGATAGTCGGCCAGCACGGCAGTCACCATGTTGGGCACCTCGGTATCGACACCCGTGTCCGCTATGAAATGCTTGGAAACCGGGGATGCGCTGGCGGGAGACTGTAGGTCACCCCACGCGAGAAAGTCCTGCGCCGCATACAGCAGCAGAACCCCCGTCAAAACGGTAACGGCGAGAGCGAGCTTCTTCATCAGTCCGAAGACCTCCTCTTTACGTTGAACACCGTGGCGACCAAGAACACGGCGCTCACGCCCGCCCCGACCGCAGCCTCCGTGAAGGCCACGTCCACGGCGCCCATTTCGGCCCAGAGCAGGCACATGAGAAAACTATAGATGCCGAACACCACCGACGCCGTGAGCAGGTCCTTGACTCGGAGGGAAATCACAGCAGCCACCACCATGAAGACGAGGATGAACAAATTGAAAAGGGCCAAGCCGGTCATGATTCGCCCTCCTTCTTCGTATTCTTGGTCGACGGCGAACGCTTGGTCACCGGCTCGACGCCATCCTCGTAACCGGCTCGCATCAGGGCATGCGTACTGGTGGGACTCGTAAGCATTATGAACAACACGATCGCCAACAGCTTGACCACCAGCAGCCAACCCACCATCGAGAAGTCGTCCAAGGTAATGAGACCGAAACCCAAAAGAATAAGCAGGCTGGACAGGGTGTCGCCCTTCCCTGCCGCGTGCATGCGAGTGTAGAAATCTGGAAAGCGATACAGCCCGACTGCGGCTCCGAGGAAAAAGACCAAACCCACGCTCGCCAAAATCATCCCGCAGACGTCTAGGGCGGATAACCCCGAATGGGTAATTTCCGCAGAGGCTTCCGCGAGGAAACCGAAGTCCAAAGAAAATCCCCCGAAAAATGAATCTGAAACGTCCATGCTCATGAAGCCTTTGCCTTCTTCTTGCGAGGGGCCCGACGCTTGGCCGGTTTCTTTTCGGGCATGGAACGCGTCCGGTTCAAGTAGCGGGCTACCGCCAGCGAGGCCACGAAGTTGAGCAAGGCATAAGCCAAGGCAAAGTCCACGAACATGTCCAGACGCCCGAACAGGGTGCCGATCACCACGAGGAGCACCGCAGTCTTGGTGCCGATAACGTTCACCGCTACCAAGCGGTCGAAACTGGTTGGTCCCACGGCCACCCTGTAAAGGGCGGGCAACATCAACACGAAAAGGGCCGCCCCCGCAAAAACCGTAAAGCCCTCCGTCGTCATACCGCCACCTCCGGTTCGAACACCTCGGCCACTCGGCGTTCCATCTCACCCGTGGCCAAGTCCTGGGCCGTCGCCTCGCTTATGGCGTGCACGAGAAATTGGTTTCCTGTTATACTGATAGTCACAGTTCCGGGAGTGAGCGTAATAGAATTGGCGAACACGAACTTGGCGAAATCCGATTTCAGCTTCGTCTTGAACTTAACGACTTTTGGAGCAATCTCGGCTTGTCCGGAACCGGTTATCGCCAGCTTGAACACGTGGACATTGGCCAGTGAGATTTGCCAGAGCAACCAGAGGGCGTAACGCAAGAAGCGACCCGCCTCGGCAAAACGATCACCCGCGCTTTTATTGCGGTCCGAGAAGAGCAAATCCTGCGACAGCAAGGTTACGACCAGGGCCGAAAACGCCCCAAGACCCAGATGAAACGCATCGAACTTCCCGGAGAAAGCCACCCAGTTCAGCAAAAGCAGTACGAATACAAGAAAAGGATACACGGATTGGAAAGAGTTCGATTTTGAAAAAACGCATCAAAAAAGAAATTCCCATAACCGCAACAATATATGAACGAGCAAACAAAGGCCAATTCGGATAAGATGGGTTACGGCGCTTATTCGGCGAGCGTCACCCACTAATCTCTCGCAATATTTTTTTGTTACCACTTATGGCGACTATTGGATCATGAGCTTTTGAACCAATGGAAAGCCAATGAGAGGATCATGCCATAGGGACCGCCGACAAGTAAATCAGCCTAAATCAATCCAGAGGATCAACTGTAATTACGATAGACTTTGATGTGGGAGTATTGCTTTTTCGGGCGGTGCTATCCAAGGGAACCAATACATTTGTCTCCGGAAAATAAGCGGCGGCGCACCCCTTGGGGATATCGTAGGGAATGGCCAAAAAAAGGCGGGCTTCACGAGTCTCGCCTTTCCAATGGCTCGTTATGTTTACGGGTTGTTCGGGTGATAGTTCTCGAGTCGCCATGTCTTGAGCATTCAGAAAAAGTACGCGGCGCTCATTCTTGATTCCCCTGTAGCGATCATCCATGCCGTAGATAGTCGTATTGAACTGGTCGTGACTACGGATAGTCATGAGCAATAGTTGATCTCCTTCGAGAGGAATTGGTTCTAGAGGATGAATGGTAAAGGGAACCTTGGATTTTCCGTCTGCAAATACACGTTTCTTAGCGTTGTTCGGAAGATAAAAGCCGCTGGGCTCACCGACGCGCTTTTCGAAATCATCAAAGCCTGGAACCACTTTTTCAATTCGAGAGCGAATGCTGGAATAATCCTTGGCGAAAATATCCCAGGGAATATTTCCTTTGTCGCCCAAAGTCGCCTTTGCGAGACCTGAGACAATTGCGGGTTCACTCCGAACCGAATCGGAGATTGGGGACAGTGTTCCGCGAGACGAATGAACGATACCCATGGAGTTTTCAACAGTTACGAATTGATCGTGATCCTTTTCACTGCGCCCGAGGCAGGGCAAAATGAGAGCTTGCTTACCTGTAACGAGATGACTGCGATTCAACTTAGTTGAAACCTGCACTGTAAGGCTACATTTTTGCAAACCTTCGGCCACTGCTTGTACGTCGGGCGTCGCCGACAAAAAATTTCCGCCCAACGCAAAGAAGACCTTAGCGCTTCCAACTCCCATCGCCCGAATAGACTCTACGGTATCCATTCCCGTTTCGCGAGGGGGAGCAAATCCAAATTCCTTACCCAAGGCATCAAGAAAGGAAGATGGCATACTAGTTGCGATTCCCATGGTGCGATCACCTTGGACATTACTGTGACCGCGAACCGGGCAAAGACCGGCTCCCGGTTTGCCCAAGTTTCCGCAAAGCAGGTGTAGATTGACCACTTCCTGGATGCAGGCGACAGCCGTTTTGTGCTGGGTGAGTCCCATAGCCCAACACGAAATGACGGATTTGGATTCCCAATAGGTTCGGGCGGCGGCCTCGATTTCCTCTCGAGTGAGTCCACTTTGCGCCACTACTTCGTCCCAAGAAACCCCGCCGATTGCTTTTTTCCATTCCTCGAAGCCGGTTGTGTGGTTCTCCATGAAAGAGGGATCGAGAACTTTCCCTGGTCGGGCTTCTTCCTCCGCAAGGATCGCCTTCTGCATTCCCTTGAGCAAGGCCATGTCTCCGTTGAGTCGGACCTGTAGAAATTGTGAAGTCAATGGAGTGGCCATGCCGAGTAGTCCCCTAGCCTCTTGGGGATGAGCAAAACCAAGGAGACCTGCCTCCTTCAGGGGATTGACGGCAATAATACTACATCCGTTCCGCCGAGCAACCTGCAAGGAGGAAAGCATGCGAGGATGATTGGTGCCGGGGTTTTGACCAAAGATGAAAATTGATTCGGCCTTTTCGAAATCGTCTAGAGAAACCGTTCCCTTCCCTATACCAATGGTTGGCTTAAGGGCGGCCCCACTGGACTCGTGGCACATGTTCGAACAATCAGGCAAATTGTTCGTTCCAAAGAGACGGACAAACAACTGATAAAGAAAAGCCGCTTCGTTTACCGTTCGGCCCGAAGTGTAAAAAACGGCTTCGTCGGGCGAATCGAGAGCATTCAGCTCATCGGCGACCAGGCAAAACGCCTCATCCCAATCAATGGGCGCGTAATGAGATGCTCCCTCTCTCAATACGACGGGTTCGGTCAAGCGGCCCTGCAATTCATGCCAATGATCCGATTGGGCCGCAAGTTCCTCGACAGACCACTTCTCAAAAAAGTCGGCATCGCAACGATTCTTGTTCGCAGCCTCGGATGCTACGGCCTTGGCCCCATTCTCGCAAAACTCGGTCTTTGCCCGATGGCCGTCGGGGTCAGGCCATGCGCAACTCGGACAATCGAATCCATTCTTCTGGTTCAATCCGATCCAAGATGCCGCCGCTCGACCAATCCCCGATTCACGAAAGGCATGCTTCATAGAAGAAGTCACCGCAGGCAGACCGGCCGCCGACTTGGCAGGACGACCTCGACGCAGGTCCCCTAACTCCTCAGGATTCTCAGGCGACGCCTTTTGACGCAATTTTGTTTCCTCCTTTGCCATGAATTTCTAGTAAGCCCGAAAGGGGGAGAGAATCAATCCTCAACGATCCAAGCTCAGGCTTCCACTTTCCAGTTGTCTTGGTCAATTGCCTCGATTAGGTAGCCGTTCGGGTCGTTGAAGAATATGCGCTCGAAAGGTGTGAGCCGGAGGGGTGCCTGAACGGGAATGCCGTAGTCGTGCGGCAGCTTTTCCTTGATGTCCGCCAATCGTTCGGCTGAAACGAAAAAAGCGAAGTGCCGACCATATTCCTTCTCGAAGGGAGAAACCTCGAAGTCATCTATCCCGAGAACGTGCATCTGGGCTCCACGGCCGAGATCCAGCCAACGCACCTCCACATCGACATTGTCGGGAATCGGAATTTCAGCCCAACCCATGATATCGACAAAGAACTCAACCGTTCGGTCGACCTGCCGGGTAGCTATCGTAAAGTGAGCGAGACTCATTTAGCAATTATTTGACGCGTAATACCCGAGTGCCCTTGAACTCACGTCCGTACATGTCGGTAGTGACCACTTCGATCAGATGCTGCCCCGTAGATAAGCCCTCGGGTAGTTTGCCTTTCCAAAGGTGCTGGGAAACGGTGGCTCCATTGACAGCCTGCACTTGCTTGTTCTGAGACTCAAGCTGTTGCATGGCGACGTACCAGGGGTCTTTCTCGGGCGTTCGTCGCAGCTCTATCCATTTGCTTCCTTTACTAAGCCGCATGCGCACCTTGGACTTTATCGAACCGGCGAAGACGTTCACGTAGACGTAGGTGTCGGCAAGCTCGGCTTGAGCGACCTCCTCGGGGGCGTGAACGCGGAGCTGAAAGTCAGCCGGCTTGCCAGCGGCCTGAAAGTCAAAGGTGGCCTTGTGACCATCAAAGGTAAGAACGGAATGACCATTGGGAGCTCCATCGCGCATGGTCGAATGCGGAATGCCACGGTGATCCTTGGCACCCCTCCACCAAGAACCCGAAACGGTGACGTTTACGATATGGTGGTGTGGCTCCTTTCCTTTCCATCCCGCATGCTTGTCAATGAAGTGATGGGCTTGCCAATGAGTGTGCCCGGATAGACTGATCGTGTAAGGTCGATTCTCGATCAGTCGAAAAAGACTCTGGTTGTCCTTGGTTATGTTTAAGGGAATATGCATGGATAAAACGACGAGGCGATCCTCGGGCACCCGAGCGAGATCTCGTTTGATAAAGCTCAATTGACGCTTTCCGAAATTGCCGACATAATGACGCTTGCCATCGTTGCGGCGCCCCCACTCGACGTTATCCAGCACGAGGAAGTGTACCTTTCCAAAGTCAAAGGAATAATAGGGAGGGCCAAAAACTCGCTCGAAAGTTTCGTCGGAAAAACGGTCCTCATCCGCCTCGAAGTTCAAATCGTGATTGCCGATGACGTTATACCAAGGGATTCCCACTAGGGCGATGGTTCTGTTGAGGCTTCCGAACAGAGACAGGTCATCGAACATGATGTCACCCAAAGTAACGCCGAATTTGGCTTTGGTCCCGACTAAACCCTCGACGACGTCATGAGCAATGAAGTCGATCTCAGTCTGGTTTCTAGGTTGAGGGTCCCCAAAGAAGACGACACTGAACTTCCCGGGTTCTTCCTGTTTTCGTAGGGGAAAGTCGATCGACTTCGGCAAAGGCCCAGTCGGAGCTACGCCCGCATGCTTCGTCCCTTCGGGGGAACCCTTTGGCTTGTGGACGTAATGAAATCGAGGAAGCAAGTCCTTACTCAAGGGGACCATCCAACCGCCAGGCTTGAGTACAAAATAGATGACGTCTTCCGCCACGGGCAAACGCCAATACCCCTCAGTGTCCGTCTCCACTATATTGGAACCATCCGAAACCCCGATTCCGGCAATCCCTTTTTCGCCCAAATCGCGCACTTCGTTTCCGTTCAGGTCCTCAAACACGAAACCTGTGGCGAATTCCTCAGCGGAGAGAAAGATGGGAAGAAACCCGCAAATGGCGGAAACGGTTTTTTTGATAAAGATAATCATTTAGATAAGACTTTTGCAGGGAAGCGAATGGCAAAGTCAAGCGCCTTGCGGGAGCCGGATACCCATTGTTTCTTCACGAAATCATAGGGCATGGCAAACAGGCGATCGGAGGTGATGCGAAAAACCGTAAATTCCGTAAACTTGGACTTCGGTGAAGGGAGCTGTACGAAGTTCAAACCGCGATACTTGTTCACGCTTGAATAATGGTAATGACCACCGAGCACGAGAACGACGTTGGCGTCGCCGATTGCTTCCACCAATTCATCCCGATTGGTCATGGCGTCGTGACAAAGGTGAGTGAACAAGACTACGGGTTGTCCATCGGCCGTCTTTACCAACTGCTCCCGAAGATAGTTCAAGGCTTCTTTCGTGAGAGGCTGGAACGGTTTGCCGCGAGGATCGAACTTGGACCACAGGGCAATGAACTTTACGCCAAAAGCTTCGAAAACATAGCTGAGGCCACCGTGCCGCCTCTTCGACCAGTCGAGCATGGTCGGCGAAAAGGCGCGACCGCCGTCGTCATGGTTGCCTAGGACATCGTAGGCCTTCCACTTCAAGTTGTTCTTGAGCAAGTTTTCGTAACCACGCATGGCGGCGTTGGTCGGCCACTCGGTGACGTCGCCAGCACCGATCACGAAGGCAGGTTCAGCTACATTGCCGGCTATCTTTTCCGGATAAGGCGTTCCCGGCATTTGGTTCATTGCCGCGACAAACGGGATCAACTTAGAAACGTTGCCGTCCGTCTTCACATGCTGATCCGACCACCCGAAGAAGGTCAGGGAAGCATCCTCTTCCTTACCCAATAGAAATAAAGGGGAAAGAAAAACCAAAAGATAAATGAAAGGCATTCTCAAGATAGGGAATGATGTTTATGTTGACGGGAAATCGATCAAGTCAAAACATGATCAAGAAGATGCATCTTCCTCAACTCGCTCGGGACGGCAATAGAGATTGAAACGCTTGTCGGAAAGAAAACCTGCGAGAGTCATGCCGAAATTGTCGGCAAGTTCGACCGCTAGGCTGGACGGTGCTCCCACTGCGGCAAGCACGGGAACACCTGCAAGGAGAGCTTTTTGAACTAGCTCGAAACTGGCTCGACCACTGACTAGGATCAAGTGATTGGAGAGAGGCCATTCGCCCGCGAGAAAGCGACGACCGAGCAGCTTGTCCATCGCATTGTGGCGACCAACGTCTTCGGCGACATCGATGATTTCTCCGGATGGGTCCACAAGAGCCGTGGCGTGAAGCCCGCCCGTACGGGCAAAGGTTCGCTGAAGCTCAAGAAGCTTGCTGGGCAACGAGAGCAGAACATCAGAAGTCATGCAAAAGCCACCTCCCTCGATTCGTTTCAAACCACGCGCCGATAGCGCTTCCAAGGTGGCCTTGCCGCAGACACCGCAGCTCGATGAGGTGAAGACGTGTCGGGATAGTTGCTCGAAATCGACGTCGACGCCTTCCCGAAGAGCTACCCGAGCAATGTTCGGGGCAAGACCAAGGTCCGAGTTGTCCTCTCCCGAACCGATGGAAATATCTTCAATATCCTCGCAAGAAGAGACAATCCCTTCCGTCGCAAGAAAACCCGCGGCAAGTTCCTCATCGGCTCCGGGGGTACGCATGGTGATCGAAATACCTCTGGATGCAAGAACGCCCTGCTTCCCCCTGTAAGCGAGTCGAATCTCGAGTGGTTCCTCGACGGCAAGCAAATCCTCCACAACCACGGATTTGTCTTTTGCGCGTCGTTGTATTCGCACGCCCTTTGTCAACATGTCGGTATTGCTCATGGCATGGAATCGTTTCGGTCTTTGAGTTATCGGCAAGCCGAATCGTGTGAGTCTCGCTTGCCAATAATTTAATGAACCGCTTAAATAATCAGCTATGCTCATACTAATTTCACCTGCTAAAACCTTAGACTACGAAACACCACCCGCAACCGAGGTATGTACACAGCCCGACTTCCTCGACGAGTCCTCTGCCTTGATCCAGGGGCTGAGCAAGCTGTCCGAGGAAGAGATCGGAAAGTTGATGGGCATCAGCCCAAAGCTCGCGAAACTGAACAAGGATCGCTTCTCAAATTGGAAGGCGCCCTTCACGCCTGAAAACGCGAAACAGGCCGCCCTCGCCTTTAAGGGAGACGTCTACGAAGGCATGCGAGCATGGGAATTCAATGCCGATGATTTTGCTTTTGCCCAAAAGTCACTTCGCATCCTATCCGGCCTTTACGGGTTGCTTCGTCCTTTGGATCTCATGCAACCATACCGTCTAGAGATGGGCACGGTCTACGCAAACCCGGCGGGCAAGGACTTATACGCCTTCTGGGGAGACCGCCTCGCCAAGGCGATTGACGAAGCCGTCGTCGCCAGCGGAAGCGACCTACTGGTGAACCTCGCCTCGCAGGAATACTACAAGGCCGCACAGGCGAGCACCCTGAATGCCCACATTGTCTCGCCCGTCTTCAAGGACGAAAAGAACGGTAAATACAAGATCATCAGCTTCTACGCCAAAAAGGCCCGCGGTCTGATGAGCGCATACCTCATCCGCAACCGGGTGACGAAGGCCGAGGAAATCGAAGGCTTCGACTTCGCCGGCTACCGGCATTCCCCCGAGGATTCGACCGTTGACGCCCCCGTTTTCCTACGGGAAGAACGCCTCGCCAAGGCAAGCTGAACGACTACCATAGACAGCCATTTCCATGAACGTAGACAACCCCAATATCAACCGCCGCATCGAGGAGAAACATCGACTCGTTCCCGGCAAGTCCGCCCTCCTCGTCATCGACATGCAGCACGGGTTCCTAGACGAGGGCGCCTCGCTTGAAGTGGTCGCCGGACGGGCAATCATCCCGACCATCCGCGGTCTCGTCGATGCCTTCCGGGCCAAGGGAGCTCCCGTCATCTTCACCGAATTCGTCTATGCCGACAACGTGCCCTGCCTCCGGGGCGACCCTTTCGGCGTGGAGCACTTGCCCGCCAAGGAAGGTGGACCTATCGGTCTCGAGCATCCCTCGTCGAACTGCCTCATCGGACCGAACGCGGGCGAAGGAGTGGAATCCGCCGAGACAGTCGAGGAATTGGCCCCACTGCGGGGTGAACTGGTGATACAAGGCCACACCTACGACAAGTTCTACGGAAC